>Ga0114968_10001081_pt1 | contig 20655 bp, 34 predicted proteins | sample M_130807_EF_Meta_FD_87020 | JGI IMG/M metagenome (GOLD analysis project Ga0114968, IMG submission 87020) | Freshwater microbial communities from Lake Montjoie, Canada to study carbon cycling - M_130807_EF_MetaG | ecosystem: Environmental > Aquatic > Freshwater > Lake | place: Lake Montjoie...
CGCTTTCGTTTAAATTCGTGGCGTCGCCAAACGTTAGCGGGCAGAAAATCGGAACGATCGAAGGCATCGAAAAAAAGGGACACGAATATTTATGGTGCCGGTACGAAGACAGTATCGACACGACGCAATTCGTACCGATCAAAAAAGTTAAATACGTTTACGTTAACAAGGTGTATCGAAGCGGCGATTTTTCCCAACTTGGCATCGGAACATAACGCCCATGCCGCGCAACGACGGGCGCATTGAACCGGGGGAACCAATATCGGCGGCGTTTTCCGCCCGCGCGTGGAACCGTGCGCAAGATGCCGCCGACCGCGTACTAGGCCGCAGTCTGGACAACAACGCCAGCGGCGTTAGTCCGTATGCTTGGCCCTGCATGACGATTTCCGTAGCAAACACGACCGGCAACACGAAAGCATTCTTGCCGGGGTTTGTGTATCAATTTTTCCCATACACAGGTTATGCGGGGTCTGGCTCCTTTGACGCGACGCTTTCAAATTTGGGGTCGCCGCCAGAAACGGACACCTATCAAAATAAATCCACAATTACGCCAGCGGATTTAGCCGCGGCGGCGGGTGGAACCTTTACCGCGGGGCCGATTAACTACCAAAATTACGGCATGAATTACCGCATGGGGGTTTGCGTAACCGGCGGATCGTCTGCGACGCTTGCCGTCCGCGGTTTTGCAATGGCGCGGGTTTGGATAAAGGATAGCGACCACTATTTCGCGCGACCATACCTAGACAATTGGGGGAGCGGTCAAGACGCAACGCAAGTAAGCCAATTGGAATCGTGTTCGTTCGGGCCTTGCGAAATAATTGCTATCCAGACAACGGACGGCAACGGCAAGTTTGCGTTAGCCGTTTCGCGAGATTCAAATTCGTTTAAGGTTACTTACCCAAACAAAAAACTGGTTTGGGCATTGGTGCTAATGTAATGTATGCGTCCCAATCGATCGGACTAAATCGGGGCGGGTTTTCTTCCGGCTTGCGGCTACGGGGCTACGGATATACCCCGTGGGGGTGTTTCCCCGCGATGTTGTCCGAAACCGCGATCGGCGTTTCTTCAACGCCGGATAGCGGAACGATTGAGCAAACCGGCTATTCGTATCGCAAGTGGGATTTAAGCGATTCAAACCCTGTTGTTGTTTTGGCGGCTGCGACGCCAGCAACCAAAGCCGGAACGCGAACGGGTGGGCGCGACATATCGCGACCCTATAGCGACATTTTGGCGTATTCTGCCGCGGCAATTCAGCCGATTATAGGATTAAAAGACGCGCAAAATTATTGGTTTGCGGAAAGTTTTTTAGGCAAGGATGCAAGCGGGTACATTTCGCTTTGTCAAGTTACGAACGGAACCGTTACGCGCTTGCGTCGCGCCAAGATAATAAATCCGTTTGTCCCGATACCGAACCAAAGTTCCAGCGTCCAGCCGCGCGGGTATCGCGCCGATTTTGTTCCGCACGAAACAACATTTGTAGAAGGTGGGTACGGAAACGGCCCAAACGTCAACCTTGGCGTTTATAGCCCGCACCAATTGTGCGTAGACTATTATTACGATTTGGACGCGAGTAGTTGGCGAGTTGCGCTTTATTGCTATATATCGTTTGTTGCTAGCACAATCCAATATAATACTGGGCCAAACGACTTAGTTGGCGCTGAAGGCGCTACGATTGGCGGCAATTGTGTTTGCCTTGAATATAACGCGCCGTCGCCGGATGATTTTCCGGCGCGTTGGGGTGTTCGTATCGAACGCGCTTTTTGCCCACGGTCGATTTTGTCTGATTGGAACCCCGCCGCTAATGATTCCTATGACTATTCGTACAACTATTACAGCGGCTTTTCATACAACACGGGCGGAAAGACCGCAGACAACCCGGTTATCGAATCGTCCATATCGGCCTTTGGCGTAATGCCGCACGTTCCGTTTAGGTCTGCGACAAACGAAAACGCTAAATTATCCAGTTCGTTTATTGACGACACCCCGGTTTTAACTCGCGTCGCGGAAGCCCCGGCTGGTTCGGCGCAAACATTTCTGCGGCAATTCTGCGACGTTGGCACGCCGCCTATAGACTCGCGGAGCGATTGGTGGCACCGCGACGAATGGCGAGAAATACCAGAGCGCGCGTCGCCGGATACGCCAGCGGGACACGGCAGAGCGCGAGCATACGCCGCAGCGCATCCCGGTAATTACCTTAAATGCAAAAGCATTTCATACCGACAACCAACAAGCCAATCGCTAATAACAACGAACACGTTTTCGGCATTGAAAATGACGCTGCCGTTTCAAACTTCGTTAACGTTGCAAGATAGATATTTTTTCAATTCTAGTCCGTTTAACTCCGAATACACGGAATTTAATTGTCTTACTGCGCTTGCGTTAAAAAAATACTTTGCGGAATCGTTAGGCGGCGGGCTTGTGTTGAATAGGCAGGAGAATACAGACATTTTCCGCGCCGACACTACTAGCGCGGTGTCGTTTCCATGCAAATTAATTTGGCGCACGAACACCTATTACACCTATACGGGGTATGCCGAAACCAAATCCGATCTAGGCGCCGCATCATCGAAGCCGCAGGGTACCGTATATTTTGTTCGCGACACGCTGAAAAGTTGGCAAAACTTTTACGGAACATGGGAAGACGTTTCTTATCGGTTCCCGTGGTATTCGCAACAAATGTATTTTTACGCCAAGATACTTTCAGCCGTTGCGATTAAAGCGTTAAAAATAACAAGCGATTTCGGGGTTAACACTGGCGGCAATCCAGACAATGACGCTTCAACCCCGTTCCTGCCCGCGCGAACTTCCGCCAGCGAATACAAATATTTCGCGTTATTCAATAACGCGCATGTTTATTTTGCTTGGGACGCAACGGCAGACCAAGCGAGCGTAATCGATTCGAATTGGGATTTGCGGCAATTGAATTACACAAGCGACGTTTACGCATGGTCGGGGCCGTTTCCTACTTATACGGGCGCGCCGCCCGAACCAGTTGGGGGGCCGTTTTCATCTGCCGCCGCTTCCCCAGCCATCGCTAGCGCATCGTATGCCGATGGCGGAACCGTTACGTTTCGCGCCGACGACACCGTTAGCGTTCGTCTAGGCGACGACCCAACAGTTGCGAAAACATGGAAACACGGGGTTAACGTGTCGGCAATCAATTACAAAGCCAATTTTGCCGCTTTTACCGAATCGGCGCCGTCTAACGTTAACGGCGGAACTAAATCATTTGAAAACACTACCGGAAGCAAACAGACGGTTGTGTTTGAACACGTTAGTTAGGCGTGAAGTATGGACGCAAAAACGCGGCGTGTCTGGATTGGCGGAACGCGCTGGCGGCTTTTGCGCTGCCGTGTACCGGATACGATTTGGGGCGATTGCGACTATTCTACAAACACGATCCGCGTATCGAAGGCGCTACACGGCGAAGACTTATTGAACGTTTTGTTGCACGAAATGATACACGCGCGGTGGCCGGATTTGTCCGAAACCGCGGTTGAAGAATTCGCGGACACGCTGGCGGGCATCTTGCACCGCGAAGGGTTCCGGCAACCAGACGATCACGATTAAAAAAGGCGGGACGAATGGACGCGGTTGGACGCATGGCGCATGAACTGGCGGCGAAGTTTCCAAACCAACCGGCGCGTTCGCTGGCAAAGGTGTTGGTTCGCCAGACGAAAAACGCGCTGACGCTAGAGCAAGCCCGAAGCCGCATCCGATACGCGCTTGGTATTAACGGCAAACAGCATCGCAAGTGGGCGACGACGCCGCGCAAGCCGCGGCAGGCTGGCGCAATAATCGAAATGCCAAAAAGCCAAGCGGTCGAATGGGCGCCGTACAAATTGGGCGTTACCGGGAAAATCGGAATCCTTTCTGACATTCACGTTCCATATCATTCCGATCTTGCATTGGCCGCGGCTGTCAAGCATCTGCAACAAGCGAACATAGATTGCCTTTTGCTAAACGGAGATTTCGCGGATTTCTATTCCATTTCGCGATGGGAAAAAAACCCTGCGCAGCGCAACCTATCCAACGAACTGAAGCAAGTACGGCAGTTGTTGGAATGGCTTCGCGAAACGTTCCCGCAAATTCCGATCGTCGCGAAGTTGGGGAATCACGAAGAGCGCTGGGAATCGTGGTTGTTCGCGCACGCGCCGGAAATTTCCGACCAGCCGGAAATGAGTTTGGAAACGTGGTTGCGCTTCGACAAATTGGGGATAGAGATTGTTCGCGATAAGCGGTTGATTCTGGCGGGGGAACTGCCGATCGGCCACGGACACGAATTACCCAAGGGGATGATGAATCCCGTAAACATGGCGCGGGGCGCGTTCCTTCGAACGATTCATTCGATTCTGGTCGGGCATGGACACCGCACCAGCGGACACGCGGAAACCGATCTTTGGCACAACGAAATATTTTGTTGGTCTACGGGATGCCTTTGCGATTTAACTCCCGATTATTCGCGCCTAAACAAATGGAATTGGGGTTTCGCAATGGTCGAAGTTTTTAGCGATCAATCTTTTTCGGTGGACAACTACCGCATTGGCAAAAACGGAACCGTTCGCGGGTCGTGAATTCATACGATCTAACGCCGGAATATCTGGTTGCCGTTGAATACCGCGCGCGAAAATTTTCCGGCGCGTATACTGGCACCGCAGGAACGTTGGCGGCGGATTGCCTACGTTTGTTAGCGTTGATTCAGAAACAACAAAAGGATTTGTTGAACATGGAAACCAAAGCGCAGGAAACGACCGAAGACGTTGCGGAAGTTGGGCAAACGGATTCAACTTGGATTCTTCAAGGCGAAGCGGAACTAAAACGCGAACGCCGATTTGTTGGCGCGGGATTGCTGGCGCACGAAACCGCAGCCGCCGACCCAAACCCAACGCAAGACGCGCTAGACACCGTTACCGCGGTCTTGCGCGAGCGAAGCGGGAACTACGGCCCCCCCGATGAACATTTCGCGCGGACGATTGGCGCGTTAAATGCAATATTCGCGCACAAATTGCGCGAGCCGTTTACCGTGGATGATTGGCCGCAAATTATGCTTATCGATAAGATAGCGCGCAACCAAGGTTCCGCCAAAATTTCAGACACGCCGCTAGACGCGATGGGGTATTCGGCGTGTTGGGCGGTCGTTCAAGAAAAGCCCCACTAACCCCCTACGTTTTGGGCTGCGGCGGGTAGGTTTTTACTGCAAACCAGCGGTAAAGACTTATGGCCGATTCCGTCAGCGATATTTTTTCCGGTTCGCTAACTACGCGGCTTGCGTGGTCGCGCGTCGATTCGCAAGAAATCGGCAGCGTAACGGACAAAAACACGGTAGCCGGAACCTATTCCATTGGCGACGGTTCAACCGCCGGTAACGCTGATGTTGTTTGGAGCGACACGCGCACCATCCCGGCGGCATCGATAGACGCTATCGATTTGCTTTCGCTAACGACCGCAACGCTTGGCGTTTCTGTACCGCAGACGATTCGGCAATTGCGAATCGTGCGCGTGGTCAATAACGAATCGGCAACGGGGAAAAAAATCCTTGTCGGCTGCGACGCCAGCGCCGCCAACTATGCCTTTGCAGTCGGGCCGGGGTCGGAGATTTGCGCGATCAACAACACCGATTCATGGGCAGTTACCAACGCGAACAACGTGTTGCGCATTGGCAACACCGGGACGGCTTCGGTGTCCTACACGATCTTCCTTATCGGCGCTTCGGTTTCCGCAGCATGACCGCAACATTTTCGCTTTCGTCTTCGCTGCGGTTCCTGCCGAAATGGGTGGATAGCCTAGCGGCGACCAGCGTAACGGACACCGTTATTGCTTCGCTGTCGCTTGCGCTTACCGATGGAACTGCGGCGGAACAAGCGAACGGCTATTGGCGCGACGTTGTTTCCGTCGCGGCTGGCGCAACGGTTTCCGTAGACCTACGGGCGCTGCCCATGAAAGCGTTTGCCGGTACGGGAACGCTCACGATTTCCAGCGTTAAGGCGCTGTTGATCGTCAACCGTTCGGCGCTTGGGTCGCTGACGGTAGGCGGGACGATTTCTAATCGATGGGCGGGTTTCGTTGCCGGTGGGTTGTCGATGCCCGCCGGGGCGGTCGTGTACGCGACGAATTCCGCTAGCGGTTGGGCGGTTTCGTCCAGTTCGAAAAACGTCGCAATCCAAAACGGCGACGCCGCGGTAACGTTGACGGGAACGACCGCTACCGCAAGTGGATCGGCAACAACAATAACCGGCCTTTCGGCAACGTCTGCGCTGGCTGTCGGCATGACGGTTGCCGGAACCGGCATCCCGGCAAACGCCACCGTTACGGCAATCGCTAGCGCAACGTCGGTAACAATTAGCGCAGCGGCAACCGCAGCCGGTTCCCGAACGCTGACGTTTTGCAATCCGGCGGCGACCGTCGAACTTTATTTTGTGGGGGTGTCCGCATGATTTCAGACGCGCCAACAATCGCCGTTCGCGATTTGGCTTCGCTGGAAGACCAGATGGTTGCCTATTGCGTTATCGCCCGCGCCAAGGCTGCGGACGGTTTGACGCTAACGGAATTGGCGGAATTGATTGCCGCCGCAATGCGGATCGCGGTAGCAACCGTCGATTCGATTCCGGCAGACGGCGCGCAGAAAAAGCAATGGGTTTTAGATGCCGTCGCGATGGTGTTCGACCAATGCGCCGACCGCGCAATTCCTTTTGTGTTGCTTCCGGTCTGGTATCTGGCGAAACCGGCGGCGCGCCAATTGGTATTGACCGCAGCCAGCGGCGCAATCGAAGCGTTGCTGCCGTTTCTTCGGGGGAAAAAATGATTGCCGCGATTCTTTGCGCGTCCGCGCTTGCGTTATTTTTTTGGCCGAAGGCAAAGCGCGAAGCGGCTTTTGCTCCGCTGTCGCCAGCAACGCCAACGGTGCGGCGGATTTCGTTTCAAGAATCGATTGCCAACCTTGCCAACGTTCGCGCGCGGCTTGCCACTTCCGACCCGTCGCAACTGACGGACGACACCAAAAAGGCAATCGACGCTTTGACGCTGGCGCTTGTCGCTGGAAGTGGGGAAGAATGAACGACAAAACGCGAACGGTGTTAGCGGCGGCGCTCGCCGCTGGTTCGGTGTTTGCATGGCTGGCTAGCGGCGGGAAGCCGACACCGGCGCCGCAACCGGACGGCGGGTTATCGCTTCGCGGCAAGTTTGTTGGCGAAAGCGCGAGCGCGGACGCGGCAACGCTTGGTTCGTTGTGCGAAGCGGTGGCTTCGTGCATCGAATATGACGGGATGCAAGACCCGCCGCGCATGACAACGGGCATTCAGTTTGACGATTTGCGCGTCCAAGCGCGGGAACTGCGGTTGAAAGGCGATTCCATCGGCAAGCGGCAACCCAAGGTTCGCGCCGAAATGGATCGCTACCTAACCGAACACGTTGGAACCAACGGCGGGGCGGTATCGCCGGAACAGCGGGCAACGTGGGTCGCGGCGTATCGCGAAATTGGAAGGGCTGCGAACGATGCCGCGCGATGAATCGGACGACCAACTAGATTGGCGGCTGGTGTTTCTGTCGCTAACCCTTGTGTTCCTTGCGTGGATGGCTGCGCAAGGCGTAAAGACGCTAGACGTTGGCGTTGCCCGCGACCGTTTCGGATACACGCCAGATGCGGACGGTACGCGGGCGTTTCTGCGCGAACTTGAACAACCGTTATTCGCGCAAGCCGGGGCCGAAGTAATCGCAAAGGCGCGCGGCGTCGATACGTTCCTATATCGCTACGCGGATCGCGCGCACCGCGCCGTATACGGAACACCGTTTACCGCATGGAAACAGGGAATTGGAGATTGCGTTAGTTTCGGTTTTGGTGGCGCGGCATTCGTTGCGCAAAGCGTGGATTGGGCAACCGGCAAGATTCCGAATCCGCCGTTGTTAATTTGCACCGAAGCGATCTACGGCGGTTCGCGCGTTTGCGCAAGAAACCTTCCCGGCGACGGGCGGCATGGCGCGGTTGGCGGCTGGTCGGATGGTTCGTTTGGCGGCGCCGCTGCAAAGTGGATAGCCGGGATGCCAAACGGAACCGGCGGAATTCTTTACCGGCAGAAATACCTAGACGGCAAAGTTGATTTGACAACATACGATCCGCAGCGCGCGAAAGCGTGGGGCGCGTTTGGTTGCGGTGGCGAAAATGACGACGGTCGCCTAGACAAAATCGCGAACGAACACCGCGCGCAAAACGTTGCGTTGGTTAAAACTTTTGACGAAGCCGCCGCGGCGATTGAATCGGGTTTCCCCGTGGCCGTGTGTTGTCAAATTGGTTTTTCGAACACTCGCGATAAAGACGGATTTGCGGCGCCTTCCGCGCGTTGGTCGCATTGCCAATTTTTTTGCGCGACGCGCTACGCAAAGAATGCCGCGCAGTCTGGCGGCGCCGCCCGCGATGGGCTTTTATGTTTGAACAGTTGGGGAACCAATTGGCAATCGCCGTCGCCGCGGTGGCCTAGCGATATGCCAGACGGTTCGTATTGGGTCGATCGCAAAACCGTAGACCAAATGTTGTCCGGTCTTGATTCGTTCGCCGTGGGCGGCGCTGACGGCTTTAAATTTAGACGGCTCACGCATGACGAATGGGCGCAGCCGTCGCCAGATGAAAGAACAAAATGATTTCGCGAAATACGTTGCTAGCGTTTGTCGTGGGCTTCGCGCTGGCGTGGTGGAATTTTGCTAGCAAGCCAGACGCGACGCCGCTTGACGACCGCCCCGTTTTGCAATGGGTCGCCCGTCTGGCGAAGTTCGGGCTTTGGGTCGCGCTGGCTGCGGAACCGCCGCCAGACGACCGGCAGATTGCCCGCGCCGTTTCGCCCGATTCCGTCAACCATTACCGGGGCTGGTAACGATGCTTTGGGAATCGCTGGTTGCGTTTATGGCGGGGCTAGCCGCCGACCCTGCCGCCATACGGGACGAACCGCCAAAGGCGGCTGCGGCTGTCTACGTTGCCTATGCGGCGATGGCTGGCGAAGCCCCCGCCCCGGCACCAGCCCCCGCCCCTGCCCCGCCGGGGAAATGCTGCGGCGGCTGCGGCGGTACTGGATGGATTGTCCAGCCAGACGGACACCGAACCCAATGCCCATGCCCGCCCGATTGCAACGTTTGCAAGGGGGGTAAATGCAACGGCGGAAAATGCGTCCCCGTTGTCCCGCCCGCGCGCCCAAAATCGGCCATGCAACACTAGCGGGAGATTTGCGCGATGGGCGGGGCAGCGGCGACGCAAATCGACAAATTCCGCGCCGAAATCAAATCCCGCGTTGGCGACAAAGCGGATTCTATGGGGCATTGTTGCGACGTTTTGACAGATGAAACGCTCCGCGTTTGGCCGCTTAAGGCAATGCTAGATATAGCCGAAGGCATTGATTCGCCAACGGCGGGCGCGGAAACGATCGCCGCCGTGCGCGTCATTACGGCGAAGACGCGCGAAAATCTGGAAGCGCGTTGGCAATTATCCACGACCAAAAACGAAACGCTACGGTTGTTGTCGGCTGCGGTCGTTATTGAAATCGCGAACGTTTGGTTTAACTCCGCGGACGGTCGAACGCGGATTTTGAAAACCCGCGCCGCGATCCGCGGCGACTAGCGGAAGACGACCAACACGACCGCGATTAAATCGTGTACGCATCGCGCTAGTTCGGTGTTGGCGCCGAGTTGCTGCCCAACCGAAACCAGCGCCAGCGCCCTAACGGCGCCGTCCCAATCGATATTTATTTTCACGGCAGACCCCGCGAATCTACCCACCCGTCGCGATGCGGGTCGAAATCTCGTTCCAATTCTTCCGCGTCTTCCACTTCGTCGCCGTTTGCTGCGGCGTGTTCGGCGGCGCGGCGTTCATCGTGCGCGGCAGCGCTGGCGTAATTGGCGTTTAATTCCGCGTCCGCGTCGATCAATTGTTGTTCGTCCGAACTCCACCGCGCAGCCAGACGTATAAGATTCTTAGCGTTTAGGTATTCGTGTGCGGTTATTAACGATAAGTGCGCCGTTTCCTTTTCCGCGATGGTGTCAACAAGCGAAACCAGTTGCGCAAAAATCCTAGGCGCGAACCGCGCGAGTTGTTCCGGTGTCAACACCGGCAGCGGATCGGGCGCCCGTCGCGGGCATGAAACGCCAGCGACGCGGGCGCGAATGTAAGACGGTGCCGGTTTATGTCGCATTGTTCCCCCATAACAAACGGTTTATTTCGGACACGGCGGCGGGCAGCGGAAGCCACGGGAGCGCCGCAAATTCTTCGTCGGTTCCTTCGCCCGTGACGACGCGAAAGACCTTGGCGGCAGTACGGTAGTCGCCGCCGACCCGCGACCCCATGCAATAAACGTGTAGGTCGTCGCGACCAACCCAACGGCATTCGCCAGCGACCATTGCCTTAAGCGTTTTTTCTAGCGCTGTCATTGTCCTACCAAGCGTTAACGTTTTGCTTTTTCGAATCCAACACGAACCATTCCAAACCGTTGAAGTTGTAAAAAGCGAATTCGTTCGCCGCGGCGTTGTTCGTCGCCGTAAACTCGCGAAGGATTTCGAAGGCGCCATCGGCCTTGGCGATCGCAACGTAATAGGTTTGTTCGGGCGCTGCGGCTGGCGTAACGCTGGCGGGCTTGTCGTTTGTTGGCGTTGTCTTTTCCATCGATTTACCTTTCGTGTTAAAGATTCCCCGGCGGCGGCAAAGGCGCCGCCGCCGGGGCTGTCGAACTACTTACCGCACAACGGGCAACCACCGGCAGCGGATTGGCTGGCGGCGGCGCGTTGTTCCGGTGTCATGCTTGGGAAAACCTTCGATGCCGGAATGAGCAATTCGCCCTTGCGGACGTTTGCCCATGCCCCCGAAGACATAGCGCCGCCGGGGATAACAGTATACCCGTTTGCTTCCGCTTGCGCGTTGGCAATCGGATCGTTCGGGGTCGCAATAACTGCCCGATCCCCGAACCGCGCCCGCACGACGGAAGACACCGCTTCCGTTGTTGCGCGTGCGTCGCCCGTGGCATCGGCTACCCACGATTCGGTAGACATTTCCGGCGTTAGAACGTCATGCGCGTTATTTAAAACCGCCGCTTGCAGCGCCTTGATAAACGCCGGGGTTACGTTGTCCCGATCCATGTTCAACGGAACCTTTTGCAAGACGTTGATACGCCACGGCATATCAATTTCAACAACAGGGATTCCCATTTCTAGCAATTCGCCCGCCGCGTCTTGCGTTTCGAACAACTCCACTTCGCACGCGCGAACCGACCGCCGCAGTTGACCGTCAGCGTCCGCGATTTCCGTTGGCAGTCTGGCGCTAAACCGCCGCAGCGAATCCGGCCTAGCGATTTCTTCGCCGTTAAGGATGGTCGTTACCGGAGGCTGCGACCGCATAAGGAAATTAACCGCGTCTTCGTACTCCGCGCGCGTCATGCGCATGATTGCAGAAAACAACGTTCCCTTATCGCGGGTAACGGTGTTGTGCCGCTTGCGTTCGCCATCCTTGAAGACAAGCGTTCCGCTAGTGGTAACGATCTTCGCTTCGACGCAACACGCCAACACCAACTTTTCCCCAAGGCAAAACCGCCCCCGCTTGTCGGCGTGTCCCGCGCGGCTTGAACGCGCGAACATGGTGTAAGCGTGGTCTAAATCCGCGAACCCGTCGCCCCAATCTTCCACCTTGATATCTACCGTGGGGCTATTGGCTATTGGTTCCATCGTGATTTTCACGCGGTCGCTGCCGCTGTCCCAAGCATTCGACACCAGTTCGGCAATCGCGAACGCTTTGCCGCGACGTTCAAGGATTGCCGCCAGCCCTTCCCGATCAACTTCGAACCATCCCATTGTTTCAATCTCCAAAGATGCCCAATCGAACCATTCGCCCCGGCGACGTTGCCGGGGCGGCATCATCCACTAGCCACGAACGGCAACGTAAAACGTGCCGCAGCAATTTGAAACGCGGAAGCCAACCAAACCGTTGTCGGCAAACGGTTCGAACCAATCGCGCGAACCGCCGACGAACCAAACCGCGTGGACACCGAAGTTATTCCGGCAAGGCCGGTCGGAATCCTGCGCGGGAGAAAACCCGGCATCGGATTCCGGCATTACGCAATCATTCATTCCGCAAAACGACGAAGCGGTTTTGATTAGCAGCGCCGAACGATTCTTGCGAATGAAAGACTTCACGGTTGCCAACGTAATTTTCTTTCCGGTTGCGGTTGCGGTTGCGGTTGCCATGTTCCTGTTTCCTTTTCGAATCGCTCCGCGAATCTCAATCGTTCGCGTCTGCCCAACACTATAACCGATCGGCAATAGTCTGCCTAGCCCATTAACCAAAAAAATCTTTTTGCCGTTATTCCCGCGTTTTACGGGGTTTCCGCCCGCTAACCAATTCCGTAACGGGGCGACACTTTGCCCGTATTGGCTTCGGCGCTGCCGCTAGCCCGAACTGAAATACCCCATCGATGCGACCGACCGCCGCAGCCAGCGGCGCCGCCACCGAACGCGGCGCGTCGCCACCGTTCGCGTCTAGAGCGATCGACACGGCAGACACCAGCGCCGCCGCTTCGGCGCGCGACAACTCGACGGTCGCAAACTTGACGGGCGACGGAAGCCAATCGCTTTCCGTATTCGCCAGCCGGGAAAACTTTTCGGTAATGCTTTTCGTTTTCATTTCTTCGCGCCTTTCTTTTTGCGGTAGGTATCCCGTTCCTTAAGCATCGCGTCCGCGATTTCGTAAACCTGTTGGGCAATGGCGGCAGAATCTAAAAGCCTGTCGCCGTCTGAAATACGAACCCCTCTATAAAACACCGCGCGCCGCGCCAGCCCAACGCGGACGACCGCAGCCGCAAGCGCTTCCGTAACGGTGTCGTGTTTCGATACCGTCTTCCAAGACTTCCAACGCATCCCGCGCCCGCCTTTCAAATACGGGTTGTGGTAGATGCCGTCGAAACTGCTTTGCTTCACAATGTATTTAACGGCGCCCATGTTTCCTTTTCCTTTCGTGATTACTTGCCCAACGTTTGCATTTCTTCCCACGAAATGCGCGGCGCCTTCGCGTCTTCCGCGATCGACTCGCGGTTGATCCGCTTAAAAACAGCGTGTCTAGCCTTTTGGATTTCGCTTGCGGCGTAATCCAGACAATAAATTAAATCGTCGTGGTCGATTGCAACCGTGATGGAGGAAACAATCAGCATCGAAACGGCATCTTGCAAACCCAACATTTCGTCTTCCTCAAATTCCCGGCAAAACTTGCGGAGCGGCTTGCCGTCTTGGCTGTCGTTAATCGCGTCGAAAAGTTGCTTGGAAATCGTGGGCATGGGTCTGGTTCCTTTCGTGGGGTTGGTGTTGGTTACTTGGTACGCTTTGCCTTGAACGCGGAGTTGTGCAACGTCTTTCGCGCGTTTCGCAAAGTGTCTTCCTGCTTTTCAATTTCAAACATGGCTTCGGGAGTAACGGTACGGCATCGCTCCACAATCAACAGGGCTTCGCCAACTTCGGCGGCGCGAATCAATTGCTCCATTTCTGCCAGCGTAAGGCTAACCACAATCTTTTTGTCGTTTGCTGCGCCCGTCTGTTTGCCGCTAACGCGCGTCGCTTTTTTCACGGGCGGAAGACCGACAATTTCGTACACCTTCCAAGCGGCATCGTATTTTTGAACGGAAATTTCCATTCGATAGGTTGCCGTTCCGTTGTCGTCAAACCCGTGCGGCCTAATGTTGCGAACCAAAGCGTTCGCCGGAATCGTCATTTGGTCGCCGTAGCATTTGCCGTAACAATCAACTTTAAATCCGGCGGTTGGGATTTTCAGCGTTCCGTTGTCAACCATTGCTATCGTTCCTTATTCCTTTGGTGTCGTTCCCCGGCGGCGAAGTTGCCGCCGGGGTTGTCTGTCGTTCAACCGGCGGCGATGGCTTCCGCGTCTGTCACAACCAAAACCTTAACTTCGTCATAGGGGCGATAGGCGTTGCGCGGCTTGCCAAGAATCGCGTTTCTGACCAGATGCGCCGCGTACACCGATTGGCGGCAACCTTCGACATACCAGCCGGGGCCGTAAACGGTTTTATCCCATTCGCTTGTCGAAACGTATTCGCCAGCCTTCCAAACCACGACCGCCGCAGCGCGTGCGGCCCGCTTGCCGCCAACCTTCGCCGTTGTGCCGTCGTCAAACGTAATTTCGATTGTGGCCTTTCCGCTTTGGCTTGTTGTTCGAATTGCGTTCATCTGTTTCCCTTTCGTTTCGTGTCTCGCGGATCGTTTCCGCGTCTGCCCAACACTATAACCGATCGGCAATAGTGGTGTCAAGCCTTTACCCAAAATTTTTTTTGGTGGGGTTTCTAGCGGGATTTGCTGCGGTTTCGGGCGGCGGCGGTCGCCGTGGATACTGGACGCCCCATCCCGGCGGGGCGGTTTGCCGCCCATGCTTCGACCGCAGACCGCACCGCGAACCATGTTCCATCGATTTCGCAGCCCGCTATATCGCCGCGTTGCACTAGCGTGCGCAGCCAAAGACGATCGCAGCCAGCCAAGCGGGCGGCGGTCGTCATGCCGACGAGCGTTTGCGGATCGTAGGTTTTCGCCTTGCGTGTCATGCCGGGATTATTGCCGATCGATTGCCGCCGGTCAATTGAGCGGCGCCGGTGCCACCAATTGCCGCGATGCCGCCACGATTGCCGGATCGACATAGGCGGAATAGGCAAGGCGCGAACCCGGCGCGTGTCCTAGATGCCGCGACGCGGCGCCCGGTTCCCGGCATTCAACGTCGGTAGCCCCTGCCCTGCGAATCCATTTCCATGTACCTTTCCGAATGCCAGCCTTTCGCACCAGCGCCCTAACCTGCGCGGCAAAAGTTTCGTGCGATCCATCCCAAGGCGTAACCAGTTCGCGCGGGCAACGCATTAGCGATGCTTGCAGCGCCGCCAACGTGGTATCGGCCAAACGCGCCACGACAACGCGCCCCGTCTTGTGTTGCTGGAATGCCATCCACCCATCGGCGGAAATCATATCGCAGCGCAAACGAAACATTTGGTCTTCCCACCGAAGCCCGCAATCCCAAGCGACGCGCACGGCAAGCGCCCACCATTCCGCGCGACGCAAGCCGCAGCGATGGACGCGCGGCAATCTCGCGCAAGCGGAAACCAACCGTTGTATTTCTTCGCGCGTCCATGCGGTCGGTGCAACGTGCGGGCAGCGCACGGGGCGAACGCGCTTCGTGGGTGCGTCGCATAAATCATCGTCCGCAGCGGAGCGCCAGAGCGCCAATAGATGCGAACGTTTCGACCGCGCGGTACGCGGCGAAACGGTTTGCGTGTAGTGCGCCAGAAATTCGCTTACTAGCCGCGCGTCGATTTCGCGGAGCGTAACGGGATGCCCCGCCCATCGGTCAAACAGCCGAATCGTTACCGCATACTGCCGTCGCGCTTCGTCTGAAAGCGGATGCGTCAATGCGTAGTCGTGTAGATAGTCGGCAAGCGTAACGCCAACGTTCGCAATCATCGTGGGGGCTTCCTTGTGGTGGCGCCCCCATCCATGCGGGCGATCGTCTGTTGGGGGGTGTAATTTCTCCGTTTTCGAATCGCGCGCTACCCCCCTTACGGGCGCGCGCGCCACCCGTCATGGGGGAACCATCGCGACCGCATCGGTCTACGGAACCGAAGGTTGTTGGTTCGAATCCAACGGGGTGTATTGCCCCCAAATTGTCGGGTTGGGATTGGTCGGTTGTCAACCAAAGAAAAAGGAACGGCTAAACCATGCGAAGGAACGCAACTAGACACGCTGGCGGAAGACCGCGAATCCTTAAACGCTCCCGCATGGGAGAGGCGATCGAAACGCTAGCCGCGCGGCAGGGAATCCGCGCGGACGAATTGGCGGCGATGGCTGGCGTAACGGTGCCAACCTTAAACCGAATCGTTACGGGGCGCATCGCGTCGCCGCGAGTTGCGACGGTGGCGGCGCTAGCGTGCGCGCTAAACGTAAAAATGGAAAAGTTGGTGGGCTAAATTTTTTGCCCATCTTTCCAATTGCATAAACGCAAAAACTCCGCTTGACGGAGTTATTGCGGCTTCGTACCATCCCGCCGTTGATGCAAGACGCATCGACCGCGACCGCCGCAAAGGCATCGCGAAAAGGATTCGCGGGTACGGGATATGCCGCGCAGCAAAACGCAACGGAAGCGAGTAGAAAATGGACGACGCGCAATTTCTCGCGCGGGCGGAAGCAATGTCGGCGCTAGGTTGGTCGTTAAGCGAAAAGGCGCTAGCCGTTCGCATGACGCGGGTAGGATTCACGAAGCGCGTAAAGGAAGCGCGGGCAGCGATTCGCGACGCGCTAGCGATGAATCCCCAAGGCGACGACCCAACACCGCAACAGATAGCGGATCGCGCGGCGGCGATTCGCGTTGCCAACGGTGCGCCGTTAGTGCCGAATCTGGATTAGCGCCGATCGTCGGATTCCATAAGCGGCTACCGCGTCGGTTGCTGTCGTGGCTTCGTCGCGCGTCAACACTAAACGCGCACCTTCGGGCGGCGATCGTCATATACCGACCGCTGCGCCGCGGCGAATTGGCGACCGCTGACGAATACCGCACCCGCGCGATCGACGGCGACCAAACCATATTAAGCGACGCGCTGATATCAGCGATCGAAGGGCTGCGCGAAGTTCAATCGCAAATAGAAACGGCAATGGAACCGGCGCCGGTCGCGGACGGGCCGGGAACCGCGGCGAAGGTTCGCGCGATGGCGCTTCGCGTCGCGCGGCGGGAAAGCGTGTTCGCTGAAATGGATTCGATCGATGGAGCGATTGCCGCTGACGGATCGGCGGATAGGGACGGATTCCAGATAGCCGCGACCGTGGCGACGGATTGCCGCGGCGCGGATGGGGGCGCAAACAATGCTTTGGCTACACCGTAAGGCGGGCGATTCGGTCGTTATCCCACAACACGATATCGAAATCGTGGTTGGCAGGATCGACGGCGATACGGTGCGAATTGGCATCGATGCGCCCGATTCGGTTGATATCCACCGGCGCGAATTGTGGCGGCGGATTCAACGCGAAGGCGGGGATCGTGTTTTAGGGGAAGGGATATCAACACCAAAGGAAAGGAACGATTAGCAATGGGAAAATTTAGTGTTCGTGATGCGCGGCGATCGGAAGGCAAAGCGCGGATATTGATTTCGTCGCCAGCGGGCGGCGGCAAGACGTTTGGAGCGCTGACGCTAGCGAAAGGCATGGGCGCTAAGCGCATCGTGTTGATCGACACCGAACGGAAATCGTCGGATAAGTACCAAGGCGCCACCGGCATACCAGAGTTTCGCGTGATCGAATTCGATCCGCCGTACACGCCGGAAAATTATTGCGAAGCGATCGAAGCGGCGGAACAAGACGGCGCCGACGTAATTATTGTGGACTCCACTTCTCACGAATGGATCGGAAAGGGCGGCTGTCTGGAATTGGTAGACGAAATCGCCCGCGCGAAATATCGCGGGAATTCGTGGTCGGCGTGGTCTGAAATTACACCGCGGCATCGCGCGTTTATCGATCGGATGCTTGCCAGCACGGCGCATATCATCGCGACCGGACGGGCAAAAACGGAAACGGCGCAAGTTGACGACCAAGGCAGGAAAAGAGTCGTCAAGTTGGGGATGAAAACGGAACAGCGCGACGGCATCGAATACGAATTCGATATCGTGTTAGATGTTGTCCACGACGGGCATTTTGCCGTAGCGAGTAAGGATCGAACGGGCATCTTTGCGGGAGGCGACCCGAAGCCCATCACAACCGAAACCGGCGCGTTGCTGGCGGCGTGGTTTTCCGGCGGCGAACCGGCAGCGAAGCCGCGATACAAAACGCCGCCGCCAGCGGTCAACGTTGACGAAGTGTTAGCGCTGATTTCGGTTTCGGCGCTTGCGCCGCTGGTCGGTCTGGAAGCCAAAGTTGTTAAGCGGTTTGCCGCTGGCGAAATCACGGCAGACCAGCGCGATTTGATCCGCGCGGCGATCGAAGCCCGCCGCAATCAACTAGATGCCGCGGAGGTGGGCGCATGAACTGCCGCAGCGACGAAGACCGATCGACGTTTGCCGAACTGTTGGAGATTTCGCAACAGTTCGAAGCGGGGTTGGTGACGATGCAAGAGGCGCTATTGCTTGCCTACGGCAAGGGGGCGCAATTCGGGCGGAATGCACCGGCGCGAATCGTTCGCGTTGGCGGGAACGGAAACTACGAAACGGAGTTGAAATCCGATGGAACTTGATTGGGCAAATTTTTCTGACACCCCGGCAACACCGATCGCGACGCGCACGCCGCTGTCGCCGGGATTTCATTTTGGACAAATCGAAAAGGCGACGATCGAAAAAGGCTGGCGCGTTAGCGACGACAACCCTTCCGGCGATTGCCTTTCGTTGTGGGTTGATTGCGTCGAAGACGATGAACAAAAGCGCGTGTTTGTGACCATTCCCAAAAACGAGATTTGGCGAATCGTGTTGGTTGCCCAATCGTGCAACGTGCCGCCGCCGGTTCGCGGGGAAGCGGAATGGGACGAAGCGCAATTGGTCGGGAAACGTTGCTACGTTGAAACGAGTACCTACACGGTTCGCAACGGAAACAACGCGGGGCAGATTCGCGCTAGCGTGTCGCAATGGGTCGCGTTTGCGAATCAACCCAAGACGACCGAAACGACGCAAGAGCGGCGGGCGCGGAAAGACCCGTCCGAAGAAACACCGGCACGGGCGAAGCGCACCGCCAAACCCGATTGGCAACGAAAGGAAACGGCTACCGATGATATCCCCTTTTGACGCTAAGTTTTTACTGTCCGACATTCGTTTTCTTGCGGGGCCGCTTGATGGCGCTTGCGTCGAACTGAACGACGACGAAGACATTCCGGCAACGCTGGCGGTCGTGCATCGAAAGCGCAAACACGATTACGAACTTTGCCACTATGACGACGGGCGCGGCGGGCATTTGCTGCGCTACGTTCATCGCAAGATATGCGCGCGGAAGCGTTCGAAAAGGAAGGGGGAATAATGGCTGGCGAATGGATCGCGATAGACGTTGGACTAGAGACAAAACCGGAAGTTTTGGAACTGGTGGACATTACCGGCGCAACCAACGAAACCGTTTGTTGGCGGCTGGTTCGTCTATGGGGTTGGGCGGCTACTAACTGCGCCGAAGACGGACGCGCCAAAATCACGCCAGACCGTCTAGGGCGCGTTATAGGGGCCGATGGCGCCTTCGTGCGGTCGGTGGCCGCTGTCGGCTGGTTGTCGATTCTGGAAGGCGATACGGCGGTTGAAATCCCGCGGTTCGCTGACAGATTCTCTAAATCCGCCAAATCCCGCCAGTTAACGGCACGGCGGCAGCGTGAATACCGTGAGCGCAAGCCAGAAACCGGCGAAACAACGGGCGAAACGGACATTTCCGACCCCGTAACGCACCAGCGTTACGCACCCGTAACGGCAGACCGTTACGCACCCGTAACGCACCAGCGTTACCATAGAGAGGAGAGAGATAGAGGAGAAACAGTTCCCCACCCCCGCGAAGGCGCTGCGCTCACAAATTCAAAATCCCCATCGGGAACGTGGGAAGATTTGCGGACGGCGTGGAATGCTGGAAGCGGGGCGCGGTGGCGGTCGCCACGACCCCCGGCGGGGGCGCTTGATCGATTGGCGGAACCGGATTGGTTCGCCCTTGCAATGCAAGCGATAGCCGCAATCCCGGCGGCTTCCTACTTCAAAACCCCGCCAACGCTTATCCAGTTTTGCGCTCCAGATTTTGCGGCGCGTCTTGCGTCTGGCGATTTTGTTTTGCACGACAAGCGGCGCACGGCAGCGGACGCGGCGAAGCCGCCGAAAGCGCATTGGTTGCAAAACATGAAACCGGCGCCATACCGCCGACCCAAGGAAAGCGCGGCGCTAGCGGCGTCGCTGAAAGTTCCAGATGAAAAAACCGCGTAACGGATTGCGCGGCGGTTTGATGTTTCGACGGAGCGTAAACAATGCGTATTGTGTTTGGCTTGTTGTTGGTTGTTGCTTGTTCGGTCGCTGTTGCCGATTCGCCGGTTGTGATTGTCAACGTGACGACCGCGCAGGATGACGCGAACGAAATCGCGCGGACGGAAATCTTTCGACACCGCGGACGGAACGGCGGTTGTTTCGAAGGGATCGGAATGTCGTCGGTGTCTGCCGATCATGCGATCCGGTCGTGTTGCTTTTGGTCGCAGCGTAAGCCGCGCGACATTGGCGTTTCTCGTTCGCGGCGCGGCGTTTGGTATGCCGTGGTTCGGTATTGGTGATTAACGACCGGCGGGGCGAAGCCCAAGCGCCCCGCCGGTTTTTCTTTTCCAAGGGGTAGCCAAATGGAACACGAAAACGATTGGAAAGAATTCGTGGCAGACGTTCGCAACGCTGCGGCGGCTGCGGATTGTTTGAACGCTGAAAGCGTAACCAACTGGTTAACTTGTTGCGCCGATGAAATCGAACGCTTGCGGTCGAATTATCTGCCTGTTTTGCGCCGCCCCGCTGACGTTGTAGACCGTTTGGCGGCGGCAACGAATATCGGGCAGACGGGAATAGCCTTCGCGTTTACGGCAGACCTAATCGAAGCCGCACGGGAAATAAAACGGCTCCGCAGCAAGGCAGCGGTAACGCTTACGGATGCGGAGCGTGAAGCAATCGCTTGGTCGATCAAACACCC
>Ga0114968_10001083_pt1 | contig 20647 bp, 20 predicted proteins | sample M_130807_EF_Meta_FD_87020 | JGI IMG/M metagenome (GOLD analysis project Ga0114968, IMG submission 87020) | Freshwater microbial communities from Lake Montjoie, Canada to study carbon cycling - M_130807_EF_MetaG | ecosystem: Environmental > Aquatic > Freshwater > Lake | place: Lake Montjoie...
TACAGGTTTATTGTCATTAGGTTTAGCTGCTACAGGGTTATTATTTTCATTTTCAGCATTGGCACCTGTAGAACCAACTTCATTTTTATTAGGTTTAGCAGAAGCAGACGCTTTTGCAGGTTTATTACCATTAGGTTTAACTGCTCCAGGGTCATTATTTTCATTTTCTTTACCTTTTTCTACTTCTTCTCCATTTTCTTTACCTTTTTCTACTTCTTCACCTTTTTCTACTTCTTCACCATTTTCTGCTTCTGCTTTTGCTCCTTTTTCTTTACCTTTTTCTACTTCTTCACCATTTTCTGCTTCTGCTTCTGCTTTTTCTCCATTTTCTACTTCTTCACCATTTTCTGCTTCTGCTTTTGCTCCATTTTCTTTACCTTTTTTTACTTCTTCACCATTTTCTGCTTCTGCTTCTGCTTCTGCTTCTTCACCGTTAGGTTCTTTAGATTCATTTCCATTATTATTATTTTGTTCTTTAGGGTCATTTCCATTAGTAGCGTTTCCATTATGATTTGGAGCTCCAGGTTCATTCTCCGAGTTATTGTTAGAACCTGGATTAAGTGCCTTATCTTTTCTATCATTTTCCTCCCACGTTCCAACTTTTACGACGCTTGTTGCACTTGAGAAAAGAGCACCCATTATCCCTAATATTAATACATGTTAATAATCCGGGATTTTAACACTTCTTGCGATATGTCCGCGACTGTCGTTGCCGCCGTTTGCTCCTGCGTGTGCCGCCTTCACTAGTGCTACTGCTGCCATTGCTTCCACTGCTACCATTGCTCCCACTACTGCTCCACCAAGTACTGCTGTTAGCTGAAGGGTCCGTATTAGCAGACTGGTTACTGTTTGCTGAAGGGTCCATATTAGAAGAAACAACAGCCCCAGTAGCAACAGCGCTGCCTAAGACAGCACCATGTCCACTACCATAGCCAGATGTTAGAACTGTTTTATTCGAAGCAACAGATGACGCAATGTTCGCAATGTAGCGTTCAAAGTTGTGCGGATTCAGGCTCTGCGTTAAAACAGTGCAACGAACCGGGCTAGCATTTTTTGGCGGATTGCTATCCTGAATTTTCATAACCCAGCCAAGTTGGGTGAAAAGCGCCGAAAATAAGTCATTAGCAGTACCAACGTCAACATAATCCGCCCAATAATCAATAACACCATCATGGTCCAACATACCTAGAAAGCATCCGTTATTAATAAAAAGAGGTACTGTGTCCGCTGTGCCCATGTCCATATCATGCTTGACAACTGCACCAAAGGAACTAATCCAAACTATACCCTCAGTACCTTTATCGGCACTCACTGTTGTGTATGTCAAGTTCTCACCAACAAACAAAAGCCGAAAATTACTGAATATATTTAAGTCACCACTAACTGTCAAATTAGGAGTACATGCAATAAAGCCGCGGTCAGAAAATCGCCAGCGCTCCCCACTCTTAACATTAATTTGTACAATAGAGCCCTGTAAGAGTGGTGAAAGTGTTATTTTACGAACACTGGGTGTTGGATTGGTTACCAAATTTTGTAAAATACTAGCACCAGTAATACCACGTTTTATACCGCCAAGAAACCCGTCATTACCAAATTGTGCCGATGTAACCAAGCCGCCGTCCATATAAGACATGGTTTCCTGATTCGTAATCAATGATGAACCGGGCTCCATAGAGAAATTTAAAATATCGTATCCGTTGATGTTTTTGATGTCAGCGCCAAGATTTTTATAGACACCACTGACATTTGCCTTACTAATTTTTTCATTTGAACTAACTGCACTATCTTTTGGAACGTCCTGAGTTGTAACAGTAGAAACGCCTGAGCCAGCAGTTTCGGGAATATGTGTTTGAGCTATTGGAGCTATTCCTACTGTCGACATGACGACCCTATAAATAGGCGGTAAAAAAAGTAAAAATTGAATAATTTAAGTTAAATAATTCAATAATAAAATGGACTCTAAAATCGTCAAGGACCGTATGGAGAAGATACGCTTGCAAGAAATTCTTGTAAATACGCTGAAGCAGGAGATGGATGCACTCTACAGTATTTACGATGAAAGAGTCGGTCCGCAAACAACACGTGAGGAAGAAGGCGCAATTGAAGCTGTGTGCTGGGCAAAGGAAACACAGTGGTCCGCAGCTAAGCACGAACTTAGCATGATGCAAATCCGACTGTACAACCATAAGAAAAATCTAGAGCAGTCGGTCATAAAAAATGATTCCACCGCAACGAACCAAAAGTAGCGCAAATGAAATCAGATACAAAACATTTATCGATTCTGGATGCCATGGTATATGTTAAACATAATATGGCGCCTCTAATGGTTCATACCTTTGAGCAAGGGCTAGCGCAGCAGCAGCAGTCAACAAGTTTAACAGTTAATGCTTATAAACTTGGAGAACTTGAACTGAATGAGGAGATAGTCGATACAACACTATTTCTGCGTCAAATAACAGCGGCTATGTACCCTAATATTTCTTAACTTGAATAATCGGACCACTCTTCTTTTTGCCAGCCGTAGCAGGGTCAAAATCCTCCGAGCCATCACCAGGCTCAGGAGGCTTCTGGTTCCAGAACTCAGAAAGACCAATGCGGAATTGAGGGCGGGGTTGCGCCTTGTACCAGAAAACCTGATCCTCAATCTTGTTACTTTTCGCGTTGTTATCAATAACCAGACATTCGTAATTCTCAGTGCACTGGTCCATAATTTGACTGAAGGAGTCAAAATCAGGAAACATACCTGCAAACTGCTCATACAGCCGCCGACGATTCGCAACAATGTTTTCGCGCAAAATGAAAACATAGTCAATATTGGTACGAAGCACCGGTGGTATACCCATACAGTACTGCATTGCAACTACGTATAGAATCTTCCAGTGACGCCCGTTCATGAAAAGACTACGAATATACTTGTCACGGGTCCACGCGCTATCGAAAAGACAGTCATCCATAATCATGAATGTGCGTGGGTCAACAGAAGAGCCACCCTTTTGCTGTAGGTCTTTTTGGATTTTGAGTGCCAGCGTCTTCTGGCGTTTCAACAAGTTTTGGATAATTAGCGGATTAAATTCATCATGAATGAATAGGGGGGGAATAATAGAGCCATAAAAAGAGTTGGCTGATTCTGTGCCGCTAATCACCGTCCCAATGGGGATGTTCTGGTGATGGTACAGTAGGTCGCGAATCAAAAAGGATTTACCAGTATCTCTTTTACCGATAAATACGACAACTTTGTCGTCTTTGATTCGGCTCATATCAAATTTTCTTAAGGCTAAATTCATAACACGGCGACCGCCGGCAGGGACGATTTCATTTGACATAATGATATCTGCTGTTGGTGTGAGGACATTTTATTTTACTATTTGAACCTGGTCTGCAAGCTGCGGAATGAAGCCCATTCAGGTTTCCGGAACAGTATCAGTAATATGCCTCCCAAGCACAAGAAAGGTCCCAAAAAAGTACAGAAAAAGGAGGCAAATAAGACGGTAACCCCCCCGCCGAATTATTTACCACGAAACAAGGTTTTGCCCCGGGAACTTTTACCCCTGTTTGGCACTAATTCCTTAAAATCATCAATAGATAATGCTCTTTTCGAGTTTAGAAACGTCCAAGAGTGCTTTCCTAGTATTTCATTCTTATCGGATAATCACGAACATGTGCTTCAATCACCCCTGGATTTTTTCACATTAACAGGTGAACCAGACGGGTATTATATTGAAGTGCAGGGAAAGCTAAGAGATATTTCAGGTTCAACCGTTATTCCTATGTTTGTAAAGCGTGTTCACCTAGTTGAACCAATACCAACAATGGAGGGTACATATAGTTTGCCAACAGATGGCGCCCTACCCCAGCCTCAAGAGTATTGGAAAAACACACTAACAAAAATTCACGATAAGTATAATGAAGCCTACATAGATTCATTGTGTTGCGCAACTGTATCAAGATTAGTGGAAACAGAAACAAGTCCACACTGGTGCAGATTTTACGGAGCATTTAATGGACGGGTAAACAAATATTTATATAATATTACAGGTGAGATATATAGTTTGCGCCGTGAGCGTTGGTTTAACAAAAACAAGCGCGCGGGCATATTTAAAATCACCGTTGTTGGTGAGGACCCTGAACAGAAACCACTGGTCCAAATAGTAGAAGAAGGCGGAGAAATAGAATGCGATGCTTTAGAAAATGGAGCCAATGAAATTGTAAATATAAGTATAAACGACAATGAGAGCGACTGCATATCTGAAGCACCTTCCACTGACGACGAAGCACCTATAGAATTACTTGAAGATAGACCTGTTCGTATTATAAAAATGGACAAAAATACAAGTGATGAAGAAGAGGCTAGTAACACAGAACACAGTAGCAGTGACTGCAATGAAGACAGTGACTGCTCTGAAGAAAGTAGCAGTAAAGGCAGTGAATCAGAAGACAGCCAAGAAGACGACGAAAGCGACTGCGATTCAGAGTCATACGATGGAAATAATAATCAGTGCGAATTCTTCGCGGAATTTGCCGATTTTCCAGTTCAGGTGACCCTGATGGAGCGTTGCACAGGAACAATGGACGCACTACTTGATATCGAAGAGGATGCCACAGACCCTGAATTAGAAAAAACAAAGGATGCACGGTGGTCTGCTTGGATATATCAGGTAATTGCTGGTCTAACTGTAGCTCAGTATCATTACGGTTTTGTACACAATGATTTACACACAAACAATGTCATGTGGTCACCGACCAATGATGAATTTATTTACTACAGACTTGATGGATTAAAGGGAGGCGAACAGTATTATAGAGTCCCAACATATGGTAAATTAATGAAAATTATCGATTTTGGCAGGGCGTCATTTTGGTTAAAAGACCGAAGCACCCTAATCATATCGGATTCTTATGCGGACGGTAACGATGCTGCGGGACAGTATAACTGCCCACCATATTACGATTCAAGTGAGCCGAAGGTGAACCCGAATCCATCTTTTGATTTATGCAGAATGGCAGTGTCAATGTTTGACGCCCTTTACCCTGAGCAGCCTGAAACCAAAACAAATCCCAAAAAATTATCTGAAGAGGAAGGTCGTACAACTTATGAGACGACATCCGAATTATATAACCTATTGTGGTTTTGGTTAACAGACAGTGAGGGTAAAAATATTTTAAGAAACCCAGACGAGTCCGAAAGGTTCCCAGACTTTGATTTATATAAGTATATTGCACGGTATTCTAATAATTCCGTGCCTAGGGAGCAAGCGCATATTAAATATTTTGAGACTCTATACAAAATAGAGAAGAAAGATATTCCTAGTGAAGTAAAAGTGTGGACATTGCCACTACTTTAATTAATTTACAAGCGGTGACCTTATTTTTGAGTAATCCTATTTTTAATTTTTATTCTTTCACCTTATTAAGATAATTCTATCTTAATTTATTAGTCGGCTAGCCATTTATGATTCTAATGAATCATATTTGGAAGGGAAAAGCGACGCATTAATCTACTTTGAATAATGCGCGCTTCACAAATCTCGTGCTTAAACATCGCCTAAACAGCCTTAATTTGAGCCTAAATAAAAAGATAATAATAATCTTTGACTATTATTATTTTTTGCAACCAGTGGTGGTGGAAAAATGAAAAAAAATTGAAACGTTGATACAGTACAAACTACTGTCAGGGTCAAAAAGACACTTCACAAAAGAAGTATCAAAAACTTCTGAAGCAAAATGCCCAAAAAGCCCAGAAAAACCCGTGTCGGCACGACTGCCTGGTCTGCACAAATCGCGCGTGACAAGGCGCGTCACGCGCAGGAGCAGCAGGAAAAGACGCAGCAGGAGCGTGAGGATAAGCACAAGCAGTGGCGGAAGGCGGGTGCAAAGCAGGAGCAGGAGCAGCGGCAGCAACGGCAGCAGTGGCAGCAAGAGCAAGAGGAGCAGAGGCAGCGGGCTGCCAGACCCCCTGCAGCCAGTGAGCGCCTCAAGTGCCTTAGGACGCTAGGATTATTGCCCGCTGCATCAGAGGCAGACATCAAGAAGGCATACAAGCGCCTATCTCTGCTGTACCACCCTGACAGGAACCCGCTGCCATCAGCCCTGGAACGAATGAAGGCTATTAACAACGCCTTTGAGTACCTAACTGGTAAGCACGAGGATTGAGCAGCACATAAAAATAAAACAAAAATACAAAAAAAGTTTTTTCTATTTTTGTTAAAAGCTTGCTTATAGCCAGTTATTCGTATCAAGCGTTGGTGCAAACATGCGCTCCAAGCCAGGTGTCCACTGTTTAAAGTCTTTGTATTCGTGGAAGCGGTCGTTACTGTAGTCCAACACACCCTGCTTGTCGAAATACGGGTCCTGTCCACCATCAATCTCAATGTTCGGCGTAATCTTTCCAACCTCTTTTGCCCGCTCAATAGTGCTTTCATCCTCACCATTTGATTCAGCGTACTTCTCCTTGCGTGGCTTGGGTCGCAGCTCAGAAACGCGATACTCATTTTCGCCAACACGCTCCACTACAGGCTCCCAGTTAGGGTCGTTTTCATACATCTTTTTAACCATTTCTGCAACATCGTCAGTATCTTGTGTAGTCAGATTTTCTGCACTCTCAGATGTAAAGCCCTCAAGGGAAGCCCGTTCCTTTGCCTCATTTCCGTCATAGTCAGGAGGGTTCACAGCCATGCCCTCCATATTTTTAAAGAAGACACCAGTTTTAGGATGTCTAGAAGCACTATCTTTGCGCCCAGCAATAAATTCAGTCTCTGCATCTGCGCGAACCTCTGAATTAAACGGCAACTTAGCCCAATCAAACTGGTTCTTAGCCATCAGTGAATTAACCGTAGTGCGGGATAATTCGCCACGTGGAGATGATTCATTTTGAAAAATGCGTGTGTATTCATAGTCGTCCATTTTATTAATAGGGGTCTTAGCATATGTTTGTTCACCCTCCACCTGTTTTGTATAGACGTTGCCGAATGTATTTTGATTAGCGACAGTCTCTGGTGATGCGCCCTTTTCTCTATCTCCTACGGTCTGCGCAACATCAACTTCACGCGGACCCTTGACATAAGGTGGGATACATACTTCACCCGCAGTACTCAAGCTGCTGAACCAGATAATATAGTCGCTCATTGTGTCAAAAGAGCGTCCTTGCGGTTCAACATGAATTTTACCATCTTCTTTGCGCTGTGCTGATAAGGGACATTCATTTCCGTTTGATGAAATCAAAGAAGTCAACCCTCCACCAATAAAGCCCTCTTTTTTCAAGTCACTAAACATTTTATAGTACCAAATAGACACGCTTATCATTATAACCACCAGTAAACCGACACAGGCGTACAGAAAGTGTTTTGTCAAGTCAGCCTTAGCCATTCCCTCTGAAAAATGCTAGTATAAAAGTAGGAGGAAATGCTCTCATCGCTTACCGGTTTATTCAGAAAAAGAGATGAGCCACACAATGAGAAGTTTGATGAAAGCGCTAATGTATCAGTGCGTTCTCCCGACGAACTACCGAAATTAGAGAAACTTGTAAAGGGTGGTCCCGTTACATTTATATTTGTACATGCCGACTGGTGTGGTCACTGCCAAACATATAAGCCCATTTGGCAGCAGTTGCTAAGTATTCCGGGACGTACTGCTAATATGGGTATGATTCATCATGATATGGTTGAGAAGTCACCGCTGTTGAAGAATGCCAAGATACCGGGATTCCCAACTGTATTAAAGGTCATGCCAAATGGTCACATTGAAACATATAAGGGCGAAGACAGCAAGACTACAAATGCCGTCCCGAAAATGAGAGATGTTGAATCAATGACAAAGACCATACTAAACTCCACAAAACAGAATACAAATGCCAGAAAATCGGCAGACAAAGTATTAGGTAATCTTGTAAATAGTCCAAACGTAGAACAAAATAAGAATACAAGAGTTGTGAAATTAGGAAAGCGTGTTAGAAACACAGTAAAAGTTAATCAACCGACCGTATTTGCAGCCTCTCAAAAGGGCAGACGCAATGCATCTGAACCAACAATAAGAGTCAGTAGCGAATTACAGCCCGCAACTAATGGCGCCGTAAGCATTGGTGCTACACCTGTTGCGCCAATGAAAGGCGGCAACCTTTTTACAGCGCTAACACAGGCTTTACAACAGGCGGGTCCTACAGCGGTTCTTTTGTTGGCAAATGGTGCACTTCCAAAAAAGTCGCCCTTACCGCCTAAAAAATCACGCGGTTCTACTATGCGCCGTACTAGAAGTAATAGCCGCTCTAAATCGCGCAAAAATTGACATATTAAAAATCACAAATAAAGTGTTTAAGAAAACAACAACGCTTATAAAACAATGACAGACGCAACTGGTAGTATCGTGTTTCAGTGTTTAGATTACGTCGCACGTGACGAATACATCTTGGAGGAAACGGATGAGGGTCCGACCGTAGCTTATGATGACAACTCAAGTGGTTCTTATAAGCCTCAGAAGAAGCAGTATTACAATCCTAAGCAGCCGTCACCAGATGATGAGAAGAAGGGGTTTCAGATTCTGTTGTTCGGTTCAAATCATGAGGGAAAGTCTATTACAGTAGAGATTACTGGATTCCGCCCCTATTTCTACGTTCAGATTCCTGAGACCTGGTCGACCATGCAGAAGTCCGCCTATGAGAAGTACCTGCGCTCCTTTGTTCATTCATCGTATGAAGCTCAGGAGCATATCAAGATTGAGGAGGAGCGTCACAAGAAGCTGTACGACTTTGACAATGGCTTCATGCACCGCTTTCTTCGTATTGAGGTGCCATCTATTGCGATTTGGCGACGCATCAGTAACGCTCTTATGACAGAGGGCTTGGAGCCGAAGGCGCTTCCTGCAAAGGTGTCGAAGGGTGAGGAGAAGCTCAAGGTACATGAGTCGAACATCGACCCTGTGCTGCGATTCTTTCACATGAGGAATCTGGAACCTGCGGGCTGGATGCGCATTCCTCCTCATCGGTTTGATGAGCTTGATAGTGAGATTTCAACCACGGCGCTCCATTACAGCTGTCATTGGTCCGCTATTGAGCCGGACACGACGCGTATTGCATTGGCGCCCCTACTTCTTGCATCATGGGATATTGAGTGTATGTCAAGTCACGGTGACTTTCCGCAGCCTAGGAAAACGTGGAGAAAGCCTGCGCGTGAGCTTCTAGAGGCAAACGTAAAAACATACGATGATGCGATTTGTGCGATTGCGGATGCGCTTAACGGCGCCGAAGATTCCACTATTAGTCACATTTATGCAAAGCGTAAGCCAAAGGAGCCCTGGACCTTTGAGTCCCTGGCGGAGCATTTTCCAGATGAGAAGGAGCTGGAAGCCTATCTGGCAAATAATGACTCCAAGCAGGATGAGCGCATCACAAAACTAGATGAGTATCTTACTGAGGAGCTGAGTCTTCCTGAGATTAAGGGCGATGAGGTCATTCAGATTGGTATTGTATTGTACAGGAACAACAAGCCTGAGGCAAAGCACATCTTTGTCCTGAACACGTGTGAGCGTGAGAAGGTTGCGCCGCCAACAATGCGTGATGTTCCGGTAAGCGTCTATCCGTTCAAGACGGAAACAGAGATGCTCAACGCATTTCATACTTGGCTGCGGAAGACTGACCCAGATTGTATGATTGGATACAACGTGTTTGGTTTTGATGAGAAGTATATTTGGACGCGGTGTGAGGAGCTCAAGTGTATTAATCATGTTAGTGCCTGGTCACGTCTGAGCTCGGGCAAGCCTAAGCTTGTTGAGAAGTTCCTGAGTTCAAGTGCAATGGGTGATAACACGATGTATCTTATCAATTCGCCTGGCAGACTAAAGGTTGACCTGCTACCCTATGTGCGCCGCAACTACAATCTGGATTCATATACTCTAGATAACGTGTCTGCAACATTTATGTCTGGCTCCATTAATGGGGCTGTTACGGAAATCGACGCCAATACACTCAAGGTGCCTACAAAGTCAGCAAAGTCCGCGGTCATTGGGCGCTTTGTCGTCTTGCTAGACGATGATAATGACCACGTCGTGGACAAGGCTGAAATCATTGGATTGGATGACAAGTCGGTTCATCTTCGTGTCGAAAATGGTATGGCAAAAATGGCAGACCATGGTGCAAAGCCGTCGCGTTGGGCGCAGGTCAAGGATGATGTTAGCCCAAAGGAGCTTTTCGCTCTGCAACGGGGCTCAGCAGAAGACCGTGCAAAAATCGCGCGTTACTGTTTGCAGGATTGTGACCTGGTAATGGAGCTGTTCATGAAGCTGGATGTACTAAACAATGCGATTGCCATGGCGAATGTTTGCTCAGTTCCTGTGAGCTTCATCTTCATGAGAGGACAGGGCGTGAAGGTAGAGTCGTTGTTCTTCAAGGAGTGCCGTATGGAGGACCAGCTGATTGAGGTGCTGCCAGCGCCCAAGAATGGATTCGGTAGGGAGCCGCCGCCACCTGTCCTAGATGCGGATGGTGAAGAGCTGCCTCCTGCGGAGGATGTTTCGTATGAGGGTGCCTTTGTTCTGGACCCTGTAACGGGTATTTACTTTGATGATGACCCTGTTGGCGTGCCGGATTTCTCATCACTGTATCCATCAACTATCATTTCTGAGAACCTGTGTCATAGTTCATTAGTCTGGGTCAAGGACCACAAGCTGGATGGTTCTATTGTCACTATTCAGGGCTCCGATAAGTATGACAATATTCCTGGTATGAGCTACATTGATGTTGATTATGACATTCTTATCAACGACCCTGCGGACAAGCGCAAGCATCCTAAGAAGATTAGTGATGGTCTTCGCGTGGCGCGCTTTGCGCAGCTTCTAAATGGTGAGAAGTCCACGACGCCAAAGATTCTCCAGAAGCTACTCTCTTCTCGTAAGGCGACCCGTAAGAAGGCAGAGAAGGAGGAGGATGAGTTCAAGAAGGCGCTTCTGGATGCGCAGCAGCTGGCTTACAAGCTGACTGCAAACTCCTTGTATGGGCAGCTGGGCTCAGGTACAAGTAAGATTCGCCATGTAGTTATTGCGGCTTCCACGACGGCTTATGGCAGAAAGCAGCTCATCTTTGCAAAGACAATGATTGAGTCAATCTATGGTGGCGGTAAGGACGCGCGTTGTGACGCGATGTGTGTATATGGCGATACGGATTCTATCTTCGTTCGTTGGCGTCCAATGGACCCATCAACTGGCGCGCGCCTGTCAGGTGATGAGGCGGTTCGTATTGCAAAGGAGCTGACAGAGGAGGCAGGAGCGCTTGTATCGTCGTGTCTGAAGGCACCGCACGACTTTGAGTTTGACAAGGTGTTTAGGACATTCTGTCTGCTTAGCAAGAAGCGCTACGTAGGCGATATGTCAGAAGGCGACCTGGATGACTTTCATCGCAAGGCTATGGGCATTGTGATGAAGCGGCGTGATAATGCGCCAATCGTGAAGTATGTGTATGGCGGTGTGATTGAGGCAATCCTGTCAAAGCAGGATATTACAGCGGCTTTCCACTTTGCGCAGAAGGCATGTCAGGAACTGGTAGATGGCAAGTTCTCTATCAGTAAGCTGACTATTACAAAGTCCCTAAGGGCAGAGTACAAGACACCGACGCCGCCGGCGCACAAGCAGCTGGCGGAGCGTATTGGTCAGCGCGACCCTGGTAATAAGCCATCCACATCGGAGCGTATTCCCTATGTGTTTATTCCGGCACCACCAAACTCTACGAGCCAGGGTGACCGTATTGAGACACCAACCTTTATCAAGGAGCACGGCATCACTCCGGATTACGCGTATTATATTACAAATCAGATTGCAAAGCCTGTAGCGCAGGTCTTTGGCTTGGTCGTTGAGAAGCTACCTGGCGTAGCTAAATCGGAGATTCAGCGTATCAACGCAATACAAGATAAGGGCAAGCGCGTAGATGCCCGTGAGTCACTGGCGTCTGAGATTCTGTTTGGACAGATTCTGTCAAAGATTATGAAGGCGCGCGCAGCAAATCAGGCAAAGAAGAAGATTAGTGATGAGGCAGATGCGCGGAAGAACTTCATTGAGATGTTTAAGAAGAAGTAATGAAGACCCGGTCACAAATAATATTTTTTATGTGTATAAAATAAATGGGCTTTAGCATTTATTGGAACCAACTTCCGGTTTCGCAAGCGGTCTGGGACACGTTTGTTCATCGTGCGTTAAAACTTGTCAAGCGCCGTCGTACAGGTACAATTATGCTTGAAAATAAATATGCTCAACCGACACAAAAGAATGTGCTATCGTTTAAGGGTTCAGAGGGTGAAAGCCACGAAACTTTCTATGTAAGTAAGGATTTTAAACACTATGCTGACAGAAATATGGACGGCTTTGGTTCTTGCAAAACGGCGCGCAAGCCCTACACAATGGATGTTTACATTTGCCTAATTTTGATGTTTGACCTGGGCATGATTAGAAGTTTTAGTTCAGATGATATGAATGAACAGTATCCTGAGGCACTCAAATACGTAAAAACGCATTATGCGCTAAACCGCTCTTATGAGAAACTAAAGAACATGGGTCTTTATGAGGACGATGATGGTAAATCAGTAAAAACTGCTAGCCCCTTATCTCAGCGCCCAAGAAAGCAGACGGCTAAAAAGGCGAAGAAGGCAAGACGTGTGAAGTCAAGACGCGCAAAAATGTCACTCTAAAATCATAACCCCGATTCAGGAATGGAATGGATTCCACAATTATTTTTAACACTAGTGCTGCTGTACGGTGTTCTTTTTTCAAAGACGCCCAGTCAGGCATATGTAGTTCTTATAGCGCTTACCTTAGTTTTCTTATTTTTGCGCTACGTAAAATTAGACGGACCCGATTCACTATTGTCAGAATTTGTCAGGGCATTCAGTCTCAAAAATCCTGAGGAATTAAAAACCGACGAATTAGTTGTTGGCTGTGCTGTAATTATCCAGGTCCTAAGAACAATAATTCTGAATTTCAATTTACAAGATATAGTTTTTTAGTATAATTATAAGTGATATTACAGCTATAATATTTATGCTGGTGGGATTGAGGTCTTCGTATTCTTCGTTATAATTTGTACCACAAAGATGGTCCATTGCATCTGGCGCTAAATTCTTATCTAGCGTCTCATGATGGCGCCGGTGAAATAATGAGCCAATAATACTGTAATTAATTATATGTATTGATACATATGTAAGTGTAAAAAGTAAAATTACGTAAAAAGGCACAATTTCTATACCGACCAGCCTTTGAACACCATAGAGCGATAGGTTCATAGTGGAATCAGTGATGGTCTCATAAAACAGTTCCAAGTATCTAGGTATTGTTTTTTCCGACTTGTGATGATAAACCATATGTGTATTGAAAAAATCAAAGACACCATAATGGTGTGCTATATGTAAACCCCTATGTACAAAATAGACCCATCCATGAACTAAAAACACACCCAATAAAGTTAATATTTGTGATTCGGGACTAAATAAAGCAGCGCCTAACCAAAAGACGCAAAAGGACAGTGCGTAATTCCGTGAAACATTTAAAAATACTTTTTTTAATTGCTGCGTAATCAGCATCTAAAAAATAGCAGTTTTAAAACTAAGTTCAAGTGCCGCATCACTCAATCGTATTCATCGGCTTTACAACAAGCTCTAGCTCCTTAGCATGTGTTCGCCATGCGTCAACCGATACGTGTGACGCATCGGCACGCGCCTTGTAGTAGTTAGAGTTATTAAGACTATGGCGAACACCTCCGCTATATATCAGCTGCTTGTACCTTAAATCTACGTGGTCTATTGCCTTCTCTGCAAGTGACTGTGTATTTGTAGTGAGTCTAGGAAACTCTCTAGCAATACGTGAAGCCTTCGTTAGCTTAGTACTAAGCCCCTTGTACTTCACGTAGCCATCCTCATTCTGTCCAAGTGGTGGAGCCGCACTAACCTCCGCATAAATCTGTTCAAAGATGTCATTGAAGTTACCAAAGGGTGTCTTAATCTCCGCATCAGCCTTGTCATCACGGTTCTTCTTAAGTGCAATGCGGTCCCAATTATCACCAAAGCCGCGGATAGTAGAGTTATAACGCCGACGAAGTACATCTAGGGCGTCATTAATGAATAGGCGTAGTTCATTGAGCTCCTTGATAAGTGGCTGAAAGTGTTCTACGTCTTTGCCCTTCTCCTCCGCTACAGTAACAAGCCGCCTGAAGATATCCATAGCGGCGCCAGTCAGCGTCTCATAAATACGGCGTAGCTCCCGCTCTTTCTCATTCTTCTTCTCACGCGCCTGCAGCGTGTTCTTCATTGCCTCATCATCGATTTCTTTGAGCAGATACTGAATACGCAAATCAATGTTATCGTTGATATTCATACCATCACGATTCAGCGCAGTAATGTCTACGTTCTGAACATGGCTAATGCGTCTGTGCGCAGCCTCCAACACGCTTAGCCATCCAGGATAATCACGGGAGTTGGCAATGGCACGGCGCACAACATGCCACTCAATCAAGCCTCCGCAAGGAATATCGCCGATATTACGTGGCGCCTCTCCGTTATTCTGCTTGCGCTGCCACTCATAGTAGTGGGGATTGTGAACAACGCCAGATGCAATCTGACCTGTGCGCCAACTAAAGGCGCTGTGGCAGGAAACACACCACATCTGGTCGCAACCATCAATCTTGGTAATCATCTCACCGCACTTGGGGCATGCCTTGGTGTCCTTAGCTAGAAGCTTAGCAGTCTCCACGTTGCCAGGGTCACAGGTGTGCTCAGAGTCGCGCGCCACACCCTTGACTTCATGACATTCGGAGCAACTGTAAAGCTCACAAACACCGCACTTCCATGCACTGCTAAGGAAGCCGCGGCACCCATTTGAAGGGCAGCGGCGTACAAACTGACTGCGCTTCTTAGCTGCCGCATCATCAACACCAATACCCTGGCGAAGGCGCTCACTCTGGTGTTGCAGGTCCCATACCTGCGTATTGAGTGCCTGCTCCTCAGAGTGCAGGAGCGAAATCTGCGCATGAATCGCCTTTCGTCGGTCCCGCATAGGAATAATAAGCTCACGGTCAATGCGTGCCGCCTCATTAATAGCCTCAATACGGGGCTGCGTTGCGGGAAGAAGAGCCCGCTCCCTATCAAACAGAAGAGTCTCACGGTATTCGCGGTAGGTAGAATCACGCCATACCTTGGTCATGATTGTATCTAGATATTCGCGATTCCACAACTTCTTACAATCTGAAGTGGGGCAGCGTGGCTCATCTACGATGGATGTAAGCCAGTTACCGACACACTCCCGACAATAGTCAATTTGACAATATGGGCAAGTGCACTTCTTACGGGTCGAACCATTAAACTTATCGGCACAAATCGGACAATCGGTAGCCATAGCTGTTTTGTTAATCAGCCCAGAGCGAAATAAGGTGTCAATTTTTACATGCAAGTCGCGTTATTTTCACAATCATAAATATAGATATGCCTAATTCTGCTTCTAAAACAAAGAAAGCGCCCAGAAAGGTTAAGAGTCCTAAGGCACCAAAGGCACCAAAGGCGCCCAAGGAGCCTAAGAAGCCCAAAACTCCTAAGGCAAAAAAGAGCCCTAAGGTAAAAACTGCGAAAGCACCGAAGGCGCCAAAGGTGCCAAAGGCGCCTAAGAGTCCCAAAGCAAAGAAGAGTCCTAAGGCAAAGAGCTACGGTAATATCCACTACACTGCCAGTGCCCGGCTCAGAGGCAAGGTTGTGTTATTCACAGGCTTCCGCTCCTTGGACCTAGAGAAAGAGGTTCTTAGACATGGCGGTGTCCTAGCACCCAGCATGACGAAGGCGGTCAACATGCTGATTGTCAAGGATGCTTCAGTTGACAACGCTAAGACACAAAAGGCGGCAGCATCCGGCGTTCGCGTATTAACCGCAGATGAGTTCAGGGGCATGCTCTAAATTATCTATCCGTATTAGGAATGGAAAAGATAATTACATATTACACGCGTCATTGTATAAGCTGTTTAAATAAGGTTATTATTGCAGTAACGTTACCAGAATACAAATCTGAAGCCCCTTGTCCTCACTGTGGCGCCACTGTACGAATCTGGAGATGATGTGATTGCGGTTCTTATTATTTATTTTTTTAAAAAATAAATATAAAGCAAAACTATGCCGACCCTGACTCTGAGTCCATTACCTAGCGCTGTGAGCCGTAAATTAGCAGGTTTTCAATCAGGGAATCCACTAAAACTCAGTTTCAAGGTTGGTGAAACTGCTGAAACTGTCCTTAATCGTTTTAATACATATAGAGGACCCGACAGTCAAATTACCTTGTTAGTTACGGCGACGGGAGTCCCCTTTCTGCTACAGACTCAGCTAAGCTCTGATTTGACGGTGTATGTGCCGTAGGTGCCGCAGGTACAGGTGCAGTCCGTATATCCGCCCGACAAACAGGACATACAACATGCTCTCTAAACCACCTGTCAATACAGTCCCTATGAAACATGTGACCACAGTTGATAAGACGCCGCCATCCATTTGTTGCAACAGCAGAATCACGTGGCGAATCGTGTTCCTGGCAAACGGTGCATATTGCATCGGCTGCCACTGAACTAGATTCAACAGCTTGACTTCCTGCCTCAATTTCAGCTGCCGTAGGATTCACAGGCACAGGGTCATAGAAGCTTGCCCAAAGCGCTCTTACTCCGGCAGGATTGGTTTGAGGAATCAAAAGTGAACCAACAAGTTCGTCAAAAAGTGTATTACGTAAAACATTATTAACAGCCGAAGTTATACGAACCCTTGGTTGAATCATATCCTCATCCATACGATTATCGTGATGATGATAAATCGTATTGCGCGGCTCCCCACCCCAACCGCTGTTTAAAGAGGCTTGCAGCGGTGACATTGCTGGATAAGTCCGCATAACACGCGGCGGTGTCCGTAAAACAGGCGCCTCTCTAACCGCCCGTAGCCATATCCATTCATCGTAGTCGTCACGACGCTCCTGTGCTGTATTTTGTGCATAACTTTGGCGCGCCCGATTAAACGTCTGCGGATACAAATTTGCAAGACGAAAACGTACCCAACTTAGCATTCTGCCGAAAGAATTAGTATCCTCATGTGGAAATAATGTGTTATCGTACAATAATTCAGGAAAAACCTCATGTAATTCGTCTAGGAATCCGACACCGTACATAGAATTGGTGTAATTCATACCTAAATATTAGACCTTTTTTCGCTTTTAAACTGGTTTAGAGAAAAAAATGAAATCCGCATAAACGCAATTCCTTTAATAAAAACAATAAAACCATGGACAAGACACAAGAAAAGGCTCACGGTAAGGTTGGTCTAGTGAATCTTGGTAATACATGCTTTCTAAATGCGGTGATTCAGAGTCTGCGATATTGCACCGACTTTGCAAACTACTTCACATCGGGTGCCTATGAGAGCCACCTCAAGAATGACCGTAACACCGCCTCTATTGTGGAGGAGACGGCGGATGTATTCAAGGGTATGTGGAATGGCGACGTAAAGGCACGTGCCTCAATGGCACCCCGCGGCTTTGTAGCTAGTGCTGCGCGGATTAGCGCACAGTCGCCGACCTTTGAGGACCTGTTTCGCGGTGGGCAGGCGGATGCTGCTGAGGCGGTTCTCTTTGTTCTTGACGCTCTTCATGAGGGCGTAGCACGCAAGGTCAAGATGGAGGTTGTTGGCAATCCTAAGAATGACAATGACGTGCACCAAATCAAGGCGCTAACCTCCTGGTCAGAGTTCTACGCAAAGGGCTACAGTCCCGTTGTAGAGCACTTCTTTGGGCAGCAGATGACGGCAACCATTTGCCGCAACTGTAAGAACAAGAACACGCGCTTTGAGCCATGGATGATGATTAAGGCGCCGATTGACAAGTCTAAGGGTGACAATCAGCCCCTGTCCGACTGCATTGATAAGGCTTACGATAAGGAGCTTCTTGACGACTATCAGTGCGACAATTGCAAGACGCGTGGACAGGCGGACCTTGAGCACACGATTTCCAAACTTCCACCAATTGTTATTCTTTCACTGAAGCGCTTTGACAATGATAACAACAAGATTCGTACCAAGGTTGATATTGACCTGGATAAGGTTGACCTAGCCAAGTGGATTTCATTCCCTTCGGTGTCAAAGCACATTAGTACGGAGTATAGCGTCTTTGCCGCTATTGAGCAGCATGGAGGCACCCGGGGCGGGCACTACATTTCCTATGCGAAGCACAATGACGCGTGGGTTTGTTACGACGATACTAGCAACACTGAGGTACCAGCAGCAAATGTTATCAACCAGGATACTTACGTACTGTTTATGACCCGCAATAAGTATGTCAGCCCTACACCGACATATGCGCCGACACCATCTGTAAAGCCTGAGCCACAGGACCAGACAATGGCAGCCGCTGCAGCTGAAGCATAAGAAAAACGCAGTCAATCATAGAGAGTAAATGAACTCAGCAAAACCCAATAATGCCCCTAAATCTGGAGGCTATGAAACACTCCTGTATATTTTTGGTCTGTTTGTAGTAATTTTTATAATAATTTTTATTTATTACAAGACAATTGGCTACACAATTAGTTTCGGTTGGGACAAGGTCCTGTTTATGTTTGAAATGAAGAAGCCCATAGACATCAGCCTAACAGAGGACGGAGAAGTTGCAGCATCTGCAACCTTGGAGCCACCGCCTCCTGCTATTCCAGCGCCCCCTGCCAGCCTAGGAATCCCGTCCTCACCACCAGGAGCCGCAAATTCTAACCTGCCTTTCAGTCCCGAGGAGCGTCCCAGTGGAATGCCTGGCGCTCAGGAAAAGGTCGAACCAGGATTAATAACAGGCACAATAAACAAAATCGAAAATGATTTATTTGGAAAGAAAGGCGCAGTGTTCAATGTCAGTCGTAATATTTACAAGTATGAGGATGCCGCGCCCCTGTGCAAAGCTATGGGCGCTGAATTAGCAACCTATGACCAGGTGCTAGAAGCGTACAAGAAGGGCGGAGACTGGTGCAACTATGGCTGGGTCAAGGGACAGATGGCTGTATATCCCACACAAGAAAAGACATGGCAGAAGCTCCAAAAGGGACCACCTGCATATCGTTTTTCATGTGGTAAGCCAGGTGTAAATGGTGGTTATTTCGATAATCCCGATTTGACCTTTGGTGTGAACTGCTTTGGCAAACGCCCTGTACAGAATGAGTCTGATGACTTACAGAATTCACCTGAGTTTGCCATGCCGCCAACAGCAGAGCAGCTGGAATTTGACAAGAAGGTCCAGAAGTATCGCGAAGGCTTGGGTAATGTTACAGTCATGCCATTTAGCAGAGCCAAGTGGTCTCAGTAAATTAAAAATTTAATATTATCAAATTAATACTTTTAGTATTAATTTGATAAAAACTTATACATATATAAAATGCCTCCTAGTCGGTGTTGCTATAATCCCTATACCGGAGCTACATATTGGGACCCATATTGCAGTAGGGCTCCTCAGATTATCAAAAGGAGGGCGCATGCGGATATAAGCCTTATGGTGGCAAGAAATCGCGTAAAAACCGCAAATCCAGAAAGAATCGCAATACAAGACGCAATAATTAATCTTACTGCGTAATCGTATTAGTTAAGTGATTATCATCCAGTGGCAGCTTCTTCAAAAAGGTCGATGATTTGTGCCCCCTGTTGTCCTTCATGTATTTAAGAATCGCCTGTGTTTCATCGGGTTTCTTTGTTTCCGCATAGTATTTGTGCAGCTGGTCTTCCAGCGTTGTCCAGTTCAGCGCTGTACAAGAATTTTTAGTGCAGGGTTCCAAATAGGCTCCGCCAATTCGCAGCCGTTTAGTATTTCCAAGCAGTGACAGAATCTGCTCTTCAAAGCGGTTTCGCAAGTTGCGCGCCGTCGTCATTTGTTTAGAAAGGTTGGTACATAGATTATCAAAGTGGACCCAGTTACGAACTGCATCCACTAGTGGTTGATTGGACATTATTAAGTGACAAAGGTTTCATTGTGTCGTTGGATACGCAATGTCCCAACTATCGGGGAGACCTGTATTCATCAACGATTTGTCAACACTCTTAATTGCTATGAGCGAACTCCGCATAACAATAATAAAGGTTGATACTGTTACCAGTATCAAAATCAAAAAAAGAATTGAAGAAAGTATTATATATGGAAAAACACGATTTATCACATGATTGACAATAGGGTCTAAAATGGATTGTATCCGCTCCTGAATCACCGGTTTTCTTATCAAATTGACAAGCTTATCAGATAAATGTAACATAATATCACTGCTGGCTTCAATGAATCTGTCCCGGGACACATCGGCGCCACTCAAATCAATGACCGACCCGCTCATTAACTGAAAACAACATTAGTTAATGCGGTATTATACGCTTATTAGAACCGCTAAAAAGCTTAAATATGAACCATTTAACGACAGAGCGCATTCCGGATGGCTATAAGTTAACTTTTTCAGAAGTCCTAAAAACCCCCGAGCTATCTTATGACGGAAGCAACTGGGTTTTTACGGATGAATGGATGCAAACTACTGATTCATTGAGGGAAAGTGTAGTAACGTTATTATATAACAGCCGTGCCAGCCTATTCAAGAATAGCCCCAGCCAGAAGACTCTTGAGAATCTGTTGACACCCTGGCTAATCATAACAGAAGATGGTTCCA
>Ga0114968_10001086_pt1 | contig 20628 bp, 22 predicted proteins | sample M_130807_EF_Meta_FD_87020 | JGI IMG/M metagenome (GOLD analysis project Ga0114968, IMG submission 87020) | Freshwater microbial communities from Lake Montjoie, Canada to study carbon cycling - M_130807_EF_MetaG | ecosystem: Environmental > Aquatic > Freshwater > Lake | place: Lake Montjoie...
GAAGGCGTTCGTCTGCCTGAACCCGAGCGTATATTGCGCAGTTTTCCCCACCAACTCAGTGGCGGCCAACGGCAGCGCATCGTGATTGCGATGGCTGTGATTTTGAAGCCGGTCTTGCTTATTTGCGATGAGCCCACCACCGCGCTGGATGTCACCACCCAAAAAGAAATTTTGAAGCTGATTGATCAATTGCAAGCCGAGCAGGGTGTTGCGGTCTTGTTCATCACGCACGACATGGGTGTGGTGGCTGAAATTGCCGATGATGTGCTGGTGATGAACCAAGGCCTAGCGGTGGAGTCCGGCACGTGCGAGCAGGTCCTCAAACGACCGAAGGCGGAGTACACCCGTCAGTTGTTGGCCGCAGTGCCCGGTATGACGCCCCCTCCGGCAAGACCAGAGCCCCAAGGGTCTGCATTGCTCAGGGGTCAGGGTGTGGGTAAAACCTACATCAGTCGGGATTGGATGGGCCGTACCCGCGAAACCCAAGCTCTGCAAGATGCCCATGTGGCGATTCGCGCGGGAGAAACAGTGGGCATTGTGGGGGAGTCTGGTTCTGGAAAATCTACGTTTGCTCGGTGTTTGATCCGCTTGATTGACCCGTCTCAAGGTCAAATCCAATGGGGTGAACATGAAATTGCCGCTTTACCGGAAGGCAAACTACGCCCGCTGCGCAGCTTGGTGCAGGTGGTCTTCCAAGACCCTAACCGCTCGCTCAACCCACGCCGCACAGTGGGAGACTCGATCATCGAAGGGGCCATGAACTTTGGCATGCCCAAGACCCAGGCCTTGGAGTTGGCACAAACGCTGATGCATAAAGTGCGATTGCCGGTGGAGGCTTTGACGCGGTATCCCTCTCAATTCAGTGGGGGGCAACGTCAACGCTTGGCTATCGCTCGGGCGCTGGCCTGCCAACCCCAGGTACTGGTTGCCGATGAAGCTGTCAGTGCGCTGGATGTGAGCGTGCAAGCCCAGATTTTGTCGCTGCTGCGCGAGATCCAAACCGAGTTCGGTTTGGGCATGCTGTTCATCACGCACGACCTGCGGGTGGCCGCTCAATTGTGCGACCGCGTGATTGTCATGCACCAAGGTCTTATGGTGGAAGAGGGGCGCACCGTGGACCTGTATGCCCATCCAAAGCATGCTTACACCCAAAAATTATTTGACGCTGCACCCGCGGCATTCTGACCCCAATTCAGATCACTGACACAACCCTAGGGCGCTCGCATGACGCGTATTTTGATCGCAGGTTACCAGCACGAGACCAACACGTTTGCCCCCAGTCTGGCGGACTGGGCGGCGTTCAATACCGGTGAAGCCTTTCCTGCTTTTGTCCGGGGCCAGGCCATGGTCGATTTGCTCACGGGTGTGAACATCCCCGTCGGAGGCTTCATGGACGAAGCTCGCCGCTTTCAATGGACTTTGGTGCCTTCGGCTTGGGCCGGAGCCACCCCTTCTTCCTATGTCACGCAAGACGCATTTGAGCGCATCAGTCAAGCGATCCTGGACGACGTCCGTGCTGCGCTGCTGCAGGGTTTGGACGGCGTGTACTTGGACCTGCATGGCGCAGCGGTAGCCGAACATGCGGACGACAGCGAAGGTGAGTTGATCACCCGCATTCGTCATATCGTTGGGCCCACAGTGCCGATTGTGGCCAGCCTGGATTTGCATGCCAATGTGACCGCCAGGATGCTGCGGGAGTCGGACGGTTTGGTGTCTTACCGCACTTACCCGCATGTCGACATGGCACATACCGGCGAGCTGGCGGCGCAATTGCTGCGTCGTCGTTTGGAGCGCGGCAGCAAAGAGACTTTGCATGTGCAGCGGTTTCCATTTTTGATCTCGCTGAATGCGCAAAGCACCTGGATGGAACCTGCCAAGTCGATTTATGAGAAGTTGATTGAGTTGGACAGTGCGCATGGCGCCATGCTGAGTTTTTGCATGGGCTTTCCTGCCTCCGATTTCGACGAGTGTGGCCCCGTCATCTGGGCGCACGGCGAACAAGCGCGTTTGGCTGTGGCGCGTTTGTACGACGTTGCCCGCAATCCTTTGTTGTGGCAACCCGAATGGCTGCCTGCGCGCGAAGCAGTGACCCAAGCCTTGTCGCTGGCGGCCTCGAGTTCTGCCCCCGTGGTGGTGGCCGATACCCAAGACAATCCTGGCGCCGGCGGCGACAGCAACACCACAGGCATGTTGCGTGCTTTGCTTCAACAAGGGGCAGGCCTGGCCTTTCCGCAGCAAATTGCTTTGGGCCTGATGTTCGATCCCGATGCGGCCCGGATGGCTTGCGCTGCCGGTGTGGGGGCTCAACTCGAATTGAGTTTGGGCAAGGCGGTGCCTATCTTCACAGGCGAGTTGAGTGATCCGCCAGTGCAGGGTCGATTCACAGTGCGCGGCATCAGCGAGGGTGCCTGTCTTCTGAAGGGGCCAATGATGAAGGGCTCCACCATTCAAATGGGCCCCAGTGCCTGCCTGGAGATCGACGGCATCTACATCGCCGTGGCCAGTGGCAAGATGCAAATGCTCGACCGAGAGTTGTTTCGCACTGTGGGGATTCACCCCGAAAAAATGAAGGTGCTGGTGGTTAAAAGCTCCAACCACTTTCGAGCCGATTTCACCCCCATTGCGAGTCATGTGTTGGTCGCCAAGGCCCCTGGCCCCATGGCAGCCGACCCGGGTGATTTGCCCTGGAAAAAACTCAGCCCTCACACAAGGACACGACCATGACCACCGACCTGACCCAACTGCCCGCCCATGCTTTGTTGGACATGTACAAGCGGGGTGAGACTTCGCCTGTTGAAGTCACTCAAGCGGTGCTGACGCGCACAGCGCGCGTGAACCCTAAAATCAACGCCTTCAGTTTGCTCGACGAAAAGTCGGCCATGGCCAGTGCCAAAGAAAGTGAAATCCGTTGGCAAGCGCATCGTAAAAGTGCAGCGCCGGTAGGGGCTTTGGAGGGGGTGCCCGCCACCATCAAAGATTTGATTTTGACTAAAGCTTGGCCGACTTTGCGTGGCAGCCGCACGGTCGATCCCCATCAAGCCTGGGATGTGGACGCCCCTGTGACCGCCCGTTTGCGTGAGTCTGGCGCCGTGTTGTTGGGTAAAACCACGACGCCCGAGTTTGGCTGCAAAGGCGAAACCAACTCACCCGCTACCGGCATCACACGCAACCCTTGGAATTTAAACAAAACGCCAGGCGGCTCTTCCGGTGGCACGGCAGCGGCCGTCGCGGCGGGTTTGGGCCCGATTGGCGTGGGCACAGACGGTGCGGGCAGTGTGCGCATTCCTGCGGCGTTTTGCGGCAACTTCGGTCTCAAGCCAAGCTTCGGTCGTGTGCCGGCCTATCCCTTGTCGCCTTTTGGTTCTGTGGCCCACCTGGGTCCGCACACCATGAGCGTGATGGATGCAGCTTTGATGATGAATGTCATGAAGCGACCCGATGCCCGAGATTGGACCTCACTGCCTTACGACTCAGTGGACTACACCGCAGGCTTGAATGATGGGATCCAGGGTTTGCGCATTGCATATTCGCCCACTTTGGGTTTTGCACAAAATGTTCATCCCGAAATTGCAAGCGCTGTCGCCGATGCGGTCAAAGTATTGGAAAGCTTGGGCGCCCATGTGGAGCAAATCGATCCCGGCTTTGAGGATCCTTTGGACATCACGACCGGCCTCTGGTTCTTGGGCGCTTGGACGGTATGGAATACCTTGACGGCTGCGCAGCAAAGTGTGGCCGACCCGGATTTCAAGGCTGAAGCCGAGTTGGGTGCCCGACTGACCGCATTGGAAATACAACAATTGAATCAACGTCGTGGTGTTTTGGGAAGCATGATGCGCCAATTCATGCAGGGTTTTGATTTGCTGGTGACGCCAGCTGTCGCCATTCCGGCATTTGATGCCCTGCCTGCGGGACACTCGCCTTTAAGCCCTGCTTCGATGTTGGGATGGACGCCCTTCAGTTACCCCTTCAACTTGACACAACAACCCGCCTCGACGATTCCTTGTGGCTTGACCAAAGATGGATTGCCCATGGGATTGCAGTTTGTGGGCCCCATGTTTGGTGATGCCTTGGTGTTGCGCGCCTCCAAAGCCTATGAAAATACAAAAGCCATTGCGCGGCCTGTTATTTAATTAAAAAGAAATCAGGTATAAAGACATTTGCCATCACGGCGCTTAAGGCTGTTTGGGGGGTGGGGCTGTTGGCCACGAAGCAGTTGCGAATGGAAGCGGGTTGCCGAGAAAAGCCAGAAGCCTGGGATACGCAGTACAAAATGGACGAGGCTTCGGTCATGGGTGAGCGCCTATGGAAACTGGGTTGAAGTGGCTCCTGCGCAGGGTTTTTCATCAAAGATGCGGTGATCAATCCGACCCAGATTTTGACTGTGTTGCGAAATTAGTATTTTTTTCTCTGACAGGAGTTATTCATGTTCAGCAAGTTTGCCAAGAATAAAAGTGCCACGTTCAAGTCGATGCCTGAAAAATTCGAAACCATCATCGGTAAGAACACGGTCATTCAGGGCAGTTTTGTCCTGCTCGAGAGTATCCGTATCGATGGCAAAGTGGTGGGCAATGTCCAGTCCGCAAAAGAGGAGATGATCATTGTGGTGATCGGTGACTCAGGCGAGGTGCAGGGCGATATTTTGGCGCACCGCGTGGTGATTGCGGGCAAAGTTGCGGGTAATATTCATGCGCATGAACGTGTTGAGTTGCATGCCGACAGTGTGGTTCAAGGTGACATCAAGTACGGCTCCATTGCGATTGAGCATGGCGCCAAAGTGATGGGCCTGTTGTTGCAAGTGAGTGAAGCTTCAAATCCAGATTTGGGCGATACAGATGCACAAAATGCCATCCGAAAAGCCCAGTCAGTCACAGGCGGCGGCAACTGAATCAGACCCAAAGATTTTTGATCTCTTCGAACCCAACGCGACTGGGGACATCGGGGGCGATCCAAAGTTGACGCGTGTGGGTGTTCATTACAATGCCCGCCACACTTTCGATGCGGCCCTGCGGCGCAAGTGCCGGGTCTGGGCTGCGGCAAATTGATAAAAACCCATCAGACTCATCACGCAAAAAAGACTGTAATTTCTCAAACCCCAGACCTTGCTGTCCAGCATGTCTTGCGGCGGTATCCAGACGGGGTTGACTGGACAGGGCCAGCCCCATGGGAGATTGCTCAGCCTGTAAGGAGTCACAAAGAAAGTGGTTCGTGTGCAACACCACCCCGTTAACGGGCTTGAGTTCAGCCCAGCCTGCAGGCGCCAATTCGAAGCACGCCACCTCACCCAGGGCGTCTGCGCAGGGGACACTCGATGCGGCGCCAAAACCCAGCGTGGCCATGTGCGCCATACGCTCGCGGGCACGGGCAATCGAATCGCAGTCAAGCAAATGCCGCAACACAATATGAACAGGAACACCGGGGGTGTGGCCATCACCGTTGGAACGCAAAATGTTCAATCCAAGTGCAAACCCCGCTGCATTCATGCCAATTTTAGCCAGCATACCCGCCTCGGTCAGCGTGACCGTGGCACGTCCCTGCGCGTTATGGGTTTTGAGCAGAACCAAGGCTTGCCGTTGTCTGCCAATCCAATCCCAGTTCTGTGCAAACCAGGTGTGTCCTTCGATGCTGATACTGCCTTGAACACACATGGCGGTGCACTCACCATCTTGAATGTGTGGGTCGATGGGCAAGCCCGTTTCCCAGTCGGGAAGTCCGGCTTGTCGATTCGCCTCCAAAGCTTTAGCGGCTTCAAAGGTGTCGTCACTGAGAAAGTTCGAGGGCAGTATTTCGGTGCGGCAATTGAGCGCCAAGATATCATCCAATCGCCAGCCACTGCCATCGGCAATGCCTTGCATTTCCGCCATGAGGCCAGCGTCCAAGGCGGTGATGACGGGTGCGTAACGGCGTGCGCGAAAACAAGCTTCTTGCCAGTCGATGCCGCAGCAGGCAAACAGCTTGGCATAGGTCAGTACCGAATGCCGAATCCGCAAGGCTGCCGCGTGTCCGTAAAGTTGCCCACGCGTGAATGCGTCAGCGCTCCGGGGTAAGGTGATAATAGGGAACATGAAATTCATTATGATCGTTGGATGAACTTACTGGCTCTAGACGTTGGCAATACCCGCTTGAAATGGGCATTGTATGAGCGCCCACATCCCCAAGCCAAGGTGATTGCCCATGGCGCGGAATTCCTGGAAAACATCGAAAGACTCTCTGAGGGGCCTTGGGCGAACCTGCCAGTGCCTTCACGAATGATCGGTTGTGTGGTAGCCGGTGATGCTGTCAAACGACGCGTGCAGGAGCAAATGGAATTGTGGGACTTTGCGCCGCAATGGGTCGTCTCGAGTGTGTCTGAGGCCGGACTGCAAAATGGGTATGACCATCCCACACGCTTGGGTTCTGACCGCTGGGTGGCCATGATCGGCGCGCGGCAACGCATGCTGGCGCAAGGGCCTGCACGGCCCTTGATTGTGGTCATGGTGGGAACGGCGGTGACTGTCGAAGCCATTGATACCGATGGACGTTTTCTCGGCGGCATTATTTTGCCGGGTCATGGCATCATGTTGCGCGCCCTCGAATCTGGAACGGCCGGCTTGCATGTGCCCACGGGGGATGTGCGCGAATTCCCCACCAACACCAGTGATGCTTTGACCAGTGGCGGCACGTTCGCCATCGCGGGGGCGTGTGAGCGCATGGTGGCACATTTGCGCACCCGAACAGGTCAAGAGCCGATGTGTTTCATGACGGGCGGCGCCGGCTGGAAAATGGCCCCCAGCATGCAAATTCATTTTGATTTGGTCGACAGTTTGATTTTTGATGGTCTATTGACCATGGCCATGCACCGTTTCGGCGCGGGGGCTTGAAGCCTGCCAACCGAATTTATTGGTAGGCGGCAGTCAATTGTTGCAAGTGGACTTGTTGTGCGTCATCCACCAAATAGGGCAACAACAGCGAAAGGACATGACGTGCACCACGTGCCAGAGCCAAGCCAGCGCTTTGCGCCTCCATCGCGTGACGTGGGTCGCGAACGTACTCGTAACTGAGCCAATAGGTCACCACGACGGCCATGCTGGCCGATAAAGTTTCTATGGTCTGCGGGTCCATTTTCAAACGCTTGGCATGAACCATCGATTCGAGAAGTTGCCGCAGCGCCGACGTTTTGCGATCGAGAATGGTTTTGAAATGGGTTTCCAGGTGGCGGTTGCGTGACAGTAAATCGTTCAGGTCGCGGTAAAGAAAGCGGTAATCCCAAATCAATTCAAACAGCGAATGCAAAAAGAACCAGGCGTCTTCGACATCTTGCACATCGCCACTGGCCTCCAGCAAGGTCATGACCGCTGATTCATAGCTGTCGAACAAATGGCTGATCAGTTTGTCTTTGGCCGGGAAATGGTAATAAAGATTGCCCGGGCTGATGTTCAGCTCAGAAGAGATCAGGGTGGTCGATACATTGGGTTCGCCAAACCGATTGAACAGATCCAGCGACACCGTCGCGATGCGCTCAGCGGTTCGGCGGGGTGCTTTTTTGACCATGAGGCGAGTCGTTTCAGAGGGTCTTTTTTGCGGCGGGCCGTTTCACGGCCTTGGCTGGCGCTTTGGCTGTCTGGGCCAGTTGGGCTTCAAGATCGGCAACCCGTTGAGCCAAGGCCTCGAGATCGGTCATTGAGGGAATGCCCAGGCGAGTCAGTGCCCGCGCAACCCGGTCTTCAAACATATGCTCCAGCCGATCTATGCGTCCGCTGGCTTGATGGCCGAAATCTTTGGCCAAATGGGTCAGCTGTTCTGTTGCTTCGCTGATTTTTTCTTGCGCTGCCCATTGGGTTTTGCGTTGAAACGCCAGGCCATCGGCAATCAAGCCCTCAAAGGCCTTGGTGCCTTGCGATTGTGCTTTGGCCATCGCGCCCAATCCGGCCAGCCAAATGTGCTGTGAGGACTCCTCTGAAGGCTCAGCAGGCTTGGCTGCGGCGCTTTGCCTGTCAGAGGGGCTTGTTTTTTTGGGCATGGTGTGTTCCTTGCAATGCGATTTCACACTGTAACCGCAGAGTTGTCGCATGGGAAAGCACAAGTGCTTCTAAAATCAAGCTTTGTAGCCCTTGATAGTGCTTGGACCCCTTGCAGTTCGCACGGCGCCAAATCAACCTGTTTGCCCTATGACTATTCTTGTAACCGGCGGTGCCGGCTTTATCGGTGCCAACTTTGTGCTGGACTGGCTGGCGGGCTCGTCAGAAACGGTTGTGAACCTCGACAAACTGACTTATGCCGGCAATCTCGAAACGCTGGCCAGTCTGCAAAACAATGCCAATCACGTGTTTGTGCAGGGGGATATCGGTGACCTTGACTTGGTCGAAAGCCTCTTGCAAGCACACCAACCGCGAGCGGTGGTTAATTTTGCAGCCGAAAGCCATGTGGACCGCTCGATTCATGGGCCAGGCGAGTTCATCGAAACCAACATCATGGGCACATTTCGCTTGCTGGAGGCGGTCAGGGGTTATTGGGGTGCGATGCATGACAGCCCCAAAGCTGCTTTCCGTTTTTTACATGTCTCCACAGACGAGGTCTATGGCTCTTTGGCCAAGAGCGATCCGGCCTTTGCCGAAACCCATCGGTATGAGCCCAACAGCCCGTACTCGGCCAGCAAGGCAGCCTCTGACCACTTGGTGCGGGCCTGGCACCACACCTATGGTCTGCCGGTGTTGACCACCAATTGCAGCAACAACTACGGCCCTTACCATTTTCCTGAAAAACTCATCCCCCTGATGATCGTCAATGCCCTGGCGGGCAAACCCTTGCCTGTCTATGGCGACGGCATGCAGGTGCGCGACTGGCTGTACGTCAAAGACCATTGCAGCGCCATTCGCCGGGTACTCGAAGCGGGCCGATTGGGAGAGACCTACAACGTGGGCGGTTGGAACGAAAAACCCAACATTGAGATCGTGCAGACCGTCTGCAAGTTGCTAGACGCGCTGCGCCCCAAGGCTGACGGCATGAACTACAGCAACCAGATCACCTATGTGACCGACCGCCCAGGCCATGACAGGCGCTACGCCATCGATGCCCGCAAGCTGGAGCAAGAGTTGGGCTGGAAGCCGGCCGAGACCTTTGAGAGCGGCATCCGCAAAACGGTCGAATGGTATTTGGCCAACCCGCAATGGGTCAGCAATGTACAAAGTGGCGCTTACCGCGACTGGGTGCAAAAGCAATACGCTGGCACAGATCGCAAGCCATGAAAATTTTATTGCTTGGCAAGAATGGGCAAGTGGGATGGGAGTTGCAGCGCAGCTTGGCGCCTTTGGGCGAAGTGCTGGCGTTGGACCGTCACAGCACACACACCTGTGGTGATTTGTCTCGGCCTGAAGAGCTGATGCAAACCGCGCTCAATTACCGACCTGATGTGATTGTCAATGCCGCAGCGCACACTGCGGTCGATCAAGCGGAGGGCGATCCTGAAATGGCCAGGTTGCTGAACGCCACGGCGCCTGCCGCTTTGGCCGAGGCAGCGCAACAGTTGGGCGCATTGCTCGTGCATTACTCGACCGATTATGTTTTCAATGGTGAGGGTCAAGTGCCTTGGCAAGAATCCGATGTGACTGCGCCTTTGAATGTGTACGGCCAAACCAAACGGGAAGGTGAGTTGGCGATTGCGAAAAGTGGATGTCACCACTTGATTTTTCGAACCAGTTGGGTCTATGCGAGCAGGGGTGCTAACTTTGCCAAAACCATGCTGCGTCTGGCAGGCGAGCGTGAACGCCTGACAGTGATTGACGATCAATTTGGCGCTCCGACCGGTGCAGATTTGATTGCCGATGTGACGGCCCAAGCCCTGCGGCAAGTGCTTGCCTTGCCCGCGACAGAGCAATTGCAGCATACGGGTATCTTTCATTTGGTGGCGGCGGGTCAAACCAGCTGGCATGGTTACGCCAGCCATGTGATCGAGACCGCCAAGCGTTTGCGGCCTGAATCCGCGTGGCGGGTGAAAGAAGTTGCGCCGGTGCCCAGCAGTGCCTTTGTGACGGCTGCAAAACGGCCGCACAATTCGCGCTTGGCCACAGCTCGACTGGAAGCGAGCTTCGGTTTGCGTATGCCGGCATGGCAAGATGGCGTTGAGCGCATGCTGGCTGAAATTTTGTCCCCTTCCTGAAGGCTATTGAGACGTATATCACCATGACCGATAACCCTAACGCAATCATCAGTCCGCAAATCAAAGCCGAAATCCTGGCGCAAGCCTTGCCCTATATCCGAAAATTCCAGGGTAAAACACTGGTGATCAAATACGGTGGCAATGCCATGACCGAACCCGCCTTGCAGCAAGCCTTTGCCGAAGATGTGGTTCTGCTCAAACTGGTGGGCATGAACCCGGTGGTGGTGCATGGGGGCGGGCCGCAAATTGAAAATGCCTTGACCCGCTTGGGGAAAAAAGGGGAGTTCATTCAAGGCATGCGCGTCACCGATGCCGAGACCATGGAGGTGGTGGAGTGGGTGCTTGGCGGTGAAGTGCAGCAGGACATTGTGGGCATGATCAACCGCGCAGGCGGCAAAGCCGTGGGCCTGACAGGGCGTGACGGCGGCCTGATCCGAGCTCAGAAGCTCCGTATGGTGGACGCGCAAGACCCCAGCAAGGAGTATGACGTGGGCCAGGTCGGCGACATCGTTTCCATCGACCCCAGCGTGCTCAAAGCCTTGCAGGACGATGCCTTCATTCCGGTGGTCAGTCCCATCGGTTTTGGTGAAAACAACGAAAGCTACAACATCAATGCCGACGTGGTGGCAGCCAAACTGGCCACGGTATTGCAAGCCGAAAAATTGTTGATGCTCACCAATATCAAAGGTGTGTTGGACAAAGACGGGCAACTGCTGACCGAGTTGACGCCGAATCGGATTGACGAGTTGTGCGCCGATGGCACGATCAGCGGCGGCATGATTCCGAAGATTGCGGGTGCACTGGATGCGGCCAAAAGCGGCGTCAACGCGGTACACATCATTGATGGACGTGTGCCGCATGCCATGCTGCTTGAAATTTTGACTGAGCAAGCCTTTGGCACCATGATTCGCAGTCGTTAAAGAAAACTGGCCATGTCTGACACCTCGCACCTGCCCTCCGACATGCCAGATCTGAATGAGCCCGCTGTGCGCAAGCGACCCCGGCCTGGAGAGCGGCGTGTGCAGATCTTGCAAACCTTGGCCACCATGCTGGAGCAGCCCGGTGGAGAGCGCGTGACGACAGCGGCTTTGTCCGCCCGATTGGGGGTCAGCGAAGCGGCGTTGTACCGGCACTTTGCCAGTAAAGCCCAAATGTTTGAAGGCTTGATCGACTTTATTGAGCACTCGCTGATGGCCCTCATACGGCAAGTGCAAGAGCGTGAGCCAGTGGGCGTCACGCAAGCGGCTCGCATGGTGACGATGGTGCTGCAATTTGCCGAGAAAAATCCGGGCATGACCCGTGTCATGACCGGTGATGCACTGGTTCTCGAGAACGGGCGTTTGCAAGAACGCGTCAACTTGTTGTTTGACAAAGTTGAAGCTGTGTTGCGCCAAACCCTTCGGGAGGGTGCAGCCCAAACACCAACGACCGGCCCCAGTGTGGATGCTCAAATCAAAGCTTCACTGTTGATGGCCTTCACTTTGGGGCGTTTGCAGCAATTTGTTCGATCGGGTTTCAAACGGTCTGTGATGACGCACCTGGATGCGTGTCTGGCCTTGCTGACTTGAACGCAAGGACTTAGAGCGTCATCCCCAGTTTTCGGGCTGCGCCTTCGATCTCCTGCCAGGTGGCATCGTCGACCGTGATGCCATTTTTCAAACGGTCTTTGCGCGCCGCGCGCTCAGGCTCACCGGCCAACACCACACCGTCACTGCCTGGGGCATCAGGGCTTTGACGCAGCCACTCGATAAACGCCAGTGATTCTTGAGCAAAACTCATCTGCGTGCCTAAACGTGCCGGGTCAATGACGATAGCCAGCATGCTGTTGAGCACAGCACGGCGACCATCGGCGTCCTTGTGCCAAGTTCCTCCGCCACTCAAGGCACCGCCCAGCAATTCACAAGCCACGGCCAAGCCAAAGCCTTTGTGTTCGCCAAACGGCATCAGTGCACCCATGCGCCCATTGCTTTGCGGCACCACCACCACGCCGGGGTTGTTGGTGGGGTGGCCGTGCTCGTCGATCAAGGTGCCGGGTTTAGCCTGCCGACCTTCATTGTGTGCAACACGCATCTTGCCTTGCGCCACACGGCTGGTGGCAAAGTCCAGAACAAAGGGCTCTTGTGCGTTGGCGCCAAATCCCAATGGAATGCCAATACAGCAAGGATTGGTGCCAAAACGACCATCGCCCCCCCCAAAAGGCGCAACCACTGGCCGCGAAAAAACACTCACAAAATGCAAAGAGACCCATCCCTTGGCCACGGCCATTTCAGCCATATGGCCAATTCGGCCTAAGTGGTGTGCACTGGACAAGGACATGACACAAGCGCCATGTTGCGTCACCCTTTCAAAAGCCATGTTCATGGCTTGCACGCCCACCACCTGACCAAAGCCATGTTGGCCGTCGAGCCCCAGCAGCATGCCGGTGTCCACCTTGACCGCCACGCCGGTGTTGGGGGATAAATTACCTTCCAGAATGGCATCGACATAGCGCGGTGCCATGCCAACGCCATGGGAGTCATGGCCACTCAAGTTGGCCATGACCAGATTGGCCGCAACCTGCTGTGCCTCTGCAGGTGCACTGCCCGCTTTGATGAACAAGGCAGTTATTTTATTTTCAAGTTCTTGCGAAGGGATAAGGTGGTTCATGGCGTTAATTTGAATGAAGTGTTGAAAGGGTCGTACGTGGTGCAGGTGGATACCCGGTAAGCGCTTACATCACTGCACCCAATTGCCAAGGCACAAACTCGTTTTGACCATAGCCATGCAATTCGCTTTTGCTGGGTTTGCCTGAGGCACAGTCCACAATGTGTTGAAAGATTTTTTCACCCATGTCTTGGATGGAGATCTTGCCATCTACGATGTCGCCGCAGTTGATGTCCATGTCATCTTCCTGCTTGGTCCACAGCGCCGTATTGGTTGACAGTTTCAGCGAAGGCGAGGGTGCACATCCGTAAGCCGAGCCGCGCCCGGTGGTAAAGCAAATCAGGTTGGCCCCGCCCGCCACTTGGCCGGTGGCGCTGACCGGGTCATACCCTGGCGTGTCCATATAGACAAAGCCATGGGCTTTGACCGGCTCGGCGTACTCGTAAACAGCTTCCAGATTCGTCGTTCCGCCTTTGGCGACGGCACCCAAAGACTTTTCAAGAATGGTGGTCAGACCGCCGGCCTTGTTGCCAGGGGACGGGTTGTTGTTCATCTCGCCTTGGTTGATCTCGGTGTAATGCTCCCACCAATGGATCCGCTCCACCAGTTTTTCACCCACTTCGCGTCGCACAGCACGGCGTGTCAGCAAATGCTCGGCGCCGTAAATTTCGGGTGTTTCACTCAAGATGGCGGTGCCGCCGTGCTGCACCAAGAGGTCGACAGCCGCGCCCAAAGCCGGATTGGCGCTGATGCCTGAATAGCCGTCCGAGCCGCCACATTGCAGGCCCACCACAATGTGCTCCACGCTGCAGGGCACACGTTGCACTGCATTCGCTTGGGGCAACATCTGTTTGACGAACTCAATACCCTTGACCACCGTTTTGGCTGTGCCCCCGGTGTCCTGGATATTGAAGGTGTGCAAGGTTGAGCCTTCTTGCAAGCCGCTGTGGGCCAGCCAGGTTTGGAGTTGGTTGGCCTCGCAACCCAGCCCCACCACCACGGCACCCGCAAAATTGGCGTGGGTGGCGTAGCCGGCCAGTGTGCGCTCCAATATCTGCATGCCTGCACCGACCGTGTCCATGCCGCAGCCTGTGCCGTGGGTCAATGCCACCACACCATCGACATTAGGAAAGTCGGCCAAGGCCGAGGGGTTGGTTAACTTGGAAAAATGGTCCGCAATGGCGCGCGCCGCTGTCGCGGAGCAATTCACGCTGGACAAAATGCCGATGTAATTGCGCGTGGCAACGCGGCCATCGGCACGCACAATGCCCTGGAATGTGGCGTGTCGCCTGGGTGCCGGTGGTTTCAAGTCGGCGCAAAAGGCATAGTCCCGTGTGAAGTTACCTTTCTCGGGACCCATGTTCAGGTTGTGCACGTGCACATGCTCCCCCGGTCCGACCGCCTGGCTTGCAAAGCCAATGATCTGGTTGTAGCGACGCACCGCTTCGCCCGCTGCAATGGCACGGGTGGCGATTTTGTGGCCAGGCGGGATCAATCCGCGCACGGCGATGCCTTCGACTTGGCTGCCGCTCATCAATTGGCTGCGGGCGATCACCACGTCATCTGCGGCGTGAAGGCGTATGTAAGTTTGCATGGGTTCTTTCAATGTCAAACGCTGCGCCAATGGGCGTTGTAGCGTTTATGGGTTTGCTTCAGGTGATGCTTCATGGCCCGTTTGGCCGCGCTGGCATTGTGTTCGCACAAGGCCTGGTAAATGGTTTCGTGCTCGGCAATGGCCGCTTGCCATGAGTGCGGACTTTCGAAATAGTCACTCAATCGTTCAAATATCACACCATTGCGCGATTGCCAGTAGCCCTGCAGTGTGTCCACCAGGACGCTGTTGCCACACGCCTTGGCGATGGCCATGTGAAAGGCCTCATCACCCTGCTTGGGTACTTCGTTTCGACCAGCATCTTTTTTCATTTGCATCAAAGCTTTGGCCATGGCTTGCAAATCGCTTCGCTTGGCATTCGCCGCAGCCAAGGCCGCCATTTCGCATTCGATCAACTCTCGGGCCTGCATCACTTCCAGTGGCCCCCAGTCACGCGCACCCTGGGGGTGAGGGTCGATGGGTGTCGTCAGTGCTTTTTCGGTCACGTAGATTCCCGAGCCCGTGCGAACTTCGATAGCACCTTCCACCTCCAGCGCAATCACGGCTTCTCGCAAAGAAGAGCGGCTTACGCCCCACTGCAAAGCCAGCTCGCGTTCTGCGGGCAAACGGGTTCCCGCTTTGAAGCCGCTCGCACCCACCCACTCGCGCAATTGCTCAGCGATTTGGCGGTAAAGGCGCGGCGGTTCTTGAACAGACAGTTTCATGCAAAGATCAGGGAATACACGTATGGGTAAATTGGTCCGACCAATTGCACAATGGTGGCATGCTTAATGTGGCGGCGTCAAGGCTCTCAAGCTTGGGATAAACCCCATCTATAAAGTCGCGATGCCAGGGGTTTAATTTCAGGAGAATCCATGAGACTGCAAGGAAAAATCGCACTGGTGACAGCGGCGGGACAAGGCATTGGCAAAGCGGCTGTGCTGGGCATGGCGGCTGAAGGTGCTACTGTGTATGCGACCGATCTGAATGCACAGTTGCTCAAGGATTACGCGGGGGTCGCGAATGTTCATACCGCCGTACTCGATGTCATGAATAAGGGGGCGATCCAAGCCCAAGTGGCCGCATTGCCTCACATTGATATTGTCTTCAATTGTGCGGGCTATGTGCACAATGGTCCCATTCTGGAGGCCACCGACGAGGATTGGAATTTTGCTTTCAACTTGAATGTGCGCTCGCAATTTTGGATGATTCAATCCGTGTTGCCCAAAATGTTGGCGCAATTCAAGGCCACGGGACACAGCAGCAGCATCATCAACATGGCCAGTGTGTGTTCCAGTGTGCGCGGATTGCCCAATCGGTTTGCGTATGGCGCCAGCAAAGCGGCCGTCATCGGCTTGACCAAAAGCGTTGCGGCCGATTACGTTAAGCAAGGGATTCGTTGTAATTGCATTTGTCCCGGCACCGTCGATACGCCTTCGCTGCAAGACCGTATCAACAGTTATGACGATCCGGTACAGGCCCGCAAGGACTTCATCAATCGCCAGCCCATGGGCCGTTTAGCGCAAGCCCATGAGATCGCCCCCATCATCACCTTCTTGGCGTCTGACGAATCTATTTTTGCAACCGGCAACGCCTATATGGTCGATGGCGGCATGACCATTTAAGGGAGACAACACCATGAACCAACTCGATATGCAAGGTCGACATAGCGTCATCACTGGTGGCGCGACCGGTTTGGGCTATGCCATCGCGCAACGCATGCTGGCTTCTGGTGCCCGCGTCACTTTGTGGGACCGCGATGTCCAGGGAATGAACAAAGCGGCTACGCAACTGATCGCCGGTCACTCTGCTGCGCTCGTGAACTGCGTCGAAGTCGACGTATCGCAGCACGACTCGGTCGTGCAAGCGACCCAAACCACCGTGGCCTTGGCGGCGGTAGACGCTTTGGTTAATTGTGCGGGCATCACTGGCCCCAACGTCAAAGTGTGGGATTACCCCGTGGACGCTTGGCGGCAGGTCATGGATGTGAACTTGAACGGCTTGTTTTATTGCTGCCGTGAACTCTCGGCGCACATGCGCGGCCGCGCTTTTGGCCGCATCGTGAACATCGCCTCGGTGGCGGGCAAAGACGGCAACCCCAACGCCAGCGCTTACAGCGCCAGCAAGGCGGCGGTGATTGCCCTGACCAAGTCACTGGGCAAAGAGTTAGCGGACACTGGCGTGCGGGTCAATTGCGTCACGCCAGCCGCTGTCAAAACGGCCATCTTCGATCAGATGACACCCGAGCACATTCAATTCATGTTGTCCAAAATCCCGATGGGGCGGTTTGGACAGCCTGAAGAAATTGCGGCCATGGTCACCTGGTTGTGTACTGAAGACTGTTCGTTTTCCACCGGCGCGGTGTTTGATTTGTCGGGTGGTCGTTCCACCTATTGATTCTCTAGCGCGTTAAGATCCATTTTTTATTTGAAAGGCATTCAGCATGAAACTCGTTCGATATGGCCAAGTTGGCAAAGAAAAACCGGGTCTGATCGACGCGCAGGGCAAATTACGCGATCTGAGCAGCGTGATCAAAGATGTCACGCCTGACCAGTTGTCAGACAAAGCCCTGGCCAAGCTGGCCAAAGTCAAGACCGACAAGCTGCCCTTGGTTCGCGGCAAGCCCCGCATGGGCTGCCCGGTGGCGCAAATCGGTAAGTTCATCGCCATCGGTCTGAACTACGCCGACCATGCTGCAGAATCCAACATGCCGATCCCGAAAGAGCCGATCGTCTTCATGAAGACCACCAGCTGTATTCAAGGTCCTGACGATGATGTGATGCTGCCCAAGGGCTCCAAGAAAAGCGATTGGGAAGTCGAACTCGGTATCGTGATCGGCACCCGTGCTCGGTACGTGTCCCAAAAAGACGCATTCGGTTATGTGGCCGGTTACTGCACCATCAACGATGTGAGCGAGCGTGAATACCAACTCGAACGCGGCGGTACCTGGGACAAGGGAAAGGGTTGCGACACCTTCGGCCCCATTGGCCCTTGGTTGGTGACGCGTGATGAAGTGCCCAACCCGCAAGCTTTAAAAATGTGGTTGGACCTCAACGGCGAGCGCATGCAGACCGGCAGCACCAAGACCATGATTTTTGGCGTGGCCAAATTGGTCAGCTATGTGAGCCAGTTCATGACGCTCGAGCCCGGTGACATCATCACCACCGGCACGCCACCCGGCGTGGGCAGTGGCATCAAGAAAGACGGCCTACCGGCACCGATCTTCCTGAAAAAAGGCGATGTGATGACCCTGGGCATCGAAGGGCTGGGCAATCAAACCCAAAAAGTCATCCCCTTCAAACTACTGCCTTGAACTTGTGGCCGGTGTGCGCTCCACGCGCATGCCGGCAACTTGGGGTTTGCCTCAGTGCAAATCCTTATTTTTTGAGATTCCCACGCTTTGGATTTGGTGCAAAATAGAACGCTCGTTCTTTTTGAATTCATGGTCACACCACCTACCCCCATTTCAATTGTTCGTCCTCGTGAAGAGGGCGCAGGCCGCGTGCTGCACAAAGGTCGTCAAACCAAAGCCGCCATCATCGAAGCGGCGTTGGGACTTGCTTCGCAAATTGGTTTGGAAGGTTTGTCGATAGGCGCCTTGGCTGAGGTGACCGGGATGAGCAAGTCGGGCGTGTTTGCCCACTTTGGCTCCCGCGAAGAGTTGCAAATATCGGTCATTCGCGAATACCACGACCGGTTCGAGAGCGAGGTGTTCTATCCGGCATTGGCCCTGGAACGCGGCCTGCCGCGCTTGAAGGCCTTGTTCGATAACTGGATGCTGCGAACCTCAACCGAAATCGACTCGGGCTGCATTTACATCAGCGGCGCTGTAGAGTTTGATGACCGGCCGGGCCCAGTCCGTGATGCGTTAGCCTCCACAGTCACTACGTGGCAAACAGCATTGCGTCGTGCAGTTGAAATTGCACAAAGCCTAGAGCAACTCGATGCCCAAGCCGACCCTCAGCAAATTGCTTTTGAAATTCACGGTTTGATTTTGGCCTTGCATTACGAAGCGCGTTTTTTGCGCAACCCCGGGGCGGCCGACCGGGCGCGTCGCGGATTTATCCACATTTGCGAGCGCTACACGCCAGCCGCTTCGCTTTGACTGAAAGGTGATACCGATGAGACATTTTTCAATGGCATTGGGCGCAGCCCTGTTCAGCTTGAACACCCTGGCACAAATGACCCCCTTGGGCACTTGGCACACGATCGATGACGAAACCAAAAAACCCAAAGGTGAAGTGCGCATCAGCTTGAATCCTGCCGGTGGACTGTCTGGCGTGGTAGAAAAATCATTGATGCCGATGCCTGATGCCGATCCGCTATGCAACCTGTGTACCGATGACCGCAAAGGCAAACCGAAAATCGGCATGGAAATCATCCGCGGTGGCCAAAAAGTGGATGGCAAAGATGTGTGGGATGGTGGCAAAATCCTCGACCCGGAAAATGGTAAGAATTACAGTGCCCGCTTAACCCCCATTGAAGGTGGCAAGAAGATGGAAATGCGGGGCTACATTGGCTCACCGATCTTGGGGCGAACCCAAATCTGGATCCGCGTCAACTGACAACAAGTCATCAAGACTCTTAATTAATGACATACTGATCCACATCGATGCGGGGGTGATGACCCTCACTTTCAATCGATTGGATAAAAAGAACGCCATCACTTCAGTGATGTATGGCCAGATGGCCGATGCCATTGCGCAAGCCCAAACTGATGCTGCTGTGCGCGTCGTTGTGATTCAAGGGCATGAATCGATCTTCAGTGCAGGCAATGACATTGGGGACTTTCTGCAATATCCACCCTCCACACCGCAGGCGAACGTTTTTCGTTTTCTGCGCGGCATTGCTTCACTTGAAAAGCCCTTGCTCGCAGCGGTTGCAGGACCCGCATTCGGCATTGGCACCACCTTGCTATTTCATTGCGATCTGGTCTACGCCGGAGACAATGCGTCGTTCTCCATGCCATTTGTCAATCTGGGCTTGTGTCCGTAAGCCGCCTTGGAGGTGGGCTTGGTCAATCGCGTGTTGCCGCCCACCGAGGTCAACGCTTATGTACAGACCCAGGCTCGCAAGTTGGCGTCCAAGCCCCTGTCGTCTGTGATCGAAACCAAGCGCCTCATGAAAGGCGTGCAATCCAAGACGGTGTTGGACCGTATGGATGTGGAAATTGCCAGTTTCGGGCGCATGCTGAAGGCCCCCGCTGCCCAAGAAGCGTTTGGGGCTTTCATGGCCAAGCGAAAACCTGATTTTTCGAAAATTTGAGAGCGCCACGGCATGCTCTACAGTACTGCGACCCCGGTCATTTTGGAGCCCGAGTACCTGCAAGGATTTCGCCAAATTCACGAAGAGACAATTATTTTTAACAAAGCGCTGTGTTTGAAACTCATCAGCGTGACGCCTGAATCACCATAAAGTCGGACCTGGTGGGGCACTTTGTCCCCAACCGCATCCATTACCTGCAACCAGGCATAGGAGACTACTTCGACATCCATGCCCAATGCCTGCGCGTGGGCTTGTGCGTCGGATCGGCGCGCATGGAGTTCATGGGCCCGCACGGCAGTTTGATGTCGACAGGGGCTGCGGCCTATATCGTGTCTTAGGGTGCCTTGTTTGTGTCTTTTTGACAACTGGCTTGACCCTAGAACCTGTTGGCTTACCCTGAATGGGGCAACTTACGACCTAATGTTGTGGCTTGCATTTGTTGGCAATGAAACGACTGTTGCCAACCAAGATAGGTCATCAAGATTGATCAATTTAAAGTCTTGGTTTAGAAAAAAACGGACAGTTCAGCTAGTTTTACAATGACAATTTTTCAGCATTCCTATGCGTAATCTCAAGACATGGGCAAAAGTGTTAAAACGCGAAGTCATGACACTTTGGTTTGCTCTGAAGCATCCACAAACACCTTGGCACGCTCGTACTTTAGCAGCCATTCTCACGGCCTACGCATTGAGTCCAATCGATCTGATACCGGACTTCATTCCAGTATTGGGTTATCTGGATGATCTGATAATTGTTCCTGCAGGTGTTTGGTTACTGCTTCGAATTGTCCCTGATCAGATACTGATTGACTGCCGAACTCAGGCGGATGAGTGGGTTCGTCAAGGCAGGGAAAAGCCTGTAAGTTTTTTGGGCCTTGCTTCCATCGTGGCCATCTGGTGCATTGCAGCTTGGGCCACTTACATGACAGTTTTTAAGTGACAGTAAACAGTTCTTTCATCGAATAATTACTCAGGACCTCATTCAGACATTGCAAAAA
>Ga0114968_10001088_pt1 | contig 20617 bp, 22 predicted proteins | sample M_130807_EF_Meta_FD_87020 | JGI IMG/M metagenome (GOLD analysis project Ga0114968, IMG submission 87020) | Freshwater microbial communities from Lake Montjoie, Canada to study carbon cycling - M_130807_EF_MetaG | ecosystem: Environmental > Aquatic > Freshwater > Lake | place: Lake Montjoie...
CCAACTACCCCCCTTCCAGCGTCAGCTAAATCATCACCTCCTGCAACACCTCCTCCATCACCTCCTCCATCACCTCCTCCATCACCTCCTCCATCACCTCCTCCATCACCTCCTCCATCACCTCCTCCATCACCTCCTCCATCACCTCCTCCATCAGCTAAATCAACTACCGCTCCTAAACCTCCTTCATCACCTAAATCAACTCCTGTTCCTAAACCTCCTTCATCACCTAAATCAACTCCTGTTCCTAAACCTCCTTCATCACCTAAATCAACTCTTGTTCCTAAACCTCCAGCATCAGCTAAATCAACTCCTGTTCCTAAACCTCAACCTAAACAGCCATAGATAATTTTATAATAGAATGCTACCCTTCGTAAGTATTGTAACGCCGACATATAATCGCCGACGTTTCATTCCTAGTCTGATTAAAATGGTACAGCAGCAAACATATCCCAGGGACAGGCTCGAATGGGTCGTATACGATGACGGTCAAGAACCAGTTGGAGACTTATTGGAGGCTGCCAAGGACTCTTTACCAAGCCTCAATTACATTTTCAGTGATGAAAAAATGACCATAGGTGAAAAACGGAACCGACTCAACAAGGAAGCCAAGGGGGACATATTGATTGCCATGGATGATGACGACTTTTATTTTCCAGAACGTGTTTCTGCTGCGGTAACCGCACTACAGAAAAGTCCATCGGTAAACCTCGCGGGTTCTAGTAAGATTTTCATGTTTTTCACGGACACGAAAGAAATATACAGCTTTGGACCTTATTTCAATAACCATGCCACAAATGGTACAATGGCATGGACAAAACGCTATGCGAATACGCACACATACGATGAACTCGTCGCCTTTGCAGAAGAAAAATCGTTTTTAGATGAATACAAGAATCCCCTTATTCAATTGGATCCTATGAAGGTCATGCTGGTTATCAGCCATTCAGATAATACATTTGATAAGACTACGCTGCGTAATAAGGAAAATCCGCTTATTAAAAAGACATCTCTAACCCTTAAAGACTTTATTAAAGACAAGGAAATCCGAGACTTTTTTGCCGAGGTCTAAACGCTTCAGTAATCTGCCTTAATAGAATATATTTAGTATGTCAAGAGATGACTCTTTATCCAGTATATTAGATGTATATGAACAACCATTACGAAATGGTAATACTGATAATTCAGATTATGCCCTACAGCCTGCTCATATTAAGGTGAGTCTGAAACCCCATCAACTCGCAATGATTCACGCGATGCAGAAAAAGGAAACCGAGTCTGTGGAAGGTTTCACAATACATGACGAGACACATTATAGTCAGTATGCTATTTTAGGAGATAAAGTTGGTTCTGGAAAAACTCTTACAACACTTGGGTTCATATCAACTATGAAGGCGAATATACCCACACGTGTCTTTTCCAGAATTCATCCTCAATCTCAATCAACATTCTGGAGTAGGAAGGCAGTGTATAATCAAGAGTGTTCTGGAAATATTCTCATTATCGTACCACATACCTTATACCATCAATGGAAGTTTGCCATTCAACAACAGAGCAGCCTAAGTTTTCTGGAAGTTAAAACACAGAAGGCATTTGAAAAACCGGATTTCTTTCAAAATATGAAGCAGCGTGATATTACACTCATGTCAAATACAATTATAAGGCCCTTTTTATCAACCGATGAAAGAAAATCAATTCAGTGGTCTCGCATTTTTTTTGATGAGGTAGATAGCATACATTTCTCATCGACGGTTCCCATGCCTCAAGCAAACTTTTATTGGTTTATATCTGCGACTTGGCAGAATTTTATATTTCAGGGACTCTATCTATACATGAATGAATCATATTTGACTAGGAGGGTTCAGGCAGGTATTCATCCAGAACTCCTTAGTATATTTCAATGTGATCAGATTATGAATGGGAATAATTATTATTCGCGCTATGATATAAAAAGTGCACCATTTTTCAGTGAATTTCTGACGAAACATCCTAGCCGAGGTCATGCAGTCTTAAGAACTACTGATTCCTTTATGGAAAAAAGTTGGAAAGCGCCACCCATTCTTGATAGACGAATTGATTGCGAGGCTCCAATTCAGCACCGTATTGTTGCTCAGTACGTAGGTCCAGAAATTCAGGAGTTATTACATGCAGGGGATATTCAAGGTGCTCTTGAGAAACTGGGTGTAAGTAATACAAGTCAATCGTCTCTCGTTACGGCATTATGTGAGACTCGTGAAAAGGAATTGGATCGCCTTGAGAAAACCCTTATTTTCAAGGAGTCCATTGAGTATGTTACACCACAGGCAAAGGAATTGGCTATTCAGAGCCTTAAGAGTAAAATACACTCTCTGAAGGAACAGATTGAATCTCTGAAACAGCGGATTATGAATGTAAAAGAAGAGGTCTGTGCAATATGTTTTGAAGATCCTAAGAATCCAACCCTAGTGATATGTTGCTCTAGACTCTTTTGTGGAGCGTGTATAATTAAATGTCTCCAATGCGCATCATCTTGTCCAATGTGTAGGAGCCCCCTTGATTTCCAGAAGTTGCGTCACATTGATTTGAATCCACTTGATACAGGGGGTTCTAATACGGAAAATGTGATAGTCAAACCCGTGAAGCCAACTAAGAAGGATGCACTTTTTAAACTTATAACGGATACAAAGGGTGGACGTTTTCTCATATTTAATCGGTATGACAACCCGTTTTATGAGATTGAAGAGCAATTGCTGGAAAAGGGTGTCCGTGTGGCGAGTGTACGCGGTAATAAGGATCATATTTCAAGTATATTGAAACAATTTGAGAAAGGTGAGATACAGGTTCTATTAATGAACAGTATGCAGGCAGGTGCAGGTATTGACTTGAAATCTGCCACACATATTGTTTTGATGCATATGATGAAAAAGGAGGAAGAGAAGCAAATTATAGGCAGGGCTGTGCGCCTTGGTCGTACGGAGCCACTTCATTTAGTAAGGCTTCTACATGAAAATGAAAGTCTTCTAAATTGGATTACGAGACCATACTAAAATTAGTAAAATTGAACCATTTTGTTTGCTAGATAGAATAGCAGGCAAAATGGTAGACAATGAATTGATATATTCCAATATGACATCCTCAGGATTATCTGGATTATCAGATATATATGGTATTGGTAATGATATAGAACGAGAAGTACAGAAACAAAAGGTCCATATTCGGTTTCAGAAAACGGGGCCAAGAAGTATTACGATTGTAGAAGGCTTAGAGGACGATTTGGATATCAAGCGAATCGCAAGGGCCTTTAAGAAGTCATTTAATTGTGCATCTTCTATACACATTGATAAGGCGGGTAATGAAGTTATTAAACTACAGGGGAATCATCTTCATGATGTGAGGGATTGGCTCATTCAACAGGAAATTATTACACAAAAAGAAGCGTCTGATCGTATTGTCATTCATGGGTTATTATAAGTACAGAGTTCCTTAGGAAGGCTCATGGATGTAATTTTTTTAGCCTGACTACTGTTTACTTTTATATCTCCCGATTGCCTATTGAGTAACTGTCTAGGTATTTCTTCAATAGCGCAACCCGAATCATCTGAAAACTGGATCATTTGTTTCCATGTATTATACATTGACGACTGTTTTGTGAGAACTTGTGTAAATTGTAGTGTGTTAACGGCTGGCACGGAATCAATAGGATATTCTGAAAGGAATGCGTTGGTAATTTTGAGTTTCAATTGAAAACTGGGCCTGAGTAAATTCCAATTCTGATAGAAAAACGCCCAATAGTCAGCTTTATCACTTATATCAAAGAGTTGGAGAAATTCTTTGTAGTGAGTCCAGGCATCAGGGATTTTTTGTAGGCGTTTATGAATATTTTCATGTACGCAGAGCCCGGATAAATTTCCGAGATTATTTTCAACTTCTGGGATAACAAGCGGATCCCATGATTCATAGAGGCAGGAATGGCTAAATTTGAGAATATCTGTACTAGGCTCTTCTTCTTCGTCTATTGAATCTATAGCTGGTTCTGTGAATTCAGTGCCTGTATTTGTGGCTGCCGCAGAGTTTCTCCCTTCGATGGAACGAAGAATCACACGGAGATCTGCTGTGGCGAGGACTTCTGCCGGTAAATTCTGACCGAGCCACGATTGCACTGTATTACACGGGAATTCCATGGGAATATATGTACTGAGTCTTACAATATGTTGATAAGAGCGACCCTTTATTTCATTACAAATGAGAAGTAGCGGATGCATTGTTTGTCCTGGTTTCCAAGAGCGCATATAGTCTAGGAGTTCACTGAGACCTCCTTTTTCTCCTAGGCTGAGCCCATCTATCTCATCTAGAAGCACAGCGAGTTTATTGGAATTAGATGTGGGTGACATGGCCTCTAAGACTGATTGCTGTGTGAGAAGTGGGATAATCTGTTTTTTGAATGCCTGTCCCGATCTTGTATGGCTAGCGTTCAGTTCAATGATTCTGTATGATTCTTGTTTGAGGATTTCTCTAGCCAATGTTGTCTTGCCAACACCTGGTGGACCAACAAGAAGAAATGCCGCTGTACTTGGTTCCTTTAACCATCGTCTGAGTGATTTTTCTACACCCGGATGAAGGTTCACGTAGGTCATGGGGTCTTATTTTAAAAGCAGTATAATATCTTTAGACCAATATTTATACACATTGCTGGGGTGCCCCCTCTTGTTCTGCGATCTTTGACTTGGAGATTCCCACACAGACATCACCGTCATAGACACCCTCCCATGTGAGCCCCATACGCTTACACAGGTTACAAATAGTTTGTATGGTATTCGTGTCACCAGGAGTGACATCTTCTGATGTGAAGGGGATTACTTGATTAATTTGTGTGCTGGCGAGATTACCACCCTCAATAATCTCACTTGGGAGAGTACGTTTGAATGAGCCGTTGGTAGAAACTCCCAACATATCTACACAACCTTGAGTATCGTCGCCGGGCAGAGTAGGAACATACGTTAAATAATCGGGACAGGTGTTAATTGTTGGGGGCCATTTTCCAAGAGATTCAGATGCACCTTTCCCAAACCAGCGGTATCCGTAGAAAATCAAAACGAGTAGGGCTCCGACGCAATAAATTACGGCGCGAGTTGGGCCCATTGGAAATAATTGCATAGTGCTACCCACCAGAAAGAGAATGGCAAACAAAAAATACAAAACGAGGTACCAATTTACTTTATCAAGATTGACACCAAAAAACATAAGAGGCTTGGCCATACTATCTATTATTATAGAATTTATCAATTCAGTATCTAAGAGATTCTGGATTTATAATGTTGATTTGAATATTTGCTTAGAAGGCAATGGCGGGGAGGTAGGCGACAGGAGCGATAGAAGCCGGGTGGACACCAGCACCTGCCTGGTTGGGCAGCTCAATGTAGCCGGTCAGGTAGTCGGTTTCAGGGTAAGTAGTACCTGCGGGTCCATTCACCCCACCCGTAGAGACAGTGGAGACAAGCAGTTGAACCCTGCGAAAGAGACGGCCGGAAGAAACCACACTCCTACCCATGTCACGGAGGACAGAGCCCGCCAGAGTCAGCGTAGAGGTGTGCTTGCTAGCACCGGCAGATCCAACCTGTGCCCAGGTAGCAGTAGAGAATGAACCAGGGAGACTAGAGCCGCCAGCACCAGAACCACCGCTGTAAGAAAGAATCTTACCGTTGAGCCCTGCAGCTACCAAGTTGATGAATACCCCACCCTGAGCCTGCTTGAATCCGCGAGAAGTAGGACCGACAGAGGACATTTGTTTATACCTCCGGCTTAGAAATTATTTTTATAAACTGTGTAAAAACAGAATGGAGTTCCAGCCTGGATTTGTTTTACCAAATACCAATCCTTTGCCGGTTGGGGGAATGAATGGACGCGTGAACTTGTCAGCGACTCCTAGCGCCGGTGGCGATGCCAACGTGCCAGGATTCTCTTATAGGACAACAACCGAAACCACCTTTGCGACAGACGCTATGCGTGGGAACTGGGAAGTAAACGCACTTTCCAAGGCATTTTTCAGCAATGAGAACGCGAGGGCAATTCAGAACGCAATCCGTAAGGCCGTATACGATCGTTCTGGATCCAAGAAATATGTAATTGACGATCAATCAGCGGATGAACTCACTATAATCATGCGGACCATGTATCTCCAATATGCGCAAAATCTGCCGTATGATATCCCTGGCCAAGTCTTAGACCTCAATGAAAAAGTTGTGAATTGGTCGGCGCCTCACATCTTGAGTGCCGTGGATCATTATAATTACTATTTGAACGATATCAGTCACATGCCCATTCCTCTCGCTAGATCCGTAAGCTTGAGTTCGGCTGGAACCAAGTCTCTACCGTATAATCCACTTATGTGAAGGATTATCAGGCTTTTACTTTGAATGATTTCTTCTCCTTTCGCAAGGGTGTGCCCGTACGTGCAGCCTCGCGAGAATCCCGGAGAGCGGCCCATGCCATCTCAAATACATCCAGATCATTGGACCAGAGTGTCTCTGCCGTGGTTGCCCGTAAGGTTTCAAGGGCTGCTTTGGAGGCCTCCAGATGTCGTAGGGCATCTTCCACTGCACTGGCCTTCACACGGTCCATGCGCATTCGCAGCAAGTAGTCGTAGGAGTCCACTGAATCTGGCTTATCCATCTTATCTAGCGCCGGTAGGTTGTGGGTTTTCATAGCCTCCACAATGGCCTCATCCGATTTACGCCGTAGGTCGATGCGGTCCTCCAGGAGTGCCCGGAGAAATCGCGCCTTTGCATCAAACTCCAGCAACTCCCGCTCAAGACGCTTCATTTCCAGCTCCTTACGCGTCTCGTAGCCCTTGAGTCTGACCTGGTAGTATTCCTCCATCATATCCCCCACGGTGCCGTACCGTTTTATTTTCATCTCAGGGCTGAAGCAGACCATGTTGGTCGTATGCCACGTCGTAGTGAGTTGTAGCATCTTATCGGCAGCAACTTTGTCCGTAAGCATCTCGTAGTATGTATCGGAGTCGAAGTACAGGACGAATTTGACCTCCGTGTCGTTATACAGGTCATCAAATGACTCAAGGACAGGCTTGATACCCTTCTCCTTGTCGCCCGTACAGAGAGTATCCAGGTAGGTCTTGTAGTCCTTGGTCCAAGTGCCCACGGGCAACTCAGACACCGTAATGGTGTGCTTGGCATCATCCCAGACCGCCTTTCCCTTTGTCTGCCACGTAGTATCTGTAGTGCGATGGAGTGTTCCCGTAAAGCCGTGCCACCAGGGAGTAAGGGCGAGGCCAGATAATGTGCTACGCTTGAGTGCGAGACGGTCTCTCAGGAGCGACAACACGTCAGTGGGATTGTGGGGTGGAATATTGGTGGAGAAACCCGTGCCGATGCCGAGTGCCCCATTGATCACAAGAAGAGGTAGTACAGGCTGATAGAACTCCGGCTCCACGACCTCACCGTCGTCATCCACGTGCTTGAGGATGCCTGCGTCCTCTTTTTTGAACATTGTATCGACGATGGGCTCCAGGTAGGTGTGGATATACCTTGGCTGGGCTGCGTCCTGTCCCCCCATGAGCCTTGATCCGAATTGGCCATTGGGTACGAGAAGATTGACGTTGTTGGAGCCAACGAAGTTCTGGGCCATGCCCACGATGGTGGTATTCAGAGATGCTTCACCATGATGGTAGGCTGCGTGCTCTGATACATATCCTGCGAGTTGTGCCACCTTGATTTCACTCCTCAGGCCTCTTTTCAGACAGCAATAGAGAATCTTACGCTGAGATGGCTTGAGGCCATCCATGACGTGTGGAAGAGACCTCAGATTATCGGCATTGCTGAAGTGAATGAGCTCGTCGTTGATGAACATGGAATAGGGAATACGACCACCCTTGGCCACTGCGATTGTGCGACGGGAATCAAAGGTCTCCAGCCACTTCTTACGGTCATCGGCACGCTTCTTGGCGAAGGCGAGACAGATGGCATCGTCGGACCCATCGTCCCACTCATACTTCATGTCAAACAGATCCTTGAACCACTCACGGGCCTCCTGGGGCGTGGATGTACCCAAACCCTTATAATATTTCACGGACCACCCTGCGGTTACAGCCCCGCTCTCACGCCATATCTCAAATTCTGCCTGGCTGTAGAATGACTTGGTTTCTCCGCGCTTCGTGATTTTGAGAAGAGGTGTTGCCAGGCAGCAGAGGAACCCCTTTTTCAACAGGGATGGCCAGAAGGTGTGGAAGAAGTTCATCAGGAGCCCCTTGATGTGAGACCCATCATGGTCTTGGTCAGTCATAATCATCACACGACCGTACCTCAGTGTCTTGGTATCCTGATAGACCTTGCCTTGCTCCAGGCCAAGAATCTTCTTGATGGCAGTGAGTTCCTCATTCTTGTTGAATTTTTCTTGACTGATGTCCTTGACATTCAGCATCTTACCTCTCAAAGGAAAGACACCCCAGCGCTCACGACCGACCACCGCTAGGCCGGCAATGGCTGATGCGGCGGCTGAATCTCCCTCAGTGAGAATCAGGGTACATTCTGATGACTTTGCTGTGCCTGACCAGAGGGCATCTTCTAGTTTAGGAAGTCCGCGAAGTGTCTTCTTCTTGGAGCCATCCGTCTTCTTGGCGTCCTTGGCCGACTTGGCATCCAGAATGGACTGTGCCTCCTCCAGAAGACCAATTTTCACCAGGAGGTCGGCTAGCTTGTCTGACTTGAACACGGAGCCGAACTTGGTGGCGGGTGTTGTCAGTGTCTCCTTAGTCTGGGAGTCAAACGCGGGATTTACGATAGTCGCGTTTATAAAGAATACAACGGAGTCCTTGAGTTGAGTGGGCTTGATGTCAATCTTCTTCTTCTTTGCGACCTCCACAAAGTTGCCGAGGACTGTCTTGAGAACGGCCTCCACGTGCTTACCACCCTTCCGAGTGTTGATACCGTTCACAAAGGATATGTGGCGGTCATCGGGGGAATCGTCCTCGGCGAAGAGATTCCTGGCGAGTACGGCACCCACCTCCCAGCGCTCACCGCACCGCTCGTAGGCGTGGGCTGTACCGTCCTTGATGAAGAGGTTCATGAACTTATCAAAGTTGTTTGTTGCCAGTACAGCACCATTCCATGACACCTTCACATCCTTACCGGCCATCGCAGCCAGTTCAATGGCGCGGGTCTGAAGCACCGTCATCATGGCATCCAGGTCAAGGCCAGGGAAGCGAGACAGGTCAGGCTGATAGGTAATCTTGACGAAGCCTTTGGAGGCCTTGTCCTTCGTTATAGAAGGCTTACCTGCGGATGCCATGTGGTCAGTCCAGACTTGGACATACTTTTGCCCAGACGCAGGGTGACGAGTACTCAGCGTGAATTTGTTACTGAAGATGTTTGTGAGCTTGGCCCCATAACCATTCTTCCCACCCACAATCTTCTCCTCAGTCTTATCGTAATTGCCGCTCGTCAGGAGGTGACCAAAGATGAGTTCGGGCGCATAGACGTGGTGCTCAGGATGGAGTTCAATGGGAATACCATCACCATCATTCTCCACATCCACTGTGACCTTACCCTCTGACATGGTCACGGCAATGTCAATGTGCTTGATCGGCTGTTTCTTGGGGTCTTGCTGGGTCCTTACGAGCGCATCCCGCGCATTCACTAGAATCTCATCAAATATCTTGTAGAATCCCGGATTGAATGCGACTTTACGATGCGCCATCTTTCCTGATGACGCATCATAGACCCAACGGGTCTCGTCATGAGTCTCAGTGCTACCGACGTAGGTGTCAGGCAACTCCAAGATGTGCTCACGGTGAGTATGCTTCTTATACTGATCTGCCATGTGTGTGTGTAATTAACCCAAGGGTGGGGGTCACGGGTCAATTTTATACCTAAATATTATATAGAGGGTGGTATAAGATGTACAATATTAACTTTCTTGCATCTGCTATTGGAAAAATATACGAGGATATGATACCACCTTATATATTCTTTGCTCTTACAAACAATAAAGGTGCCGTCGTTGAAGTTGTTGTTGAAGATTCCAATAGATTTTCCAAAACGTATGAAAAAGAGTTAGATGTAATACGATCTCTAAGAGGCGACCATTTTATTATACGAAACTTATCAAGGCCTATAACGTATCACACACCGAATACGTATAGATTTTTTGAGGTTCCAACAATTAAGGCAAAATATACTTACATATGTGACGTAGATATAATGTTATTAGAAAGCATTGTTGATAAATATTTAGATATATGGCCATCTTCATCTTTTGGAAAGATTCCATACAATAATATTATTAGAAAAAATGAAACGAAATTGACAGGTGTACATTTTGTAATAACCGATGAATATTATACAAATGAGTTGAAAAAGAACCAAGATATCTTGTATAATTCACCTATTGTACAGGATGAAATTGTATTATACAATTTGTGCGCTATGACATTTGGTTTACCTGATCTAGAGTATACATACCGACCAATTCTGGGAATACATTTCAGTCCAAATCGCGGTAGTCATTTGACGATACCCTTACAGACATCATTTAAATATAAGGATATGTTTATAAAGCTTACTGATAATCATAAACGTATCTTTAATTTTAGTATTTTTAATAGGCTTATTCATTCTCTGAATACTGAATTTATTATAGGCACACAGGCAGTCTATAGTGCACTATTTTCTGATAAGAATAAGCCATCTGAACCAATACAAACCTTTGAACGTCTCCCTGGTTGGGATTATATCTTATTCACAAATCTGGATTTGAAATCTGATTCATGGACTATACGGAAGATTGACTTGCCAAATCCTGACAATGTTATATCTGCCAAGACAGTGAAATGGTTATCTCACGAGTACTTACCCGAATATGATATAGTATGCTGGATTGACGCATACTGTAAAGTAAATAATGATATGAAGTCAGTCTTGGCATCGACGGTAGGGAAATTAGAGAATGCTATTTTACCACTTTTTATAAAGAAACATCCTGATAGGGATTGTGTCTATGATGAAGTAAGTGCATGCGTATCCAAACGTAAAATCTCGCTTGATATGTATTATAAGGTGAGTGACTTTTTAAAGAAGCATGAAATGCCGCATAAATATGGGCTTTTTGAGACAAATCTTATGTTGAAATACAACAATAATCCCGGTGTTATAAGAATATGTAAGGATGTTATACATTATATTAAGACTCTGACCTACCGCGATCAATTAGTCCTGACCTATGTGTTATTTAAGAATAAAGTTTCTAAATTAGAAAATATTGAACAAAAAATAGTGTCATGTAATATGAAGTTAGTGACCCATAGATATGTAGATAAAGACCAGAGAAGAGTTGCTGTTTGCTTTTGGGGAATAATGCGCTCGTTAGATTTTACATTGCCTTCTATTCAACAGAATATATTCAAGCCTCTGGATGATGCAAAGATTCCATATGACATTTTTTTACACACATATGATTTGAATGATGACTGCTCTGGAACGTATGCGAGTGAATGTACATTACCCATAAATAAATATGATTTCAAGCGCTTGAACCCGACTAAATATATTCTTGAGAACCAGAAGTTGGCTGACAAAAAAATTGGTCTGAATAAGTATTTGGCAAAAGGTAATCCTTGGAATGCAGCAATTGAAGTGGCCTATAACCATGTTCGTGCGCTGTGGTCTTTGAAACAAGTTACAACACTTTGGTCTAACAATAATAAGAATGATATAACACCTTATTCGCATATCATGTATTGTCGCCCTGATATGACGTATATAATGCCAATCAAGCCCGAGTGGTTTGTATTTTCTGAAGAAATGGTTATACCCAATTTTGCTAGACATGGACGCAGAGGTATGAGTATTTGTGATAGGTTTGCTATTGGTATGCCTGACCAAATGAAAATATATGGAAACAGATTTGATGGTGCGTTGATGTACTCAAAGAAGTATCAATTACATTCTGAGACTTACTTGGCTGAAACATTGCGTATGAACCATATCAATGTCAAATTTGTACCCTTTGGATTCATAAGAACCAGGGCAGACTCTAGAATGAATGTCTCAGAAGATCTTAAAGAATCTATCAAAAAACATTGGTATACTAAGAAAAGGGCTCTTAATACTCAGAGGCGTTATACTAGAAAGTTCGTAAGGAAGATGTACAAGAAATATACACGAAAGTTGCTAGATAAAATCTCAGACCTCTAAGTAGAAAATATGCCAAAGAGACACCGTAGAAATTATGTGGGTGGCGCCATACATGCTCCTCTATCATACGTTGATCCTAATTATAGAGAACCATCTGCTTCTGCGGGTTCTACAGTCAATGTATCTCAGGCATTGCTCGCAAGACCTGCGTTAAATCACACGGGAGGCGCTAGAACTAGAAGAAAGAGATGCACCTATAAGAAGAATAAGAAGGGTGGTTTCTCACCTGGTGTGATGGGCAGTTTCCTACAAAATGCAAAGATGCTGCTACCAGCAGCAGCCATAAGTGGCTATCGCATGTTCAAAAACTTTAATACCACAAAGAAAAACCGGTATTAATAAAGCCATCCGGTTTGCGTGAATTCGCCTAAAGACATAAAGCGTCCGACAAGAAGAAGGATATGTCCCTACAACTGAAGGCAACTCCGAATGCAAATGGAAATTTAGTTGAAGTGAAGACAGTACAGGCAGCCGCAGTCCGCACACTCGTTGAAGCCCTGAAGGAAATTCTTACAGAGGCCAATTTAGAGTTTGACTCCCAGGGTATTAAGATCGTGGCTGTGGATGAAACCCATACGGTGCTGGTCTATCTGAGACTCCATGCCGACCGCTTTGAGAACTATTATTGTCCCGTGAAGCATGTGCTGGGTGTGAATATGATCTATTTGTTCAAGCTCATTAAGACTATGGGGAACAATGATAGCTTGACACTTTACTTGCCCGCGAATAACCCAAATAAACTCGGTATTCGTATGGAGAATACTGAGAAGTCCCAGGTAACGAACTTCTTCCTCAAACTTTTTGACACGGATGTGGAGGACATCAGTATTCCTAGCTTGAACTTCACCAGTATTATCCATATGCACAGTGCGGACTTCCAGAAGATTTGCCGAGATATGAACATCTTGGGTGAGAAGATGGAAATTACGAGTAGTGGGAGTAATTTGATATTTCGTTGTATGGGTGATTTCGCAGAACAGGAAACCATAATCGCAGATAATCAGGCCTCTATGAAGGTCCAGACCAAGGGAACAACGAATGAGATCGTCCAAGGTGTCTTCCAGTTGAAGCATCTGGTTCTCTTTACCAAATGTACTACGCTCTGCCCTAGCATTGAACTCTATCTCAAGAATGACTATCCTCTGATTCTAAGATACATGGTGGCAAACCTCGGTGAGGTGAAATTAGTACTTGCCCCCATTAAGAATAAGACAACATAATCAAGCATTCAAGGTGACCTATTTCACATAAAAAAATTGAACAGGTGTTCAATACTTTTATGGGGTACACAAGTAAGAGCAAATGTCAGCAATCTTTCCTAAGTATATAGCAATAAAGAGGACTCAGGGGTTCAAGGTGTATGAAAACACAGTGAGTGGCACCACACCTGGGAATCAGGTTAATGATCTCATGAGGTGCCATTCTATGAGCATCGTATATATCACTGCGTATACCGATCATGTGTCTGGAGTGCGTAAGATATCTTTGATAACCAGTCATAAAAAGAGCCAACCAGTATCATGTAGCTGGACACATACGGGTATGGATCTCAATATCCGTGTGGGGGATAAACAGTTATTAGATTCAGTTCCTATCATTGAGTTTATTGAGGATATGAAGGATGTGCTTCCTCACGCATCAGACTATATCACATATAAGAATCCAAATCATGCGGAATCGTCAGTACAACATCAGCATTATCCTGCCGCAACGGTTGTTCCCTTTCTGCCTCATGTCCAGATTCCTGTGGCCCCTGTAGTAGCAGATACGGTCTTATCAATCCCCAAACATGTGAAGACCCTCATAATAGCTGATGTAGTGGCCCGCAAGGAGTCCTGTCCTGTCCTCTTTGAGCCTATCACAACTGCCAATGCGGCAGTCACGAACTGTGGTCACGTGTTTACCCTTTCTGGAATAAGCACATGGCTATCTAGTTCTCAATCAAAGAGTCAATGCCCTGTCTGTAAGCAATGCTGCCACCTAGTTTAAATTTACATCCTTTTTTGTACATGGGGTGTATATATCACCTCTGAATCAGTACAACGTGAATCAATGAATTTGAGGCCGCTAGATAAATTGAACTTTTCAGAATTCGCATTCCAGATCTTAAGAATATTGAAGGTGCCTTTTTTTGGACTCATACTGACACCCATACATGTATTATCGGCTTCTTTGAATGTCTCACCGGACATTGCGTGGAGAAGTTGTGTTGTAAATATTTCCTTTACATAATCGGCAGGTACTTTTACACTATAGCTTCCTCCACGAATATTCTGATAGTTTTCCCAGAGTGGAAGAGTATCTCCGCGCATAAAAAATGGCAGACCATTCTTCAGACGATTTTGTCCGATTTCCTCAATTATCGTGAGTACGTCACCCCATGTAGTACATGTATCAACTTTCACAAATGTATCCAGTGACCATTTCTCAGCGTCCGCTTGATGAAAGTAAAGTGTCCAGGGCCCTGTCGGAATCTTATCTGACATCATTATCGTGGATGTCATCTTCGTATATAGTAGTATTCGTGAATTCATTAAGTCCTTTTTCTATCATTATGCCGTCTTCCGTAATTATAATGGCTTTCATATAGTGTGTATTATAGATATGATGAGAAGCATTTTTACAGCACCAGAGTGAGAAAATATCAAGTGGAGAAGGCTCTTTTATACCTGACCATTTTAAATCATTTATCCAATCAGATAAATCAAGTATAGTAGTTTCAAAGGGTGTAGTAATATGTATTATATAACTCAAATATGAGATATGTTTCTCTTTTATCTCGGGTGTTTTTACTAGATCTGGATGGAATAACCGGGGGGGCTCTAAAGTTGCAATCCACCGAATGTCATTTGGACAAATGGAGATTATGGAAAAATGGTCTTCAGATATGGGAATTGCGTGGCCTTTTAAGAATACCCACTTCTTCTCACTAAACAGCTCCCGTTTTACTACAAACAAAATGCCTTTTGACTTTTCGAATGCCCGTATTACCCTATTATATAACCAAGGCAACCATTCCCACGCGAACTCTCGTAACATATCTATTTGAAGATATGAGATGATAGTTTAAGTTGAAACGCGTGTTATGTATATCTTGAAATACCACATTCAGTCTCAAGTTTGATTGGATTGACGGGACACCCCTTTGGCCTCGTATTACATTTACATTCGGTATCCATATTACACCCACATGGTTTTCTCGTTGGTTGTGGGGGCATATCCGCCTCACATTCTCGCTCCTCTCGGTCCCCTCTATAGGAGTTATCACCCGAGAAAAATACAAAGATTAATGTAATTATAATATATATTGGTAAAAGGGCGAATAGGGTCCAATTTACAGATTCATATCCACGTACACATAGAATGTAAAAAATAGTGGTAGCAATGGAACCATATAAGGTATGTATAAATATGCGATCAGAACGACGGAACCAAATATCTGCCATAACTAAACCTGCTGTAAGTGCGCCCATTAAAACGGCTGAAAGACAAATCGTCCCCATATCTAATTAGTTGCGAGTTTTTTCAGGGTCTTCTTTACTGGGTCATATGTACCGATAGGGTCACCCACGTCTCCATCCTCATTCTTATAAACTGTGTTGTTTTGGTCCTTGAAGAGTAAGAGTCCCTTGTACGTCCATTCCTCCACCTCAATACCCTCCTCCTCAACCTCCTCCTCGACTTCCTCCTCAACCTCCTCCTCGACTTCCTCCTCAACCTCCTCCTCAACCTCCTCCTCGACTTCCTCCTCAACCTCCTCCTCAACTTCAACGGATTGGAAAGGTATACTAGGCGTATTGACTAATTTAATCAGTGGAGGAAGATCGTGGGTCTCAGTGGTCTGAACCATTTGAATAGGAACCGAATTTGGCTGAAGGGATGGTATGGTCGTACAGCAATCTACCACGCAATTCTTGACCCCACCTTTATTGAGTTTAATGAGCATTTGAAACATTTCCTCCAAGAGATGAACCTGAGCATCTTGCTTCTGTTCAATGGACTGTAATGTGTTCAGAATTTGAGCCTCTGTAGAAGAACTAGAAGTAGAACAAGAAGTAGAAGATGAAAGCTCCTCAGCAAACTTAATAAGAGTTTGCGTCATTTCTGTCTGGGTATTCCTCAAAGCACGAAACATTTGATGTACCTGAAAACTTTATAGTCCAGTTAATCAATTTTTGACCCTCACGTGTAAATTCATCACGGCATCCAATGTACTATCTTTATCCTTCAGAGGCTTAGACCTCTTGAGTCTCAATCCTGGTTCCACGGGCTTCATGATATCAACACCTGTACCTGTAGTAGTATTACGCAAAGAAGTCTCATAGAAATCAATAGGTTTCGTATCAAGAGTTGCTAAAATACTCACAACAGGGGGGTTATTATAATCAACGCGCAACTTCTGTTTAGATATAATATCACGATATTGCTCATGTGAGAGCGCGCCTCCAAACATGATAAGGCTCTCTCTGGGCGGCGCAGGTTGAATATTCATGAATTGCTTGTACATTCTGTGATACAGGGCCTGACGTTCCCATCTGACTTGTGGGTCAATATGCTCTTGTAAAAGGTATGATAGACCACAGGGTAGTGTACAGAAATTACCATATACAGTATAAATACCAGTCTCCTCTTCTGTAGGGAGAACAACTGGTCGTCCATCGAATTGACCACAACACCAATAACATGCCGTTGTTGTACTTTCTGGAACAGACATTGTTTCATTTGCCACACGGTAATCGATCATGATATCGATGGTCCTAAATGCCTTTATTTGTTTTTCCTCTACTACAGGTGCCTGAGTAGCAGATGCTACAACCACTTCTGATTCACGAATAGTGGCAGGAAAAGGTGTATCGGCTATAGGCTGGTCATCGGCGGAGTTTAGGATCTCCGAATTACTAACATATAGATCATCTGCCGCGGCATCGTATGCCTGTGGGTTAGTAGGAGGAGTAGGATCATATGCCAGAGGTCCATCTTTGAATGTGACCTCTGTGGAGCGAAATGGAAGATGGACTATGAGGGGTCGCCTTGGCTCTGGAGAAAATGTCCCGTGAATTTGACCATCTGGAGAAATAACTGCCACGACAGCTACAGCATTTGCTTTAGCAGCCCTCTTTGAAACTCTAGCCTTTTTTGGTTCCACTACTGTATTTTCATCAGATTTAGATTTAGGTTGTCCCCTTGGCATATTCTAGATTAGATTGTGTATGTTAGGTTTAGGTCATTTCTAAAAAGAGTACTTAATGAGTTCTTCAAAAGCAATCATAGATGGATACATCCATATCTCGTATAGATAGATGTATAAACGCAATGATACAAAATCCAAAACAATTTCAACACTGTATATTTGTAGGACCACCAGGTTGTGGAAAGACTACCGCTGCTTGGAATATAGTCCATCAATTCTATAAGACGCCACTTGAAAGAGTGGGTCGTGCATTATTCTTGAATGCGAGTGACGAACGGAGTCTAGAGGCAATTCGTTCTAAAGTGTACCCATTCACCGAATCTGCCGGTTCTGGTTTATTTGGCTATACAGATAAACCCAAAATTATTATTTTTGATGAAGTTGAAACACTTACAGAACCTGCGCAATTGGCCCTGCGTCCTCTACTTGAAAAGCCGACGACTGATGTACTCGTATTCTTCCTATGTAATTCATTATGTAAGATAAATGCCTCATTAAGAACGCGATTCTTTATCCTTCGTTTTGACCCCCTACCAGAAGCAGTCTTGAAAAGTCGTCTCTTGACTATCGCACCAAACACTAAACCACCAGGTCAATTTGATATTTCTCTTAGAAGAAGTGATCTGCGATATTTCCTACTGAATCCAGATGAGTCCCAGAAGGCTACTGAGTGGCTATGTATATTATTGAATTCCCACCCTTTAGAACGTCGTCTGATATTTAAATCGTTTTATAATGAAATGTCTCTTCAAACATTCGGTTGCTATATTTTGACTGTTTCGCTGATGACGCGGTCTGGATTTGACTTCTGGAAGAAATGGATTGATTTATGTGATCCTAATGTTAGTATATGGTTATCTGACGATAGGACCATTGACACTATGGAGGAAATGTGGAATGATGTTACCTTGGAAATAAACGGACTGTAAAAAATGAATGGATTATTTAAACCTTTAACTGGCATACGATAATGGCAGAAGTACAAGCATTAACAATGTCACCTCTCAGAATATCTACTACAGTTACCACGTGCCATGCAGGATGTGGTATTCGCCTCAAAAACCTCTTTGACAACTTTTCAAAATGGTCCATACCATTCGGATATCCTGGTGAGGGATTCTTAAAGATGGAATATGAGAATAAGGTCATAGGATATTCTACACGGGATATTCTGACGAAGAGGAAACTTACGGAGAAGACATTCTTTAATCAGGCAACCCTTGTTATAAGAAAGGCTTTGACAGGAAGGGGTTGGAAGGAAGTGAATATCAAACTATTTGCGAATGGTGGTATTCAGATGACGGGCGTTCCTACACCTGAGTTCAGTCAACAGGCAATTACATATGTAATTAATGAGATCAAGAAGAAGGATGCTGAAATATTTACAGGTGACGCAGGCATGACGAAATTCCGCATTCAACTTATTAATAGTGACTACAGTATTAATAGGCAGATTTATCAAGATAAACTTCATAAGATTCTGAGCAACGTTTATAACTTGTTCAGTAGTCACGAGAGCACCATTTACCAGGGTGTCAATACGAAGTACTACTATAATAAGAAGCAGATTGGACCTATAAGAAGGGCTGGCATTTGTAGTTGTAATGCTGCATGTAATGGTCAGGGTGACGGCGATGGTGATGGCCAGTGTAAGAGGATTACGATTAGCCCATTCAGTTCAGGAAAGATTATCATTACGGGTGCAAGGGATATGGACCAAATCAATGAGGCCTATCAGTTCTTTAATGAAATCTTGAAAACGCACCAACAGGATATCTTATTTACGGCAACTTCCGCGTAAAACTTTATCTACCCTTTTCCAGAACTACGGCAGACCATGTCAGCACCTGCCGCCCCCGCGAATACTGTTGTTGCGAACCAAACCGGCGGAACCGTTGAAGTACTTCCATCTGCTACAACCCTTTTGAATGCTGCGAAACTCGCAATTCAGAGGGATATGCCTATTCAACTTGATTATTTTGTAGATTCCTCTGAAGGGAAGGCGTTTTTGGGAGAGGATGCGCAAACTTCCGAGAAGATGCTTGTGAAGAATTCAGAGGAATACACGAGCCACATTCAGAAGATTTACAAGGCTGGCGACGATTTCATTATTATGACGGAGAATTCTATTTACCTGGTGAGTGGTAAGATTCAGAAGCGTAAGATTCAGGCATCTAGTTTGAAGTTATCCGAGTTTTAGAATAAAATTGACATTTAACACATAGTTTATCATGGTATAGCTTCAATAATGGAAACAATATTGGGAGTTCTTGGTGCAAGAAACTCTATCACGAAACAAATTATACAAGATGAGATTCTTAATCCCGTCTTGTATGATATAGGGGGTAATGACAATAAAAAGCCTGTAAGGATCTTAGTGCCCTCTGAACCACTGTCAAGTACTTATGTAGAATGTTGGGCGCAGAGACAGGGTATAGAGGTACACCCCGTTAAATCGGATTGGATAAGACATGGTAGGAGAGCCGGGATTTTACGCGACGCCCATATTGAAAAGGAGTGTAATGTATTTATTATCTTTGAAGGCCCTAAGAGCCGATACTACTTGGATTTGGCTGAAAGAATTGCTAAAAGGAAAGTTGGATCTAAGGTGTATATCGTATGTGCGAATTCAGTCTCACCTGTATTACTGGAAGTAGAACAGGTGGGTCGTTTAACAGTGGACGAGAAGGAAGAGGCGGAAATACTCACATTACCAAAAATGTGGTCAAACTCCGATATAAAGTGTCTTATTGATGATGATTTATAATTTATTCATAGTAGTTTTATATTCATTTTTATCATGGTTCTTGAATCCATCTTTATTAATACTGCGATTACACATCAAGAAGAGAAACCAGGAATTAATAAACATGACACTTGAGGAAATGAGCAATGTTGTAATCTGCTGAATTGGTAGTTTACGAGCACTCATCACTACGAGAACAATAATGGCCACAGCTACAAGTGAATTAAGACATGCTAGTATAAAAAACCACATACAGACACTTGAATTGGATACACTGCGTAAGAAGGATGGTTCGGTTGGCATTTCTATTATTACGCAGAATTTTTCACACATATAGTTAGAAACATGGCTAATCGTAGGAATCTTACTAACAACAAGAGCAATAAGAACAAGAGCAATAAGAACAAGAGCAATAAGAACAAGAGCAATAAGAACAAGAGCAATAAGAACAAGAGCAATAAGAACAAGAGCAATAAGAACAAGAGCAATAAGAAC
>Ga0114968_10001089_pt1 | contig 20616 bp, 26 predicted proteins | sample M_130807_EF_Meta_FD_87020 | JGI IMG/M metagenome (GOLD analysis project Ga0114968, IMG submission 87020) | Freshwater microbial communities from Lake Montjoie, Canada to study carbon cycling - M_130807_EF_MetaG | ecosystem: Environmental > Aquatic > Freshwater > Lake | place: Lake Montjoie...
ATAATATAAAAAAGAACGTAAATTGCAATTATGCAATAATATTAAATTGCAATGATTATATGTACAATGAATGTAAAATTATTGCATTACCAGAGAATGTATATGTAAATGATGAAATAATTAACAAACAAAATTTTCATGGTTCATTGACTCATGGTATTTGTAGTAATATAATGTATGCATTACAAAATTTTAGATTCAAATATTTCATTGTTTCTTCTTCGCGCAACTTTTTTGATAATAGTATGACATTGGACGATTTGGATAAAGTTATTGCAATAGGACCACATTATGAAAGTTATGCAGTAGTTGAAAGTAATAAAAATAGAGAATATAATGATTGGCATTGGCCAGAGTTCAAACAAACACTTTTGGCAAAACATTTTTTGAATAAAAATCAACAATTGTACGATTCTGCACATGAAGGTTTGATGTTCAAATATAGTGGATGCGAAAAAATAGTCGAATTTCTAGAAAACAATCCAGAAATTAAAAATGATTTATTTACTTTTCCAAAATGCGTGGAAGAATTTGCATTACAAACAATAGTTGTAAATATGGAAGATTCATTTTATTATATTGGAAACGGATGTTGTTCAGAAGAAAAAATTGGTGCAAATAGTGATACAAGTTTGAAATTCTTATATAAAGTACGGCGCGAAGGAAATTCTTCTTTTGGTAATTTCATGAAATGTAGGGCATAATGGCATAATGGCATAATGGCAGGAATATATTCATTTACATAAAATATTACATAAATATTGATTGATAAAAAATCATATGTCAGTTCTTCCTATACATGCAAATATAAGAAATAAATTGGATTCTTTTCATACATCCAAAAAAATACCGCACATCATTTTTCACGGTGCATGTGGCACTGGAAAACGGACGATTGTATTTGAATTCCTACACAAAATTTACAATTACGATAAAGCGAATATGAAATCGAATATTATGTTTGTCAATTGTGCTCACGGAAAAGGTATAAAATTCATACGCGAAGAATTGAAACTTTTTGCCAAAACAAATATTCAATTCAACCGTGGTGTCATATTCAAATCCATTGTTCTTTTGAATGCCGATTTTCTCACGATTGATGCACAATCTGCACTTCGACGTTGTATTGAACAATTCAGTTTAAATACTCGGTTTTTCATTATTGTAGAAAATAAAAACAAATTACTGAATCCGATTTTGTCCAGATTTTGCGAAATTTATTTTCCCGAATTTATGGAAGGAGATAAAATAGTAAATTTACATCAACATCAATTGGATTCGAAATACGATTTCGAGAACGTGAATAAAACACGATATCAAAATCTTTGTAAAATAATGGAAAATGTAGTTGAATCTTACAACAACAGCGAAATCATATTGAAAGTAAATGAATTATATTCAGCTGGTTATTCAGCAATCGATCTGAATGCCTGGATACAACAATTGGACACTATTGACGCGGGTAAAAAATCTACAATTGAATTATGCTTCGAAAAAGTGAAACCAGAATATCGTTGCGAGAAATTACTAATGCTTTATATACTGAATCAATTGTACGAATTAATGAATGTAACAAATAATGTAGAATGGATGAATCATATTGGATTTATTTGATAATTTGGATAAGGATTAGGATTAGTTAAATTATCATATTACAAATGTAGGTATTGTAATATGGACGATTTTGTCATTTCAAATTTGCACGAATCGCGAAATGAATGGTGTTCGCGTTTAGTGAGTTTATTCACACCTTTAGTCATTGAAGGCATCCGATCGATATTCAATGAATCCTGGAATATGTGCGTGGATTCCAATGATGTTGGCAAATATTTGATGACTTTTCAGAATTTGCTTTCAAGAATACCAACATGGAATACTACTACCATCGAGGAAGAGCGCAAGCGTATCATTGAGCGAAGTGGATGCAACTATTTAGAAGATTTGATTACATGTGTTCATGTTATACAATTGAAAGTACTCACGTGTATTCGTGTAGGTAATAAACAGAAAAAGATTGATATTTCAATTCCGAAATTGGACAGTTTCATTCACAAAGTGTATATTCATGTTGCCCGCAAAGTTTATATGAATGTCTATTTATTCGAAAAAGGAATCAGTGCATTGGGTACGCAGAAAAACAATCGCGAATTGGAAATGATTGTGCAAGAATGTATATTGACTGCTATAAGAGAGAGTGTGCCTACAGAAGAAATTATAAGGGCGTATTTAGACGAGTCAGTTGAACAAGAAGAAGAAATTGTTATTGAAAACATGCCTGAACAGCAAGAAGACATTGTTGTTGCTGAAAAAAATACGGTGAATTCGGATGAAGTTGTTGTGCCCGAAGTGGTGCCTTCAATAAAAAATATAGACGACGAACCTGCAACTACTAGATTGACATTCAATGATTATGATTCGGTTTTGGATATGGAGAACAAGGAAGAACGAGTGAATGCACCGAAAACGATTGAACGTTTAGAAGAAATAAGTTCTGAACGTGCATTCCAACGTAAATTGGAGGAGGAAGAAGAGGAAATGGAGGATAGAATTAGGATAAGTACCGACAGTATTGATTTAGGCGAATTGGGAATTACAGATTTGGATGGGAACCTTGTTTCTAGTAATAATAATAGTAAAGACGATTCATTTGTATTGGATGATGTCATTGAATTATAAAGAATCATAAAGAGGGGAGGGGTGCGTTTTGATTTATAAAAATTAAGAAATGAAAATATTATATGCAGAATTTATTCTTGTTTGCCATTTATACGACCGTGTTTTTCTGTCTCGCCAAATTATTGGAAATGAAGTTTATCGATAACGAGATAAAACCCCTGAAATTTTTAGTACGCGACACCATTGTCGTATTCAGTGCTTCTTTGATTGGTTCATATGGGTATTTGTACACTGGTTCTATGTTTTCTAATTTCATGAATTTTGTGACGGAGAATAAAATTGTGGAAATAGAGACCCCGGAAATTTTCACAGATAAACCTTCTTTTTAATATTCGATTTTTATTGATTGATTGATTGATAATAAATTTTTTCATTATTTTGTTACAAGTACTAACAAAATAATATGCTACTGTGGTGGAATGTATTATTATAGTCCGCTCAAATGCGATACCACAAATGGATTGCCTTTTAATTGTGATAAAATATCGGGATTTGAACGATCTATCTGAATATTTTCGTATAAATGAGAACCTCCTGTATTTTGCGCGCCATAATTGTCGACCGAAACAAATTGGGCAGGCAACGTCGGATTCAAAGAACGGCGATTTGTCAAATCATTGTCTTTTGGCGTAGCTTGCATATTGACATTTGGATTGAAAATTCCGTTTTTACCTCCGGGAGTATATCCAGCCAAAGTCGACGATTTCAAATCGTTATTACGTTGATTATATTCTGCGTCATATGTTCTTGGTTCTCTCCCTCTTTCACCCGCACTTGCAACACCAGTGTATTGCAAATTTTGCGTTTGTCTGTTATTTACAACGGGTTGCTGGGGATTCGATTCATATCCACCGCCGGCTTGCATACGATTGACGAATAAATGGCCGCTCGATATTTCGGTGGTTTCGCGAATCGTGGCAGGAGGTCTATCTGTTGGATTGAAAATATATGAATTCGGCACTGTAGAACCTGGATTCTGATATGGCCGCAAAGTACCAACAGTATTCTCTTTGCGTGATGGCCGCAATACATCGAGCAAAGGCGCGACTGCTGCTGTAATAACGCCGCCTGCTGCGCCTAAATATCCGCCGTTTTGATTCGATGACCGATTATTTCTATAGACTTTCTGCGATTTAATTCCGTAATCTTCTTCTGTTGCGCCGCCTGCGCCGACACGATATGCCGGTTGCACTTGAGGACCGGCCAAATCGATGTGCTTGGATGGCATGTACTCGCCGTCCATTTGTTGGGCCGGAATTTGCATACCAGCAGCGCCAATATATTCGGTGGATGTATCTGGGCGATTGACATGGTGGACAATGGGTATGGCACGTGCCGTGGGCGCTGTTTGCGCGCCAACAGTAGTGAAAAGTCTGTCCTGTCCTAAAGGGAAAAATGTTTCCACACGATTTTTTTCAACAATACCTAAATGCGCACGTTCTTTCACAAAACTGTCTGCTGGACCTTCGTGACCATAAAGCATCAATTCACCCGATTTTGGATTATTGTCTGCGCGCATTTCGTCCACATTTCTAGGCATGTAAAAATCACGGGCAATAAGGCCCGAATTGTATCCACCGACACCGTTTGCACCGTAACCGGCGTTGATTCCAGGTGCGACCAACTTTTCTGCGAATGGTTTCACGTTCGACATTTTTAGAGACGGATTCACACGGGATTGCATGAAATCGCTGGTGTTTGGCATACCATAGGGGTATTGATACCCTTCTCTCGGAGCAAAGAGTGGTGCGCGTTCTTGCTTCGATATTGTTTGAGAACCAGAACCAATATAATTGTCCAAAAGACTTTCGCCACTATTTGCATCTAAATGCGAGCCGCGTAAATGACTGCCAAAATAAGGTTGCATATTCGCATGTTTGAAATAAGAGGCGTCGACTTTTTGTCCACTCAATGAATAATATTTCGAGTTATTTTGATCGATGGATTGATTGACAATATTTGCAGATGAATTAGTATCGAAATATTTATCCGTGTAGGCACTTCCATCATATTTATTGACAGTTGACAATTTCGATGTCAAATCTTCTTCGGCGTTTTGCACTGGATATTCATCCGGATAATTGCGATTTTCCACATCTGTATTTGGTAGAATACTTGTGGCGTTTTTTCTGGATTCGAAATTTTCTTTTTTATTCGGTTGATTTGAAATAATATATAATCCACCTAATGCTACTAAAGGGATTGCTAATTCCATAGATATAATATACAATAATATTTTGTACAAATACTAACAAAATATTATTCACTCAAGATATGAAAAAACAGGGACTTTTGCGACAAAATTGTCTTTTTCCAATATGCGTGTTTGCAGTCCAGATTGCAATTTGTTTTCAGCATTTACTTGCGGATTTATGAATGGCGTTTCCCATCTTGTTTGTTCTAAATCTTTGTATGTCCATGCAGGGTGACTGGCACGGGATTCGAGAACCGACGGATTCGCGGATTTATACATGAAAGGATGCGTTCTTGTGGCATTCTTTTTGTATTCGTTTGTATCGGGGTCATCTCTCGTGAATTTGCGGGTGAGTCCTCGCAAATCGCTTTCCAAATTGAGGGTGTTGGTGGTGAGATTAGCGCCCCATTTTTGCAAACGGAGTTGCGGGTCTTCTTGGAAAGGCATGTTGATGCCTAATCCGGGGACATTGAGCATGTAACGACCTGCGAATGAACTTTCTTGCGATTGTTTTCTTATTCTTGCGGGGTCATCATGAAATCGAGTGAATGACATATTTATATTTTATGAATATAATATTTTTATGTATGAAATGATTATAATTTATAAAAAAATTTTTGAATCATTTGTAAAAATAAATATGATGTATTCTGATATTAATGAAACTATTTATTCTGAATATAAAGTTACAAGATTCATAGAAGGTCATTCAAAAAATACAGGTTGTCAAGCAGGAATTATCAAAAACCCAATTTGGGTTATTGAAGAAGACGATAAAGAATATTTACTAATGTATTGCAAACTTTCTAATTTAGTAAAATTATGTAGATTTTCATATCAAAAAATATTGGATTATGAAAAAGAAATTGATAAAAAACAACATGGTATATTGGAAAAAATGGGTATGCTGTTGCTCATACAAAAGATACTTGTTTATACATACATCAAATAATAATGAATTGTTATGGAAATGGAAGAGGAACTGCAAACATAAGTGTTGATCATGTTGACAGAGATAAAATGAATAATACAATGGATAATTTGAGATTAGCTACATTAATTGAACAACAATAAAATACAAAAGGTATTCTCCCAAATACAAAAAGAGAACGACAATCAAATGCGCGAAAACTACCTGAAGGAATAACACAAGATATGTTAAAAAAATACGTGGTTTATTATTTTATTATTATAATCTTTACGATAAAGAGAAAAATAAATATAGAGAATATTTTAGAGTAGAAGGTCATCCAAAATTAGAAAAAATTGGGAAACAACCAAATCTGGAAAAGTTTCTATTTTTGAAAAATTACATATGGCAAATAAAAAAGTTGAAGAATTATATAAATTATAATTGATATAAATATTTTTGTGACTATTCAAGTACAATAATATAAAATTGAATTTACTTATATCTAAAAATAAACTATTAAATCATGAGTGAATTTACAAAAAATTTAGATGAATTATTACATATTACAAATAAAAAATGTAGTTTAACTAAACACTTACAAAAGAATTATAAGGAAAATAAACATTACATAATTAAATCGGTTGATATTAATAATAGAGAACGAGGCGGTCACAATAAACGCATATTCTTACTTACAGAAAATGCATTTGAACTATTAAAAAATTCATATAATATTAGAAATAAATATATTGTAGATATTAGTGATACTATAAAAACAATAAATATATCTATGTGTATTGAAAATCAGACAATAGGATTCATAGAAAATTCATTTAAGGGAATTGTTGAATGTTATCGTCAATATATTATGGGTTCTTATCGTATTGATTTATACTTTCCAAAATATAAATTAGCTATTGAATGCGATGAGTATAATCACATTGATAGAGATAAAAATAAAGAAAAAGAAAGAGAAAAATATATTATATCATTGGGTAATATATTAATAAGATATGACCCAAATATTCCAAATTTTGATTTATCAAATATATTAAGAGACATACACAAAATTATTTACTCGATTTAAACCTTTTAACATTTCAAACGCCTATTATTTATAACAAAACTATTAAAGATATCTTGTAACAAAATCATAAAATATGGAAATCGAAAAATTTAATAGTAAAATGGCAAAATGTAAAGAATCGCGTTATATAGTGTTTTCATCATGTTTCTTTTTATATCCAATCTATTATGGTTTTTCGTGTCATTCATATCTTTATAGTATACCGCTATTTTTAACATGGTTTGCTTCTGTAAATTATTGGAGAAATCCATGTTATTCGTGGCGGAGAGATGCTGATATTTTTTTTTCTACAACAACCGCGTTATTATTTTCATGTTCTTGCTTTTTTGTTGTAAAAAACCCTTATTATATTATAGTGGGTTATCCCAACATGGTTTTATTCTATTATTTATTTTATCTCTCCAATATAAAATTTGAAGAAGGATGTCCTCATTGGTGGAAATATCACATATGGTTTCATTTTTTATGTTCTTTGAATCAATTTATGTTATTAGATGATGTTTGTTTATCTAATCCTAACCCTTTGTCGTGATTATGAAATGAAAAAAAATATAAAAAATTAGTATACCAATGTAATAACTATAAAAAACAGCAAAAAAAAGAAATGGTAATCTACTAGATTAATAGATTAAATTTAGTGGAGCTGAAAGAAAAAGTGTAAAAATAAAAAATCTTATCAATATTATTGAAAATATAATATTGATTTTAGTTATTTAAATATATAAAATTATTTTTATGAGAGAGTTATGAGCAATGATTGCATATATGCAGTTAAGCTTACGCTTAATTACTGTATGCGACTCCAGCCATTCCACTCATGACACGGAGAACGTTGTAATTTAATGCATACACACGCACTTTAGCAGTGGCGGTGGAAGCAACAGTGGGGGAAGAAAGAACAAGCTGAAGAACAGCGTTATCAATTCTGGAGAAGTTGCAACTCCCGCTTGGTTGATGCTCTTCAGGCCTTAAGGCAAAAGAGTAAACATTGATACCAGTGTCGGGGTTGCGAGTGTGGTGCTGGAAAGGCTGAACAACGTCGAAGTAAGATCCCTCACGCTCCGAGAAACGGTCTTGGCCATTGAGCTGGAGCTTGGCAGTGACGACAGGGTTCTCACCCCAGCAGTGCATGTCAAGAGCAGTCTCGGAAAGAACGAAAGTTCCGGCATCAGAGAGACCAGAAGCGCTGATTCCAGTAGTGTTAGCAAAAGGAGTCTCGAGCGAAGTAGGTCCCATCCACTCATTGGCAGAGGTGACTCCTGCAATATCGGTGGCACCAGCCATCTGGAAGAGACCAGAAGCGTTGATGAAGGCGTTGGAACCGGAAGTCTCGGCAGGTCCACCGAAAGCATGGATGGCATTGGGGAGCGCATCAATGGAATCAGTGTAGTTGAAAGGCTGGGCACCGAGGGTCTTGAAGAGAACCTGGGCAGCATCAAGAGACGAGCAGTAATCAACGTTGGAATCAGGCTGGACAACCCAGATGAGCTCTTTAACAGGGTGGTTGAAGTTGAGCTTGATCTTGTTAGAAGAAGAACCGACAGACTCGTCACCAGTGAACTGGACCTGCTCAATGAGGTACTCATGAGGGTTCTGGGCCATCTTGCGGCGCTCATCAGTGTCAAGGAAGACGTAGTCAACATAGAGAGAAGCGGCAACAAGGGACTGTTGGTAGGCAGTGGTGCAAGTCTGGGTTCCAGCGGGCTGTGTAAGAGAATTGACGGCCCAGAGACACTCACCAAGAGGACGAATATCAAGGTTGATCTTGACCTCGTGATACTGTAAAGCGATCAAAGGGAGCGCAAGTCCTGGGTTACGGTTGAACCAGAATTGAAGAGGAATGTAGAGGGTGGTCTCGGGGAGGGCATTGCGAGGAGCACAGACCTGGGTAGGCGAGCCGGCGGCAGCACAAGGTCCAGAGACGTTAGCAAAGTTAGGATCAGTGATGTAGGTAAGCTGTGTGGTGTTACCAATGAGCTTAAAGTAACCACGTTTCTGCTCCTCCGAGATAGTAAGCTGGTTCCAGATGTGCATCCAGTCACCATATTGACGATCAATGCGTTGGCCACCAATCTCGACCTCAACCTGGGCGATGAGCTGCTCACCGATAAAGTCGAGCCATCTGGCATAGACAGTCTGTGCAGTGTTCATCGACTGGTTGATCTCGGGAAGAGTGACCTGAAGGTATGTGCGGTAGGCAAGATCGCCATTTCTGGAGATCGTACAGGTAACACGGCGACCAAAGTCAGCCTGTCCAGAGAAAGTCTGCTCAATAGACTCTAAAGCAAAGTTAGTATGGCGTCTGTAAGACACCTTCCAGAAAGTAATCTCGGGAGTTCCAGTAAGGAAAACGTCTTGTGCGCCGTAAGCGACTAGTTGCATGAGAGCTCCACCCATTGTGAATTATATACTTCCTAAAGATAAAAATTCAGAGAGATTTTGTTTTAATAAAAAATTGGCTACATAAAAAAATATATTTATAATTTAATAAAAGTATACTAGATGAATCGATGGAAAAGTACCAACAGGATAATTATTATGTAGTTACCAAACTCGAAATATCAAACGCATTTTTTTGAATGAATTTTTCTAAATAGTCGGATTGAAAAATCTCGCGTCTATTTTCGTGTTTTTTCGTGAAAATGTATGAATCCTCGTTTTTTTTCACGGTCCAGCCTTGTTCAACTGCATTATTGATAAATAGCATTTTTTGAAATTGTTTTTTCTCCATTTGCACAGAAGACATTTATTATTATATAGTATTCATTGAAACCAATATATCAATTACGACGAAGCAAAGAAAACTATAATTCGATTGTAATAATATAAAAAACAGGCAGTAAGATTTATATATGTTATGAAGTCATCTATTAAACAATGTACAATTGATGAAAAACATAGTGAACTTGTACAGCAATATCAGAAGAATGAAACTGAAAAAATACCGCAATTAGAGCAAGAAATCATTGAATTGAAAGAACAAGTGAAATCTCTAAAACAATCTCAAATCGACATTTATATGGAGATTCGCGATAAAATCCAGTTGAAAAAAATGCAAATCAAAGAATTGAAATCGCAATATAAACAATATCTGTTGGCAAATTCCAAATATGTGTTCAATTATTTTAAAGATAAAAAAGACATTTCGGTAGGAGGAGGCAAACAAAATGTCAACGTTCTCAATTCGTTTTTCAAAATTCATGCAAAAAATGATCAAAGTGCAAATCCAAATTCATTGAAGTATAGGACTTCGAAAAATACCTACAATAATTATTGGAAGAATGTGAATCAAGACGTATTTCATATAAGTGATTTCGTCGTTTCATCGGACCATTGTCAAGAATGTCATCATGGCGAATTGATTCCGCAAGATGAAGAAGGTATTTTGATTTGCAATAATCAAAAATGCGGACAATTTATTAGTTACATTATAGATTCGAATAAACCGTCGAATAAAGAACCGCCAAATGAAGTCTCGTATACGGCTTATATGCGTCTCAATCATTTCAAAGAAATATTGTCGCAATTCCAGGCAAAAGAAACGACGCAAATACCGGAAGAAGTAATTCTGACCATTCGTGCCAGGATAAAGAAAGAACGTATCAAAATGAGTGAAATGAATTACGATAAAATGCGCGAAATATTGCGAAAATTGGGATACAATAAATATTTCGAGCATATTCAGTACATTAATTCAATGTTTGGAATAAAACCGCCGATTATGAACGAAGAATTACATGAAACTTTGTGCGTTCTCTTTATCGAAATACAGAAACCATGGGCGGTTCATTGTCCACCGAATCGCACGAATTTTTTCAATTATACCTACACATTATATCAATTATGTACACTTTTGAATCAGACGCAATATTTGCCGTATATACCAATGATGAAGGATCGTGAAAAACAATTGGAACAAGATATGATATGGAAGAAAGTATGCAATGATTTGGATTGGGAATTTTTTCCGACGATTTGATTATTTTATTTATTTTATTTGTAATAAATAAAATGAATAATTTTTATATAATATGAGTTTTATCAAATTCCAAAATGTCGTATTAGACAATGTTGATCCAGCGACACTTGAAATAAGCGGAAATTTTTCTTTGGGGTCTTCTGTAAATTCGACAAATTATCTTAAAATAGGTCCTTGGAAAATAAAATCAGTCGGTGCAGTTTCCAAGTATTTCAATTCTGATGATTTAGTTGCTCAATATGGTGATAATGGTCCTTCTTATTCAATGGTTTTCAAATATTAGAGAGAACCAAGTGTGTAAAAAATATAAAAATATGAAATATCACATATTATACATGTCATATTTTACAGTAAAATATCCAGTAATTTCGAAAGTTCCTATGCGTATTCGTGTTTTTTTAGATTGGGATAATCCAGAATCTGCCAAAAAAAATATTGAAAATGAATTCAATTTACATGATATTCAAGAATATGAAACTGATTTTGAATTGACATCAGGCGATAATTATACGCATGCAATCATTATTAATAAAAGTATGCCAAATTTGAATATTCCAAAAGAGAACGTAGTTGGATTTGCATGGGAACCGACCCCTTTATTGCAATTAAATGAGCATTTTATTGAATATGCAAGAGAACGAATCGGGCGATATTTTATTGGTTCATCTGACTTACCTCAACCATTTGAAGACAAATATGCGTTTTTGAATCATAATCCGATACAAAAAACGATTCCTGAAAAAACGAAATTCTGTTCTATTATTTTTAGTAAAAAACAATTTGCAGAGGGACATAAATATAGGAATATGTTGGTACAAGCCATATTGAATTCAAATTTGCCGATTGATATTTGGGGAAAAGGATGCGATTTAATTAGTGGTGGTAATAATGATCCGAGGATAAAAGGCGAATTTTCGCAAAATTCAGTAGTTCCTTACGCCGAATATCAATTTCATATTTGTGTTGAAAATTTTTCTATTGATCATTATTTTTCCGAAAAAATAGTTAATGCACTTTTATCGGAAACAACGCCGATTTATTGGGGATCTAAAAAAATATGCGAGTATTTTCCTGAAAAAGTTATTCAATTGAATGGAGATATAGAAAAAGATATTGTAATTATGAGAAATTGTTTAGAGAACCCTGGAATTTATAAGAAACAAATTGATAGACAAGAAATCAATAAAATAGTCAATCCTTTTTTGCAACTTTCTCAAATATTTCATAAATAATACTTACACCTTTTATATGATAATTCTGCCTTCTGTACAATTATCATATATAACATGTGCATTTGAAAAGTTAAAATGTGTAAAATAAATTTGGAAATTTGAATTTATGTACATTTACAACTGGTAGTTTCAAAAAGAACAATCCAATGATAATAAAAAGTACACCTACATATTTCCATGGATCATCGAATCGCTCGCCAAGTATTAATATTGCAGCAACGGATTCAATCAATGCACTAACACCATCCCAAGCAGCATTTACTAAAAGAATACTTGAACCTTGGAGTGATTTTATCAAACAGTATATTACAGATATATATCCAAAGGTTCCAATACTAAAATTTTTGATACCCCCTTTATTTGCAAATTCTTTGTATCCGAAATCGCCTACAATTTCAGAAAATGATAAAAATAATATATCCACGTAACTCATTTATATATATTTACGACATATCAATAAATAATTCCGTATAGATTTTTGTTTTTTTTAATTTACACTTGTAAAGAATTACATTTTAATTCTTTAATTGTGTAAAAGGGTTTAAATATAGAATTCATTTTGTCTTAATGAATACTAATAATAATACTAATCCAAATACACAAAATCAATTGTTACTAAATCATTTGATGATATTTTATAAAAATCACGAGAACCTAGAGAAAATGATGAATATAATAAATGGTGAATCCAATATTTCTTTGAGAATTGTCGACTGGTTTGTTACAAACTATTCCAAAAAATATTTCACAGTTTATGAATTACCAACAAAAAATATAAACGGTGAATATGAAAATATACGTTTCAAAGTATACAATGAATATAAATTGAAACTAAAGGCGTATAGTAAACGTCGTTTTGACCCATTTTGTAGATGGGAGCGCATTACAATTCCATATGACGAAACCACTTCAATGGAAACAACCATAGGACAATTGAATTTTTTTAAATGGGCAATCGAAAATCGAATTATTGATCATATTTTCGCAAATTACGATGCAATTGAGCAAGATATGAATGAGCGCAATAGTACGTCTAAACGTAAATCTATCGATTCTGTTGGTACTCGCAAAAAACGCGAAGAATTGTCTGTTTCAGCATGCAAATGCATAAAAAAAGAAACTGTTACAATAGTTGTGAAATTTAATTAATTTTTATTGTCACATGTAGATAATAAAAATTTTATAAATAGCGTCAATTAATTCAGTTTACATAGTTCTTTTACTATTTTTTATGGGTTTAGTAGCAGTGGTTTTAGTAGTGGTTTTAGAAGTTTTACCTTCCTGGAATCCTTCAAATCTTGAAAGATAAGGCAACACATAATAACAAAGAATATACATAGAAACAGCAAAAACAACACCGTGAACTAAAGCAACTGTCCATTTAGAACCATTAGAAGGTAATCTCAAAAGAATACCAGGCGTCAATAGAAAAAAGAGAGCAACTGTTAGGATGAAATGAAAAACTGACATTAATTATACATATTATGAATATTTAATTATGAATATTTCGAATAAAAATTATTCCTAGATTTCACACTCTTGTTTTTATTGTAGCATTTAGAATCAGCACATTTTCTTTTACCCTTATTACATTGCGTTCTACGAATCGACTTTTTTCGCATGCATTTTTTACTGACAGGACATCTTCGACTACCATCTTTACAATAAGGAGCTTTCATTATATATAGATTATTTAGATATTTTCTTCAAAATCTCTTTGAATTCATTCGTTGATTCTAAATCAATATTTTCGTCAAGTACCAAGATATATAACGCATGAAAATTGGAAAAATAATCATAACTTAAGAGAACGGCCAATCCTGTCTCTAAATCCGTTGAAAACATATGACCAGCCGCAATTTCATATAATCTACAAAATGCTGTATTTGATTTCGTTTCGGCGTATATTTTATTCATTTTCCGCTCTACAGCATCGGCATCGTATGTATACTCATCGATTGTTTCTTCATCTACATCGTCGTCATATATAATGTGTTGGCACTTCATTTCAAAAAAATTGCGAATAGCTTCCCTGTATTCTTTATTATTCGTGTACGACAACATTTTATAATTATAGAATTAATTTTATATTTTTTATATAATTATAAATAAAAGAATGACATCCACATCCAATTTAAATTATAAAGGTAATTATGAAGCAGAACAACGAAAATACCGTGACCATTTAGCATATCAACACTACATTCATAATTGCACAGGGCAAGCTTATACTACCAATTTACCGGGAACAGGTCTTCTTGCTGGTAAGATTTATTCTGCAAATCTTTCGCGAAATAATATTGATGTTGAGTCCTTTTTAAGAGGAACTGGTACAACAAATTTAGTCCAACCTGAATTGAGTACGAACGTTAAACCTGATTTAATTAGTTTAGACAGTCTGAATATTCACGAGAAATTACCAGTGATTCTTCCTAAAAACTTGATTATTGAAAAAGAACAACGACCATTATGGTCTTAATAGAAATAAAATATAAAAACTATATATTTTATTTTGTATAATAATGTTACTTACAAGAAAAATAATGTCAAATATATCAAGTATATCAAATATATCAAATCCGTGTAATAAATGTATCCATTTTCGGAAAAATCAATGTATGATATTTTACAAATTCACAATGTATCCAGATGAAAGTACCAACAGTAATATTGTTTCTTTTGTTGTTGAACCTGAACTTGCAATAAAAATGCGTAAAGACGAGACAAAGTGTGGGCAAAATGGCGCATATTTTGCGAAAGATGTGTGATATGTGTATTAAATAGTCATAGTGGGTCGTGTCAATTGTTGGCCAGATTCACGGGCAGAAGTGCCACCGCGTGTCCATCCATTCATTGCCATTTCTTCTACCTGATTTGCCGGGTTATTAATGTAGGATTTGATATCGTCTTGTAGAGGATACTGTGAATAATCGACAAAAGGTTTGTCCATGATTGTATTGACACTTTTGCGTTGATCCATTTGTTCTCCTTGTTGCAATTGAGATTCAATAGTAGGGTCACCTCCACCGCGACCTAAATAAGGCACGGTCAAAAAGGGGCGTTGGTGAAGTTGCAATTTTTCGAGAGAGCGTTCGTTCTCTTGATTTGCAAAAAGAACTGCTGATTCATCGTCAATGACAAAAGGTGCTGGACCGTAATTGCGCATAATAAATCCAGGTTGTTGAATTGCAAAATCGGCTTGCCCTTTCGAATTATTTTCACTGTAATTATTGGTAACATTATATTGTCCAAATTTAGTATTTTGCACATTTGTTTGCGTCTGATCAATTGCATCAGACCGGATACCTGTCAAATTATTGAAAGCATAAGAATTTTGATAAGACGTCATATACAAATATATAGACAAAAAATTGGCATGGGTTTATACCAGAAGTGAAGAATAAAATGGGAACAAGGGTTTAATTCGTATATCTATCTAAATTGCGCGCGCATGCGAATTCGTTTCCTTCTTTGCACGAAATCATATTTCCGTAACAAAATTCAGCAAAAGCCGTTTGATCATTCGGAATAGTTGTCGAAGGATTCGATACAAATTGCTGCATAGATTGTTCAAATACCAATTTATCGCCTAAATCTGTAAATAATTTATCTACGATGTCGGGCTGTCCAGGATTTGCATCTGCCACTAATTGTTTTGCGCTGTCTAAAATGGCGATTTTCGTTTTTTCGCTAGAAGTTGGCGGAGCCGGTTTTTTATCTGGATTGAAATCTATATCAGGCAAAAGAACATTGGATAAAGGATTGGTTGATGTAGGAGTGTCAAATATACCAGTGGTATCAAAATCTTTCAAAACTTCTAAAGCTGGGTTCTCAAATTGCTCTATTTTTTTCCTTTCTTGCGTTCTATAAACATGCAAAAAATAAATCGCTCCCAAAGTAATAATACCTATAATGAGTATTCTAATTTGTTGGGAATAGACATAACTAATGATTGTAAGAAGAATAATAGTACGACTTATGGCATTTAGTTTTTGTGAATAAGTCATGTCATCAGTTGGAAAAAATTCGAAAATATATTCTTTATTGAAAATAATATTTGGGTTCTCTGACCAAAATGGTATTATAGGTGTTTCTTTTATTACAACAATTTCAGTTTCATCTCCATTATTTTTTTTCAAATCTACATCTACTATATTGAATTCCATTTTTGATATATATGATTATTATATTCTTTTTTTAGTGGTTCTCTTCTTGTTCTTTGATGATTGCTGCCATATTTTTCTTGATACATTTTTTATCTATTTGAAGAGTTTCGCATTTTTCGGTTTGAGGCACAATTTGCAAAACACATTTGGATTTTTCGCCATAAAGTGGTTCTGTACATCCCGATTCAAGTTTTTTCGATTTCATTGTTTTCAATTTACATTTTTTCATTGATTTGACACATCTAGCACGAAAATGTTCATATCTTTCGCGAACTTCTTCAAATGTGAGTCCGGATTTTTTGCCCAACATTGTGTTTATTACTTCGTGTAATTTGTATATATATTTGGAAAATTTGTCGCGTGAAGCCATATCTTTCATCGTAAGCGGCAATCGCTTAAAATTTTTGCGCAAGTTTTTGCGGCATTTGCCACAAGGCAATACATAGACTAATTGTTTGACAAATTCCATATAATGTTGTTTGTCTTCTTGACTAGGACTAACAGGATAATTGAAGCTCATTGTATGTAAATAATGCCACATACCTGGCCCCCATACACTAGTAAGCATTCCATCATTACTATTGTAATCTTCTAAATTGAATGTATATTTTTTCCTTGTTTTTGACATATGTAGGCGATTCTTAATATATTAAGAGAATGTGTTAGGACATAAAAAAAATAATGTAAAACATTTATATAACATAACATCCATGAATATTATTACTTATTTATTTGAAAAAACTAGACCATATCATTTTAATATTATCTTATCTATTTTGATATTAATATTTTCACTTGTTGCTTATTATGCTTACAATAAATATTTTGCTTCAAAACAATCCATGAAACCATTTGACGATGTTGCAAATGCAAATGAGAAAAATAATTTGGTGCAAATTTATTTTTTCCATGCACAATGGTGTCCGCACTGTCAAAAAGCATATCCTGAATGGACAAAATTTGCCACTGTAAATAATCAAAAAATTGTAAATGGATATTTAGTCGAATGTATTGAAGTTGATTGTACTGGAGATAATGGTGATTCGACAAATAAATTTATGGATAAAACGCCTGTTGATAGTGCCGATCTTATTCAGAAGTTCAATATTAATTCATATCCTACAATAAAAATGATGAAAGATAAAGAAACTGTTGAATTTGAAGCAAAAATAACAGAAAATTCTCTTCAAAAGTTTTTAGATAGTGTTTTGAATAATTAACTTTTATTAATTTCTAAATTTCTATAAATTTATTTATTATGTTGGTAACAAAGGTCTGAATCCTTGACACGTCTTTTACATCTTTTATTATTCAACGATTTACTTGAGCATACGTAACGATATCTATTTCGATATCTATTATTGCCAATATTTTTTTCAGTATTCAAATAAACGGTTAATAAATATTCCATGAAAATGCATGCGAAAAGGAGAGAAAGTACCAACAGAATAATATGCGATGTAGTGTATTCTGTTGGTATTGATGTTGATAGTTGTTGTTGTTGTTGTTGTTGTTGTTGTTGTTGTTGTTCTTGTTCTTGTTCTTGTAAATAGGAATAAGCCCAATTCAATTTATTTATAAAATATTGTAATTCGAAATAATATTTTATGTTTTGTTGTTGTATCATATTCATCATATTCATAATCATTTTCTAGTTTCGGATTTTGATTTTATTTTATTTGTTTTATTTCATTCAATTTTTTTTATCCATTCTTGCATTTTTTCCAAATCTTCATTCCATATTTCGCGTCTTTTTTCTTGTGAATTCATACACAAGTTAATATATTCTAGAGTAAACTCGGGTGAAGACATTCGGAATTCATATGGTATTTTGCATGACATATCGCTAATAAAAAATCGACTTTGTAAAAATCGTTGCATGAGAACTATGATATAATCAATGAAATTGCTTGTTTCAGATAAATTGCCAAAATTGGATTTAATGTTCTCTTCATATGTCAATAAAATTGCCAATATTTGGTGTTTATTCTCGCATCCAATATCATTGATACATTTTATGAGAGGATAATTCATAATAAGACTTCCGTCAATATAACATTTATTGTCTTTAATAATTGGTGAAAATAGAATGGGAACACTGCAACTTGTGTATACAGCATCTACTACTTTCCAATCAGGATGTGTTTTATGAGATATATCAATAGATTCGAAATTATTTAATTCAGTGACATAAATGTGTAGGTCAACTCCAGTTTTATCAAATAAATATTGCATTGTAATATCGAGTGGATAATCGAGAGCTTTGAAAAAAGGAGATAAATACTCGCTTATAACAGAAAGTTTGTATATACCTCGTGTTTGGAAAATATTGAGAATATTGTTCATATTTACACCCCACACATGTTGCCAAGGTCTCTTTATAATATATTCTTCAATTGTTGCGAAATCGAATTTCATAGCTAATAAAATTCCGATCATTGAACCAACAGATGTGCAGTAAATTGATTCCAGTTTAGAAATGTCTAACAATTTTGATTCTACTGCTACACTCAATGCGCCGAATATTTTCAGGCCCCATATTCCGCCACCAGAGAGAACTAGATGTCTGATGTCGTGTTTTTCTTTTATCAATTCTTCTACTAAAAGATTTTCGTTTTCGTTTTCGTTTTCGTTTTCGTTTTCATTATTTTCACTAGGGTTCTCTTTTTCGTGCATTTTATAAGAATGATTGAAATTATTTTATTTTGTTTATAGACAAAATATTTGGTTGTATTATTCAAAAAAAAATCCCGTTACAAAATAGATAATAATATCAATGTCGTGTTTATTGTATGTAAATGAAGAAGAAGCTGCTAAAAAAATAAACATAGATGAATTATACGAAAAAAAGCATAAAAGAGATTTGAAAACACTTTCTACTTTTAATAAAATTCTGGGTCGTGTTCACAAAAGAATCGAACATACTGGACGCAATAAACGCAATGCAAAACATTCATGGTTCACTGTTCCTGAATATATTTTTGGAGAACCTAATTATGATAATGGCGAATGCGTGGCTTATTTAGTGACGAAGTTGGAGGACAATGGATTTTTTGTCCGTTACATGCATCCAAATACATTGTATATTTCATGGGAAAATTGGATACCTACATATGCTCGTAATGAATATAAAAAGAGAACTGGTGTAATGGTCGATGAACGTGGAAATATAATAGAAGACAAAAATGCAATTGAAGATGATACTAACAAACCGTCAGCAAATAGTAGCAGTAGTACTAACAGTAATCAAAATAAAAAACAATTCACGCCAATTGATCAATATAAACCAACTGGTAATTTGGTATATAAACCCGAAATGTTTGAAAAGATTGAAAAAAAAGTGCATTTCGATATGTAAATGTAATTCTTGGATAAGTAAATCTATTTTGGATGATATTACCTACAAATTATTTTATGAAATAATTTGTATTAACTCGAAGTCGAAATATTAACTCGAAATAGATGTCAAAATTGCCGTAAAGTATGTACCATTACCGGATTGAAGATATTGAGCCGCCGTACTACTCGAATAAACTGTAAATTGTAAGTAATCGGTAGTACCATTCAAATATACGAGTTTTGATCCACCGATAGAAATACCCAAAGTTCCTGTTGGTACTGTGTTTTGATATATGGCAATTTGTGTTCCGTTTTTATTGATTTGACAATTATTTTCCTTATCACTATCACTTCCATGTGAAAGCCAATTATACAAAGAAACAAAATAATATCCTGCAACATTTGGTTGAAATGTTTTATCACTCAACCAAGAATTGGGGTCAAGATCGTCGACAAAATTAATGCTAATATCGGATGAAAAATTTATTAATTGATTACTTCCATCAATTAATTTGCCTTGACAGTAATATGTATTAATTCCGATTGTACCATCGGCACCTTGAGGACCTTGAGCACCTTGATCGCCTTGTGCGCCATCGGCACCTTGTGCGCCATCGGCACCTTGTGCGCCATCAGCACCAAAACCAGAGGGACCTTGAGCACCTTGATCGCCTTGTGCGCCATCAGCACCTTGTGCGCCTGTATTTCCTTGAACACCTTGAGGTCCTCCGGGTGTTCCAGCACTTCCTTGTGCGCCATCAGCACCTTGTGCGCCTGTATTTCCTTGAACACCTTGAGGTCCTCCGGGTGTTCCAGCACTTCCTTGTGCGCCTGTATTTCCTTGAGAGCCTTGAGGGCCGACACTTCCTTGCGCGCCTGTATTTCCTTGCACACCTGTATTTCCTTGAGGGCCTTGCGCTCCGACACTTCCTTGCGCACCAGCAGTTCCTTGAGCACCAGCAGTTCCTGCAGTTCCTTGAGCACCAGCAGTTCCTGCAGTTCCTTGAGCACCAGCAGTTCCTTGAGCACC
>Ga0114968_10001092_pt1 | contig 20548 bp, 24 predicted proteins | sample M_130807_EF_Meta_FD_87020 | JGI IMG/M metagenome (GOLD analysis project Ga0114968, IMG submission 87020) | Freshwater microbial communities from Lake Montjoie, Canada to study carbon cycling - M_130807_EF_MetaG | ecosystem: Environmental > Aquatic > Freshwater > Lake | place: Lake Montjoie...
CAAAGTCACAGTCACAGTGAGTTGCGATGGCATAGGACCAGTACACGATTTGGTAAGATGGCCAATACCATGGCAAACATTTTATAACAATCTCATGGCATATAAAAACATGCCTGTTGATCTAAATCTTTGGACCACGGTCAGTATACTCAATGTTGATGATTTACCAAATATCATTTCCTTTGCTCGAGAACACAGCATAGATCATAACTATGCCTATCTCAAACAGCCAGCAGAGCTTGATGTTAACAACACAGACAAGCAACAAGTCGAGTCTTATATACGCAAGCAGAAAGAGTTAAGAGGGTTACTATGAAAATAGCTATAACTGGCCATACTGCTGGAATCGGGCAAGCACTGGCAAATGAATACACAAGTAGAGGGCACGAGGTTGTTGGTCTTAGTAAACGCACTGGCCATAATATTAGAGTGACACCCAAGGTTGCTGACCTGATAGAACCCTGTGACGTTTTTATTAACAACGCACAAGCAGGTTTTGCACAGACAGAACTATTGGTTGAGGTTGCCAAACGATGGCAAGGCTCAGGCAAGCATATCATTGTTATTAGCACAATGATGACACAGGATCCATTGAGTGTTATTCCAGGATATGACATGCACTTATACCGAGTTCAAAAGGTTGCGTTAGAAGAAACAGTGAAACAACTTCGATTCAACGATCAGAATATAAAAATCACATTGGTGAGACCAGGAAACATTGCTACCAGTTCAGACAAGACAGTTCCTCCTGCGGCAGATGTAGTCAACTGGGCACGGGTTTTAACATGTACTTTGCACCTTGCACAAGACAATGGATTATCTATCAATGATATCTCTCTAGGACCAGCATGACACCAAAAGATGTGTTAACAAATAAAAGTTTTTGCCCCATGCCATGGACAGGGTTAATGTATAACTTTGACGGCACAGTGAGAAACTGTATTCGTGGAGCAGACAAACAGCCTATTGGTAACATACAAACACAAAACATCGAAGACGTTCTAACAGGACAAATAAATGTTGAACGGCAATCTAAGATTTTACAAGGACAACCTGTCCCTAGTTGTCAAGGTTGTTACGATCTTGAGCAAGGCAAGAAAAGTTTTGACATTATCAGCGATCGTATTTTTTATATTCGAGAGCTTAAACAGATTCCGCTGACAACGTATCGTGCCAACAATCACGAACTACATGCCATTGATGTCAGATGGTCCAATCTGTGTAACTTTTCCTGTGTGTACTGCTCGTCGGAATACAGCAGTCGTTGGTCTGAAGAACTAGGTATAAAGGTTGTTACTCCAGTTGAAGAACAACGAAACAAGTTCAAAGACTATATCATTAAACATGCTGGACAACTAAAGCATGTGTACATGGCTGGTGGCGAACCGTTGTTGATGAAACAAAATCTTGAGCTCTTGGATGTGTTGGAAAAAGAAAATCCGCAGGTTAATCTGCGTATCAATACCAATCTAAGTAAAGTAGACACACAAGTTTTTGAACGCATCTGTGAGTTTGAAAATGTACATTGGACCGTCAGTGTTGAAACCATGGGCAAAGAGTTTGAATATGTCAGACATGGCGGTAGTTGGCAAGACTTCTTAGACAATCTGTCAGCAATTTCTTCTTTGGATCACAAGATATCTTTCAACATGCTGTATTTTTTATTGAATCATAGAAGTATGTTTGATTGCATAGATTATTTTCTAGATCAAGGCTTCCATCCTAACAGTTTCATTGCTGGCGCTTTGTTAACTCCAGAAGAGCTCAACATTCGACACTTGCCCAAGGTTGAACTTGATTTGCTGACAATGCTTCTCAATGATAGGATTCAATCCAAGCCAGGATATCTACTAGAAGATTCCTATCAAAATTTATTAAACTATATAGCACAGCCGTTTGAAAAAAACCCTCAACGCAGTGTGGAGTTTCTAGCCGCGCTAGATCGCCGCAGAGGGTTAGATAGTCGGGATATTTTCCCGCAAGTTTACAACATTTTACAAGGATAAATCATGTCACAGCGTATTTTGATTATGGGATTGCCAGGCTCAGGAAAAACCACACTGGCAAAGGCACTTAAAAGCTATATTGAAGACAACGGAGATTTAGAAAAAATAAACCCACAAAGAATTCTAAACTACGAAGGTATCCCAGGTCCAGACTTTTATAAAATTGGAGTTGATTGGTTCAATGCCGATGATGTGCGTAGAAAGTTCAATGATTGGGACTTCAGTAAAGAAGGTCGTATCCGTCAAAGCATTCGAATGTTGCAGTTTGCAGTGGAGTGTTCTGGGGAGTTTGTTATCTGTGATTTTGTGGCACCCATTCCCGAAATGCGTAACAACTTCAAGGCTGACTGGACAATTTGGGTTGATACCATTGAAGCTGGCAGATACGAAGACACCAATAAAATGTTTGTGCCACCTGAAGTATACGACTTCCGTGTGACTGAGCAAGATGCTGAAAAGTGGGCAGAGTTTATTGGTCAACATATCATCGATAATCGTCGTCGTCCTGTTTTTGATTGGCAGAAAGAAACTGTGCAGATGCTGGGTCGTTGGCAACCATGGCATGCTGGCCATCGTGCCTTGTTTGAACGTGCCATTGCCAAGACTGGTCAAGTGGTCATTCAAATCCGCGACTGCCAAGGTTGGCAAGGATCAAATCCTTTTGAAATAGAAAAAGTCAAAGGATTTATACAACGTGATCTTGATCCAATATATCAAGGTCAGTACACTATACAAGTAGTACCTAACATTGTGAATATCACATATGGTCGCGATGTAGGTTATAAAATAGAACAGGAAACATTTGATGAAGCAACACACTCAATCTCTGCTACAAAGATTCGTCAACAAATGGGCCTTAAGTAATACTGAAACCGCTATCCGTAGTTTGGCAAAAGCATATAGCTATCGGTGTTGCGGAACCTTGACAACTATTGTTATATCGTATATAATAACAGGACAGATCTTGGTAAGTCTAGGAATAGGATTTACTGAGATGATAGTGAAACCTTTTATTTACTGGGTCCACGAAAGAGCATGGAGTAGAGTAAGTTGGGGAAGAATTTAAATTTTAGAAGAGGCAACTATGGGCAAACCCTTTGACGTATCAAAGTTCCGTAAGGAAATCACAAAATCAATCGATGGACTCAGCATCGGTTTCAACGATCCAACAGACTGGATCTCAACAGGCAATTTTGCACTTAACTATCTGATCTCAGGTGACTTTCACAAGGGCATTCCCCTAGGCAAGGTCACTGTATTTGCCGGCGAGTCAGGTGCAGGTAAAAGTTATTTCTGTTCAGGCAACATTATCAAGAATGCACAAGAGCAAGGTATCTTTGTTGTACTGATCGACAGTGAAAATGCGTTAGACGAAGATTGGCTCAAAGCACTTGGTGTCGATACCAGTGAAAGCAAGTTACTTAAACTTAGCATGGCCATGATCGATGACGTGGCCAAAACAATCTCAACATTCATGAGCGACTACAAAGCACTCCCAGACGGCGAGCGCCCTAAGGTTCTGTTTGTTATTGACTCACTGGGTATGTTGTTGACTCCAACTGACGTTAACCAGTTTGATGCAGGCGAAATGAAGGGTGATCTGGGTCGTAAGCCTAAGGCACTTACCGCACTTGTTCGCAACTGTGTGAACATGTTTGGTAGTTACAATGTGGGCTTGGTTTGTACCAACCACACATACGCAAGTCAGGACATGTTTGACCCTGATGACAAGATCTCCGGAGGCCAAGGCTTTATCTATGCATCCAGTATTGTGGTTGCCATGAAGAAGATGAAACTCAAAGAGGATGAAGATGGCAACAAGATCACTGATGTCATGGGTATACGTGCTGGTTGCAAGGTAATGAAAACACGTTATGCAAAACCTTTTGAAGGTGTGCAGGTCAAGATTCCTTATGAGACGGGTATGAATCCTTACTCAGGCATGGTAGACATGGCTGAGAAGCGTGGTCTACTCAAGAAAGAAGGCAACAGTTTAGTGTTTACTACTAGCGACGGCGAAATCATCAAACAGTTCCGTAAAAAGTGGGAAGCCAACGAAGCAGGCTGCTTAGACAAGCTCATGGCCGACTTTGGTAATGTCAAAGAAACGGTAAGTACTGAAGACACAGCCACGGAGGAATGATAGATGTCAGTTGAATTAGCAAGTGAAATTTGGACAGAAATAAAACGTTATGTCAACTCGGTTGACCGCAACGAAGCCGCGGAGACTTTGGTCAGTGTATTGATTGACAATGATGTATCGGCTGAAGAAATCAAATCTGCTTTTAAAGGCGACGGGGATATAAAACGTGCATTAGCTGATTACCTTAAAGAAGAAGAGCTTGAGGAAGAAGAAGAGGACAGCTATGACGATGACGACTATTAATGGCAAACTTTTATTGCAATCAAAAGTTTTGGTGGCTGTCAGTTGATTTAGAAAAGTTCAACACTTTTAGTTGTTGTGCGGCAACACCACAGCGCATAGATCTGTCCTGGCTTCAACAACATCCCGGGCAGATTTTTAACACGCCCGAAATACAAAAAGAACGACAAATGATGCTGGATAACCAACCAGTGTCATCCTGCGGTGCTTCTTGCTGGCAGCCTGAACAACAAGGAATGTCTAGTAGACGATTGACCACTGATGGGCAAGCATTGACCCACACAAACGTAGTTTCATCACCAGAAACTATAAATGTCATAGTAGGAACAGATTGTAACATGACCTGTGTTTATTGCTGTAAGTTTTACAGTACCGCATGGAGTAGAGATGTTGCCACTGCTACATATCCGGTAGAAAGAACTGACGACAGATTTGTTATAAATGACAAAGATCGTGTGTTGCAGTTTATAAGTCAAAAAGAGATTGCATCGTCTAGTACTCGTAAACACATTTTACAAGAACTAGTTGCCCAATGTCAGTTACCCACAATCAAAGAAGTAATGATCACAGGCGGAGAACCGTTTCTCTATCTTGATTTGCATAAACTGGTCGAGTCCATACCAGCACATGTCAACGTAAAGATTTGGTCAGGGCTCGGAGTTGATGAAAAGCGTTTTGCTCGAGAAGTTGAAAGACTTCCTAACAATGTTACTGTAGTAATCAGTGCTGAGAACACAGGTGCCGCCTACGAGTTTGCAAGATATGGCAATACTTGGCAACGATTTAACAACAACATTAATCAGTTAAAAGAACAGAATATTGATTACGAGTTTAATGCCACTGTTACCAATCTCACACTGCCGGGACTAGCAGAATTTATTCGTTGGGCTGACAATATACCTATCAACTTCCAGCCCTGCACAGATCCAGATTATCTATCAATCGGTGTGCTAGATGCAGAAACCAAACAAACAATGCAAAAAGATCTTGATCTGTTGCCCGATTTTATAACTGATGCCTTAAAGGTTGCGCCTACAGACAAACAAGTGTATAATCTTAGAGCATACGTCAAAGAGTTTGCACGTCGCAGATCTCTGAGTTTGTCTGTGTTTCCAAAATCGCTGATTACTTGGCTTGAACAATGAACAAATACTTTCCAATCAAAACAGCAACAGCATGTCAGCTCAAATGGACCTGGAGTACCATACATCTATACACAGGCGAAACCAACAGTTGCCACCGGGTCAATGAAACAAAAATAGATCCTGAACACTTTGAACGTTTTCATAATACAGACAAAAAAGTAGCAGACCGTAAGTTAATGTTAGACGGACAATGGCCCACTGGTGGATGCGAATATTGTCGCAACATTGAACAAGCAGGCGGCAAGAGTGATCGCCAGTTTCAGATTGAGATACCAAATCTAGTTCCTCCAGAACTAGACAACGATTTAACAGCAGTTGAAGTAACACCTCGCATTGTTGAAGTGTATCTAGACAATGTATGCAACATGAGTTGCATCTATTGTGAAGACAAGTTTAGTAGTCGTATACAACAAGAAAATGTGCGGCATGGCGAGTACAAGCACAATACCTTAGAGATTAAAAATACATCTAGTAAAATAACTGAGTTTGAACAGATGTCACAGAAGTTTTGGCAGTGGATGGAAGACAACTATTCGACACTACACAGACTGCATGTATTAGGTGGCGAGCCTTTCTTTCAAAGTCAGTTTGAAACTTGTTTGTTATTTCTTGAAAGCCACAGCAATCCAGAGTTAGAGTTTAATGTTGTTTCTAACTTAAAAGTGTCTCGAGTCAAACTTGAGCAGTTTTTGGAACGTATCAAGGCTTTGTTAAAACAGCGACGTATCAAACGATTTGATCTCACGTGTAGCATTGACTGTTGGGGCAGCGAGCAGGAATATATACGTCATGGGATTGACATGCAAGAGTGGATTGGCAACTTTGAATATCTTGTGGCACAGCGATGGATCACACTTAATATCAATCAGACAATCACTGGCCTTGGAATAAAATCAATGATAGACCTTGTGAGATTTGTTAACCGTCAGCGTGAATCAAGAGAGATTGGACACTACTTTATGAGTTGCAACAATAGACCGCATCTTTATCCTGGTATCTTTGGTGCAGGATTTTTTGATCAGGAGCTGGATCTTGTGCTCAGTGAGATGCCCAATGATACTTGGCAACAAAAACATGCTAGATCATTGATGGCAGGATTGAAAACAGAGTTTAACACGCATCAACGTAACACAGAACAGATTGAAAATCTGTTGCATTTTCTCAATGAAATAGATCGCCGCCGCGGGCTTGATTGGAAAAAAACATTTCCGTGGTTGGTCAAGGAGTTTGAACATGTGGTATAGTAAAGTAACAGCTAGTCTTGGTAACATACCTGACTTTATTCAGCACTATGAACGCGAGCTTAACGAAGCTAAAAAAGAGTGTCGTATTGGTGGCCTGGTTGAAAAAAATATTTCCGCACTGCCCGGAATCACTGAACATCGTTTTAATCAACTACAAGAGATTGAAGCTGTGTTAAACTATCTTAACATACAGTTACGCAAGATACGACGGAGGCATTTTCAAAAGTACTTGGAAGCCTACGCCCGTGCGCTGACCAGTCGTGATGCTGAAAAGTATGTGGATGGTGAAGACGAAGTGATTGATTTTGAAACCATCATCAACGAAGTGGCCTTGTTGAGAAATAAGTGGTTGGGTATCATGAAAGGCCTTGATACCAAACAATGGCAAATGGGTCACATTGTGAGATTGCGAACAGCAGGCATGGAGGACATACAAGTATGACCAGTGAAGTTTTACTACCCGGCGTCAAGTTCCTCGACAGATTGTCAAAACAAGGTGGCATAGTTCATTACGCTATTTGGAAAGAAATACCAGCTGATTCTCTAAGAGATGGCAGTGTTGCAAACACATTTGAGCAAGATTTAAAATTCCACAACATTTCGTTGGCAGATATGAAAAATTTTATTTGGGTGTTTGATCTCAAGCCTGAAGGAATATCGTCAGCAGATTTTTATAACTTTTACAAATACTTGACCTACAAGTGTGATGTACCGGCCAACAACATTCGAGTGGTGTTTAGCTGTGTGGAAGATGTGGACTCTTTGCCATACCCGGCTGTTTGTTTACCTGATAGATTGATCTACAATGGTAACTGGTACATGCACCTGGAGCACTATCACATAAACTGGACGACGGTGCCTATAACTCATCAACTAGTATGTCTCATGAGGCGTCCCAGTGTCAGCAGAGGAAATCTGGCCAGGCGATTGTTTTCAAAAATCAACCCAAATGATATCATAATGACATTTGGTACCAATGGTGTAGAATCCAGCGATGAGATCAAACAGTTAATCTATCCACAACCCTACCCAATGATTGTAGATCGTCCCATGGCCGATCAAGAGTTTCAGCATCGCATTAATCACGATCTTTTTTATCGGGCACCAGTAAACCTCATTCCTGAAAGTTCCAGTCAGATTGATCCCAATACCTGGCGTAGCATTTTTGTCACAGAAAAAACTTTCAAAGCCTTTGCATGGCATCAGTTTCCCATCTGGTACGCTGTGCCTGGACTGGTTGGCGAAGTTAGAAAAATGGGGTTTGATGTGTTTGATGATGTTTTTGATAATCACATCTATGACCAAACACAAGATCCCTGGGCTAGAATGACACAAGTAGTACAGTTGGCAGCTCGTGTTTGTAAACAAGAAAACCTGTTGTCTTTGAGAGAGCAACACTGGGCAAGAATTGAAAAAAATGCCGAACTAGTCAGACATATACATAACACTGCACTCGAAAAGCATACACAAGCATTGGACGGATTGATCAATGACAAATTTTAAAAACGCACAAGAAAGTCACACACACAGTTTAAAAGTGCTCAACGATCTTTACGAGCATGATGATTTTATGGAAAGTGTCGGACGTGTGACAGATCTTGGCTGTGGCTACGAAGCCTTGGATCTGCAATGGTGGGCAACTAGAACTACCAGAGACGATACCCCCACTCCTCTGAATATTAAATGTACAGGCATAGACTTACTGGACAACATCAGTAGAGAAGCCAAAGAAAATATAAGCTATGTCAAGGATGATTTAGAAACCCTACAGCAAATCAAACATGGTCAAGACATATTATGGTGTCATGATGTGTTTCAGTATATGATTAATCCTTTGCAGTGTTTGGTAAACTGGCGCAGACTATGTGCCAAAGATGGTATGTTGGTACTAGTAGTGCCACAAACTACCAACATGGAGTTTTCACGACAGGCCTTTGACCAACCATCGGGCTGTTATTACAATCATACCATGGTCAGCCTGCTACACATGATGGCTGTCTCAGGATGGGATTGTAGTTCAGGATTTTTCTTAAAGAATCCCAACGACCCTTGGTTACATGCCATAGTTTACAACAGTGCTCAGCCACCCAGTGACCCTAGAACCACTAGTTGGTATAGCCTAGCTGAAAAAGGGCTATTACCTACATCTGCCAAGGAATCCATTGACAAGTATGGTTATCTACGTCAGCATGATTTAGTCCTGCCCTGGATTGACAAGAGTCTGAGCTGGATGGGGCACCAATAATACAATCTCGTAATATGGGTCTATAAATACTCATATGAAAAAAATCGTACTTGTAACCGGTGGCTTTGATCCTGTGCATTCAGGCCACCTTGCTTATTTCCAAGCTGCCAAACAACTGGGTGATATCTTGATTGTAGGTGTAAACTCAGATGCCTGGCTCACACGTAAAAAAGGTCGTCCTTTTTTGCCATTGAAAGAGCGTGTTCACATCATTCAATGTTTACGCATGGTAGATCATTGTGTACTCTATGACGACAGCGATGGTTCCAGTAGAGAAGCCATACGGAACGTCCGAGCTATGTATCCCCAGGATGAAATCATCTTTGCCAACGGTGGCGATCGCACTGACTCTAATATTCCAGAAATGGATGTCAAGGACAACAATCTTAAGTTTGTATTTGGAGTAGGTGGCGTTGATAAAAACAACTCAAGCTCCTGGATACTGGAAGAATGGCGGGCACCTAAAACCAATCGTGATTGGGGCTACTATCGTGTGTTGCACGAGCCAAATAAAAAAGTCAAACTCAAAGAGCTCACTGTGAATCCTGGTAAAACCTTGAGCATGCAACGTCATGAAGATCGTGGCGAACTTTGGTTTGTCAGCGAAGGCGAAGCCACGCTGTACACCATAAACAGAAAATCAGATGCAGAGCTACACGGTCGGTATCCACAGAATCAGATGATAGTTATTAATCGCCGTGAGTGGCATCAGCTGGCCAACGAAGGTACGGAGCCATTGAAAGTAATAGAGATACAGTATGGTGATCGGTGCGATGAAACAGACATAGAGCGACAATGAAAGACATCATTCCTATCTTTGTAGGTTACGATCCTAGAGAAGCCGTTGCGTATCATACCTGTGTAAATTCAATTATAAGGCATTCTACTCGGCCACTGGCCATACACCCAGTGGCATTGAACTTGTTTAAAGATTACACAGAAACTCACACTGATGGATCAAATCATTTTATCTACACTAGATTTCTAGTTCCTTACCTTATGGGATGGAAAGGTCATGCAATATTCATCGACGGAGATATGATTGTTCGAGGAGACATTGCTGAACTTTGGGATCTAAGAGATCTCTACAAAGATGTACAGGTAGTCAAGCATGACTACAAAACAAAGATGACAGAAAAATACCTAGGAGCAAAAAATGAAGACTATCCTCGAAAAAATTGGAGTAGTGTTATTTTGTGGAATTGTAGTAGCTTTCCTAACCGGAGACTTACTCCCGAGTTCGTCCAACATGCAACCGGCGCTGAACTACACAGGTTCTCGTGGTTAGACAATGATCGCATTGGGGAACTGCCTCCAGAGTGGAACTGGCTAGATGTTGAATATGAGCCAAACCCTCAAGCAAAACTAGTACACTATACACTGGGAACGCCGTGCTTTCATGAGTTTTCTACCCAGGGTAACTTTGCCAATGAGTGGCACCGCGAACGTATTCTAACTGAATACTGTCAGCAACGAATCAATTAAATCCAGTGCCGTTGTACCAATGGATGATAGCCCATGGTGCTGGGCTTTTGTGATACTTTTCTAAACATCAACATTTTTATTTGACTGAGATCTTTACGTGCATCTTTGTGGTTGGCAATGTGAAACCACTCTGCAGGGCAATGGTCAGTTAACACAGTGTGTGGAGCATGCTCGCTGATGATGGCTTGATCACCATACAAGGGCGGAACGCTGTACAATGATTGCCAATGGCTCAATGGCTTGCTGATAAATGTGTTCCAAAGATTGCTGTGGTCACCTTGCCAATACATAAACGCACTGGAATGTATATTTTTGTCTGCCTCAATCCACATCACCAAGGGTTGATGTTGAACACGATCAATCACGCCATCAATGTTGCCACAGATCACAGTGTCTAGATCTATGTATACAGTGGGTCCCGAAAGTACACCGGGTTTGAACATTTGCATTTTTGACCAAAATCCATGATCTCCGGACTCAAGTTTGATTTGTTCACAGTTGACATCACAGTCGCTAAAACAAACGAAGCGATGTGGTTGTGTTAGATTTCTTTGTACACCGCGTTGTAACTTGTCAACCCAGGTAGCGTTGTACCCCACCTTGCCACCTTGACGTAGCACACATACAACATTAAGCATATCGTTCTAGCACCAACAAACCAGATCCTCGGTTGCAGTGTTCTATGATGTGCCATGCATGATTGTGATGCAAAAATGTAATCACAGCTTCGAACACTCCAGGCCACTCAGTGGGATCGTGGAGCACAATATATTTTTGAGCATGACAAGCATGACGATCTAACTCTGCTAGACAATGTGGCTTGGTATGTACAGTATCAATAAACAGTAAGTCACAAGGCTCAATGTCTATTTCCAAACTGTTGGCTATGGCAAACTCAAAGTCAATACCACTGGTATTGGCACAGTGTTTTAGTTCATCTAACACAGACAAGTAAGTGTCTGTGATGTCATAGCTTCGTAGTTTTTTTGGATTGCCGGATAACCATGCACAGGTGCTGAGTCCGGTATAAACACCAAACTCCACTATGCTGTCAACTTGGCTGGCATAGCGTTGATAGGTTTCAAATCTTGAAGGACTGTCGCCTAACCATTTGGTAGGATGTATTTTTAATTCAACAAAGTCTTGTTGAAGTTCTTGTAATGTTCTCATTGTTTCCTCAACCAGTATACACCCAACTTGCTTTTTTGACTTTTACGATACGAGTCAAATACATAGTGCCCCCATGTGGCCATGACTTCGTCGTGACTCCAGTCATCTTTGACATGTGCTTCGTGAGGATTGTCGTATGCATGTTCATCTTGAGGCATGTGTCTGATGGGAATACTCACAATCAGCGTGTCTGCTACAGAAAGAATACGATCAACCAAGGCAACCGCGTCTGTTTTGGTCATGTGTTCTAGCACATCACCTGCAATGACTACGCTGGGATTTAATTCAGTCCAGTCCACAGTTCTTACATCTTGATTTAGCACACGAGTATACCGACTTTCCAACTGAAATTCTTCAATGTATGGTTTCCAAATTTCTACTCCAATCCAGGTTGCATTTGTACAACATCCAGCTTCTTCTTTGATCAGTTTAATATAGGTACCTGACCCAGGGCCAATGTCCACAACTGTGGTAATCTTTGATTCGTTGTTTTGAAACCATGCTAGAGTTTCGGCCTTGCCTGATGTGAGACTGAATGACATTTGTTTTCCTTGATAGTGTGGTATGCTATAAATATTTATATACATATATAAACCAATGAAAGCCTTTATCATCCATCTCCCAGACCGTCCGCACAGCGTTGCGCATTCGGCCAGCATGTTGAAAACACTGCAATCCTACAACATTGATGCTGAACTGTTTGAAGGAATACCTGGAGATGTAGCAGTAAAACTGGCACAACGAGCTGGCAAAGTTCTGTATCCTTACAGCATAAAAAACAGACAGCTGGATGACAAAGACGTCAAAGAACTCATACGACCCGAGCTCTACGACGACTTTAAAGCCCGCTATCAATACAAGATCATTGAACGCAAAACAATAGGCAAAGATCACATAGGAAAGCTCAGTCGTCCAGGAGTGGTGGGATGTTTCTACAGCCATTATGCACTGTGGAAGCGATGCATAGATCTCAATGAACCCATTATGATTTTTGAGGATGACGTAAAATTCTACAGAGAATACCGCCCAGTGGAGTTTGACGGTGTGCTGATTTTGAGTCTAGGCAAAAGTAGTTTTTTATCTGATCCGCAAAAAACTTATCTAGAAAATCCAACCGGAGTGCCATGCGCTCGCCCGTGGCAAAATTTCAGCATGCCCGGCGCCAGTGGGTATCTGATTAAACCTGATGTAGCCTTGGGCTTGACTAAGTTTTACCGTCCTTACTGGTATCCAGCAGACAATGCAATCAATCAGTTTATTTGTCCTATACAAATACACACCTATCTCATGGGCCGCAACACCTTGCCCGAAGAAGGCAACATATCAATGACCAAGAGCAAGGACTGGGCTGCCACCTTAAACAGCACTGTGATCGACAACGATTACAAAGAGTTAGTTATCACTGCGTCAACCGATCCTGATATTGAGGTTGAGAAATGAAAGTAGGAATATTCTATAATTCTATTGGCAACCCAACCAAGTTCTCTAACAAGGTAATGTTGATGGACAACTTCAAGACTGGAGTTCTTGCACACGGAGACGAAGTCATTGAATATAGAGACAATGCGTTTCCAGACCAGCCTCTGGACGCTGGCTTTGTACTGGGCTATACTCTAGAGGATAACTTTCGTAAAAAAATAATCAACACTTTGAAAGCACAAAAAACTCCGCGGGTATTTGTTGACAGCAACATACTGCATTATGCTCGCAAAGAACATGAATGGCATCGCTACAGTCTGAACAGTGTGTATCCAACTGATGGTGTTTACTTTTTTAACGAGCTAGATCAAACCAAATGGTCACGCTATTCTTCCTGGCACGACGCAAGTCTCAAGCCCTGGCGACAAGGAGCCAATGGTCAGCATGTTCTGATCTTGTGTCAGCGACCCAAAGGATGGAATATGTTTGGCAATGATCAGGATCATTGGCTGGAAAAAACTATCAGTAAGATACGAAAGCTGGATTCAAAACGTCCTATTGTAGTGCGCATGCACCCCGGCGATGGTAGCAAACAAAAACAAATAGATAAGATACAAAAACGTTACACTGACAAAGATAAAGTTTCTGTCAGCGTTAACGATAACATACGAGATGATCTAGAGAACTGTTGGTGTGTGGTGGGCTATAACTCCACGCCCAATGTAGTTGCAGCCATCGAAGGAGTACCTTGTTATGTTGAAGATCCTCGTCATAGCTGGGCCGCCGATGTGGCCTTTTATGATTTATCTTTGATACTGGATCCGCCCATGCCCGACAGATCTCAATGGATACACCAAATAGCCAATATTCATTGGAGCAACGAAGAAGTCAAATCAGGGCAACTTTGGGCCGCTATTAAAACATATATTTCTTCTTCTCGTCAAGAAACCTAACATCTTCTTTTCTGGTCCCCTTGGCAGTCCATACCACGCTGTCGAGCGCCATGTTCCAGTCGATCATGGACATAGGAAGTTGCCCGTGATTGTATTGCGGAACTATTTGATCCAATAGATCCTGATCCAGCCCCCAGTACACATAATCTCTTTCAAAGTATTCTCTAAGTTTGAGTGCATACTGTTGTAAAAATCTCTGTGTGTTGGCGTTAGGATGCAACACCAACCCACCAGCAAGATAACGAGCTTTTTTACCTGTGATGTAATGTATATAAAAGTCTCGATCAGCGGTTAGATCTGGAAAGCCACTTCTAACCACAGCGTCAACGTCTATAGCAATAACTTTGTGCGATTCAAACAACTCAGACAGTCTTATAAATCTAGCACATGCAAAGTATGTTTTCATCATGCGTTCTTGAATACTGCGATCTTTGCCCTTGGTCATAGCAGTGAGGGTGCGTTGATAGAAACTTTTTTCGGTTTCAGCAGTAAGAATACGATTCCAATTTTGAGCGGCAAGATCAAACTGTGCAGAATCTATGTGTTCGTAGGTGCATGACACGGTTGATCTTGATTCACACCACTGTATTTGTTCCGGTTTGGGATTGAATATGTGTATGTGTATACCCAGATCAGTGTTGCGTTCAATACTGTGTATCAGCGTTTTAGCAAAGTCATCAAAATAAGAATGATCACAGGCAGTGTAGATAAAAGTATTGTGTTGGTCACAAGTTCCAAAGATATCAGGTAGTTGCATGGTTAAATATTTAACCTCATGCGTATAGCCTATTTTCCAAAACAAGTTGCTCTAAACGGGTCCTCTATACTGTCTGCGTTTTTAGATGGGTGCCGTCGACATGGACTTGAAACGGTGGAAAACTCCTTGGATGCCGATGCGGCAGTGATATGGTCAGTGTTGTGGTCAGGACGCATGGCTGCCAACCAGGCTGTGTGGTCGCACTATCGCAGCCAGAACAAGCCTGTTATAGTCATAGACATTGGAGCACTGTATCGTGGCGAAACTTGGAAAATAGCCATAAACTCAATCACAGCTGATGGCCATTACGGCCACACAGAAAATCTGGATTGGAACCGTCCTCGTAAACTAGGAATCAGCCTGGCCCTCAATTTCACTCGCAACCCCAGGATTGTGGTAGCCGCACAACATGCCCGTAGTCAGCAGGTAGTGGGATTGTCAAGCATGGAAGGATGGGTGGTGCAACAGGTAGAACAACTACGCACAGTCACAGACCGCCCTATTGTGGTCAGACCACATCCTAGAAGTCCGTTGAACTGGGCTGGACTGGTACACTTGTCCAAGGATGTCATCATAGAAACTCCTGTCAAAGTGGCCAATACCTATGACAGCTACAATCTGGCCTTTGATTGTCATGCCATTGTAAATCATAACTCAGGACCAGGAATACAGGCGGCCCTGGCAGGCACTAGACCCATAGTTAATAACAGCAGTCTGGCCTATCCGGTAAGTATAACAATCAATGATATCGAACAGCCATACACAGTGGACAGGGATCAATGGTTGGTTGAAATATGTCATACAGAATATACTCAGGAAGAAATAGCTCAAGGACACTGGTATTGTAGACTTGAGTCAGCGTTGAAAATATAATGGAAACCAAAGAAGAAAAAAGAGCCAGAAAGGCCAGCGCCCAACAACCACCAGTGTTGACAACCATCGATTGTGCTTGCCTTATACACGATGTGCAGTACCAATGGGACTATGTTGAAAGGTTATACAACAGCTTGTGTCGTAATCTCACACCCACGGTACGCATGCATGTCTACACTGAAAAAAACAGAGTGGTACCCGGACACATGATACATCATCCCTTGCAAGAATGGTCTGGCATACGCGGACCCAAACAATCATGGTGGTATAAGATACAACTCTTTGACTCAAGATATCATTCAGGACCAATGTTGTATTTTGACTTAGACACAGTGATAGTGGGCAACATAGATTGGATATGGCAGTTGCCCACTGACAGACTTTGGGCAGTACAGGATTTTAAATATCTATTTCGTCCTAGTCGTGCCACTATAAACTCATCGGTGATGTGGTTTGATACGGCAAAGTTTAGCCATATCTACAGAGATTTTGATCCTGGCGAAGTTGCTTATCGTAGAAGTCCCTGGCACGGAGATCAAGACTACATACAAGAAAAAATGCCCATTGGTCAGATGGGGTATTTTGATCAAAGTTATGTAAAAAGCTGGCGCTGGGAACTGTTAGACGGTGGGTACGATTTTAAACATCGTAAACATAAAAATCCTGGGTCTGGCACAGTATTGCCCTGCGACGCAAGTATACTGATATTTCATGGGCAACCAAAACCTCATGAGATCAAAGATCCAACTGTTTTAACACACTGGAGATAAATGAATAATAAATATGTTAATGAAACACTTTAAAAAGGATATATCATGCAAGTAACCATGTTAGGAAGAGTTCTTTCAACTCCAGCCGCACTGACAGTGATCAAGAATGGCGTTGAAATACACAGTGGTCAAGTTGGTCAAGGCCTGCCCACGGATACAGAAATTGATTTGATAGAGTTTGACTGGGACGCTGAAGACAATGACATGACTGCTATGACTGTTTCAGTTACCACAGGTGTAGTCACTGTGGGAGCTTGTCTGGGTCAAGCACGTTGTGACATGCGTAAAAACATTCTAATCAACGGACAAGAACCTGAACAGCCAACTGGAGATGTTGGATTTACTCCTGCTAAAGACTGGGCTGGCTGGTATTTTGAAATCAGCGCCGGCGAGACTATGACATTTAGCATGCTCAATCACCCCGATGGCACCATACTGTAAGCATTTCAGTATTACAAAAAGGGCTATTTCTAGCCCTTTTTTTATGGTTGACCAGAAATACGCTAAATGCTACAATAATAACATAAAGTAAAGATGTTGCACAAAAACAACACCAAAAAACCCAGGAAAAACCCCGGGGTTGACCAGAAATACCCATTTTGTTATAATAATGGTATAGTAAGTAAAAAGGTTGTAGCAAATAGTGCCAGTTGACACAAAAAGAGCACTAGCATACAATATTGTTTTGTAACATCATTTTAGGAGCAGACTAAATGAGCACAGTTCGTATCGTTCGCGGTGTTTATCGCAACAAACCCATCACCAATGCTACTTTTACGCTGGTGAAAGATTTTCAAACCAGCGGTAAGGGTAACTTTGTTACTGTTGCCAACGGTGATTATTTTCCAGGTTTCCCTGATGAAATCCGGGTAAAAATTAACAGTATTGATGACATTGAGTTTGTAGATGGAGGGCCCATGGGCAAAGCAGACAAGGTAGTTGAGTTTAAAGCGCCAGTTAAGGTAGAAACAGACGAAGAAATCATGCATCGCATTGAACAACGGTTCAACATCCTTGATGACATGACCAAGGCCGCTATTGCCGGTGACATCCGTGCCATGATTGTTGTAGGCCCTCCTGGTGTGGGTAAATCCTATGGCGTTGAGTTTCAGTTGGAAAAGGCTGGGTTGTTTGATCAACTGTCAGGCCGCAAGATCAAGTACGAAGTGATCAAAGGTGCAATGACTCCGATCGGTCTTTACTGCACTCTGTATCGTCATTCAGATCGTAACAGCGTATTAGTGTTTGACGACTGTGACTCTGTGTTCCAGGATGACGTGGCATTGAACATTCTCAAGGCCGCCTTGGACTCGGGCAAGAAGCGTAGAATCTGCTGGAACTCAGACTCAGCCATGTTGCGTCGTGAAGGTGTGCCAGATACATTTGAGTTCAAAGGTTCTGCAATCTTTATTACCAACTTGAAGTTTGAAAACCTCAAGTCAAAGAAACTGCAAGATCACTTGGAGGCTTTGCAGAGTCGTTGTCACTTCCTGGACCTGACCTTAGATACCATGCGTGACAAGATCCTACGTATCAAGCAGATCTTCCGCAAGGGCGACTTGTTCCAGGACTATGATTTTACTCCTGAACAGGGTGATGAGATTCTCAACTTCATGGACGAGAACAAAGAACGACTACGTGAAATGAGCCTGCGCATGGCGCTGAAGATTGCGGACCTTACCAAAGTGAGCGCCAACTGGCGAGCACTGGCCGAAAATACTGTTATGAAACACTAACAGTATCATTGGAACGTCATCAATAGTCTAGCTCCTAGACGTTCCAATCTTCACACAGGCACCCCTAAAAAGGTGCCTGTTTTTTTGACTTCTTAAATACTATCTTTTATAGTAAAGGGTATTATGAGATTAAAACTTACCTGGAATAAAACCAATGACACTCTTTTGTTTGATGTCCACAATGAAAAGTTTGCCACATGGTTTGTAGAAACCAGTGAAGAAAGAGGTAACAAATATCATTTGGGCGGCCAAGTGGTCGATGAGTTTTTCTTTCCAAGAAACACACAACGGTTTATTCAAGAAGAGATAGAATATATTGATACTGTTAACGAGATTTTAAAAAAACTAAAAATGCCGCTCTTTGACAAACCTGAAAACTGGTATGATCAGCGCCAGTTGAATAGATTACACAAGGACTGGGCAGATACCAGACTCAAAATACCAAAGCTCAGTAAGTTGCTGTTTAAAATCGATAAAAAATACTTTCAGGCTTATCAAGAAATGAACTGCCACATTCACCTGATTGAACAATCATTTCATTACGCATTTCGAGATCCAACCAACTGGCGTGTGGATAATCCTTTTAAAAAGGAGGTGTTCTCATGGGAAGTTTCTAACCTCTATGTTGAGTATCCAGGGCACGGAAGATTTGCATTTGAAAAGTTTCTTAACCTTGATGTTTATGAGGACATTTGGGAAGATGATTGTAACTGGGACAATGTTGATGCATTTGTAGGTATGCATCTTAGACGCCCATATCAAACAAACCCTCCTGAAGAGTTTTTAAAATGGAGCCAAGAAAAAAATTTTCTACCATTACCAGGTAGTTTGTCTTTGGGAAATCTATGTGATTGGGAAAAAAATCTCACACTTGCTAGACAAACAGTTGAAGAAAATGTTACAATAAACGATAACTATTTTTCATTGTCGATACTTTAATGCGAACTGCACAACTGATTATAACTGACGAAGTCAATGTCAAAATTGAAGGGCTAGAACTAGATGCCAGGCGAGCCCTAGTCAACAAGTTCAAATACGATGTTCCCTATGCTCGCTATCTTCCTGCGGTGCGATTAGGACGTTGGGATGGCAAAGTCAGCTACTTCCAACTGGGTGGTAGCACTTATGTAAACCTCTTGCCCGAGATCATCCCCATCCTGGAAGAGTATGACTACGACATTGAGCTCGACGATCGCAGAGAATACTCTACTACCTTTGAGTTTGAGCAAGTGCGAGAAGATTCATTTCAAGATATTCTATGGCCCAAAGGTCACCCACAGGCCGGCGAGCCCATCATGTTGCGTGACTATCAAGTTGAGATTGTGAACAACTTCTTGGCCAATCCGCAGTGCCTGCAAGAAGTGGCCACAGGTGCAGGCAAAACAATCATGACAGCCGCATTGAGTCATGCTGTCACTCCGTATGGTCGTAGCATTGTCATAGTGCCTAACAAGAGCCTGGTAACACAGACAGAACGAGACTACATCAACATGGAACTAGATGTAGGTGTATTTTTTGGAGACCGTAAAGAGTTTGGTCGTCAGCATACCATCTGTACTTGGCAGAGCCTTAATGTGTTGCTAAAAAATACCAAGAACCAATCAGCAGATATCACCATAGGCGAGTTTCTTGAAGGTGTTGTTTGTGTGATAGTAGATGAAGTACACATGGCCAAGGCCGATGCTCTTAAAACCTTGCTCACAGGGGTCATGGCTGAAGTGCCGATTCGCTGGGGGCTAACAGGAACTATACCCAAAGAAGCCTTTGAGTTTCAGGCCATACATGTAAGCCTAGGCCCTGTGATAAACAAACTGGCTGCCGCAGAACTGCAAGACCGAGGCGTGTTAGCGCAGTGCCATGTCAACATAGTGCAGTTAGTAGATCATGTAGAGTACAACAACTACCAAAGCGAACTAAAATACCTATTAGAAGAGTCAGGCAGACTTGATACCATGGCCAGTTTGATACAACAAGTCAACGAAACAGGCAACACACTGGTGTTGGTAGATCGCATCACTGCCGGCCAGGAGTTGGTCAAGCGCCTGGGAGAACGTGCTGTGTTTGTGAGTGGTGCAACCAAAGCAAAGGATAGACAAGATGAATATGACGAAGTGGCTGAAGCTACCGATAAAATTATTGTTGCTACTTACGGTGTGGCCGCTGTTGGTATCAACATTCCTCGCATTTTCAATCTGGTGCTTGTGGAACCCGGAAAGAGCTTTGTCCGAGTTATACAGAGCATTGGGCGCGGTATTAGAAAAGCAGAGGACAAAGACCATGTCCAGATCTGGGACATCACCTCCACCTGTAAGTTCGCCAAGCGTCACCTTACCAAACGCAAGGTCTACTACAAAGAAGCCCG
>Ga0114968_10001095_pt1 | contig 20535 bp, 22 predicted proteins | sample M_130807_EF_Meta_FD_87020 | JGI IMG/M metagenome (GOLD analysis project Ga0114968, IMG submission 87020) | Freshwater microbial communities from Lake Montjoie, Canada to study carbon cycling - M_130807_EF_MetaG | ecosystem: Environmental > Aquatic > Freshwater > Lake | place: Lake Montjoie...
CAAACGAAAATGGGCATTTTCAAACCTTGCAAGCTTCTGTAGATTGCATTTATTCAACTATATCCATTTAATCAAATTTCTTGAAAATCCAGAGAAAGATTGGCTCAAAGAATACGACGCTCAACTTCAACTAAAATTTAACAGTTCATAAATCAGGGGGGGCTTACTTTTGAAATCGACAAAACTACATCAGTAAAATCAAGGGCTTCAGGAAGAAAATTGGCTAATTTGAATTTTTATCGGACACTAGTGAAAAGAAAAAGAAGGTCAAAATTAAAATGAAAAATAACAAAAGCTATTTATTAGTATCTGAATCATTTGGTGTCGGCCAAATTATTGAAATACATACTGTTGAAAATTTTGCCAGAAAAAGAATTCAAAGATTTTTTGATTTACAATACAATCAAATTGACCCCAGTGTTGACATTAATACTGAATATAGAAGTTTGCGAAATTACCGATATCAGGAAGATACCTTTTTTGAAAATTCACAATTAGTTTTATTCATGCAATCAAATGGATTTAACTCGGTTTACATTATTCAAATTGAATTGGATAGAGATATTGATGAAATTATTAATGATTTTACTTCGAAACGCGTAAACAATTCAAATAATTGGCGAAAAAATCATTAATAAACCCTTCAATTGTTAAGATTTCTATTATTCATTCATGACTTTATGTCTATATCTTATCCATTCCCATTAGCACTATTCTGAACAGAAATTACTTTTAAAATCTCATCTTCTTTCGTCAATTCAACTCCTTCTTTTTCAGCTAACTCAATTGCTATTTTAGCCCATTTCTGAGCCTCAGTAAAATCAGCTTGTTTGTACTTTAGTTGTGCTTGAAATTTTGCCAATGTAAAGTTCGTCTCCTTTCGAAGTTCACTACTATTCCATAAATCAGCTTGCATGAAATGCGATTTTGTATTACCATGTTCACATATAAACTCAACCAATTCTTGGGCTGTGTGATCATATACAAAATCTGGATTTTCAAGTCCAAGTTGAATTAAACTATCAACTTCTAACTTGTTGGTGTAGTAGAACAATTTCACATTAAATAATTCCCACTGATTTTGAGGGAAATTCTTTTCATATTGGTTCATGAAAGACCAAGCCTTAGTCCAATTCGTATCTTGAATTTGAGCGTATGCTTTCCAATTAATCGAGGTTTGCAATAAATCAGTAGCAATATCAGCACCGTAGTTATTGTCCAACCATTGTTTATCTTGAAGCATTACATTTATTAAACTATCTGGTATATCTCCTGGGTAAAATCGACAAACATTGAAGTCAACAAATTCTTTGTAGTTACATTTCGTAAAGAAATGGTTCAACTCGTCATTTGATGGCGTGCTGTTTCTGAAGTTCGCTTTCAATTCGTTTTGAACGAAATCTGGCCATTCAAATTTCAATCCGGATGGGATTCCAGGTCGTGACATTGGAACTTGATCAATACTATCCTTAACGTATTGCATCCAATATTCTTTCGGCATTGCGCCACACCAAGTCTCTAGATATTCCCCTTGTGGAGTAAAGAATAGAAAAGATGGGTAAGCTGCAACACCAAATTTCAATTTCAAAAGTTGACCAATAGGATCTTTTTCTGCATCCAGCATGTAGGAATTTAACTTTGGCTGCATTAAGGATAAGATTTCAGGATCTTTGAAATGTTGCTTATCCATGACTTTACACCAACTACACCACTCAGTGGATAAATCTACCATGATGTACTTATTCTCACGGGTCGCTTGTTCAATTACCTTCTCCCAATTATCAATACCAGGAAACGAATGTTCTGTTTTATTCGCTTTTTGAGCAAAAGATGTGTTAAACAACACAATCAGCAATACAAAATATGTTAGATAGATTTTCACGGCGCAAATTTAATGATTCTGAGTTAGTTAAGAAACTCTATGGATAATTTGAATCACGGCTCCCCAAATTCATTCACGATAACCTTTACATGTGCAGGTGTCAATAAGCGAATACCTGGCTTGTATCCGAAGTTTTCGAGTTCAGACGTGACAGTATTGCTTAACTTGATCCATCTGCGCAATTGAGCACTGGCACTTTTCTTTGTAATATTCGGGAAATAAAGTTGTGCGAGCTCACAGAAGCCATAAGCTCGCACTTTAAATGATTCATTATTCATATCAAAACGTTGGTTCAACTTAGGTTGAGGCAAAACTAATTGCCCCAATTCCATTCAGCTTCGAGGCTAGCAGCTTCATGTCATCCCCAACTTTTTGATCTACAATTCGTGCATAATGCTGCGTACTCTTGATGTTCTTATGGCCAAGCATTTTACTTACAGATTCTATTGGCACACCATTCATCATCGTAATTGTTGTTGCGAAAGTGTGTCGGGCAACGTGATAAGAAAGTTGTTTTTGGATGTTGCATAAATCAGCTAATTCCTTCAAATAAGCATTTACTTTTTGATTGCTTAATATCGGTAAGATTGGATCATCCGCATTCAGTAATTCTAGACGACAGTAATTATTGATTATTGACATTGGCATCTGTAATAGTGGAACGTTTGCGCGCCCTCCGGTTTTCTTCCTTCTTGTTCGGATCCAATAACCCGTAGTCTCGTTTCCTTCAATTTCTGAACGCTTTAATTGCTTAACATCGATATAGGCCAATCCTGTATAGCAAGAGAAAATAAAGAAGTCACGTACTCTGTTCAGCCGGTCAAAAACAGAATCAAACTCAATGAGGCGCTTCATCTCCTCCATGGTTAAATATGGCCTGTCCACCTCTTTAATAGTCAGACTAATGCCATTGAAAGGATCTTTCACCAACCATCCACTACGAATACTGATACTTGTAATCGTTTTAAGGTTCTGCAAAAACTTTGTAGCTGTATTATAGCTACAACCCTTTTCAGTTTTCAGATAAATACTATACTGCTGGATCATTTGATAATCTACAGCTTTTATAGAAATATCATCTAACTTATAGTTCTTTTGCAAGAACGCCTGAAAGTGATTCTTTGCCGTATTGTACTTTTGATACGTGGCATAGGAATTCTCTTTCCCAATTAACTTTTTCAGGTCAGACACATGTCCTTCCCAAATGTCGATGATCTGTCTTGTCTTGGCAGTGTTTACCCCAAGGATTGCATCCCTGAGCATTTGCGGAGACACATCATCATAATTGGATAAAAGCTCATTGTACTTCTTGTGAGCTTTCATTCTGATCGCTTCAAGGTATTCATTGAACACACGTGCTTCCGTGGTTCTACCTTTCATTTGATGGCGATTTGCATCCCAATCTTCTGGTTGAATACTTCGCTGGAGCTGCATAACCTTGCGCGCTCCGTTGATGTTGATTTTCAACAATACGGGAACTTCCCCGTTCTTTTTTGCTTTTGTTCTGCTGATGTAAAAAACTAGCGAGAAATTTGTTTTTTTATTTGAGTACATATGGCACATTTTTTAGTGTGCCACAAAATAATTGTTTTAAATAAGCCCCCATTCAAGGACTGAATTAAACGCGCGTATTGTGTTCAATTGTATTATTTCTAAATGCTTGGTTTCTTTTTTTGCCTCTTAGAAAAAGAAACCCAATAAGCAACCAAGTAGCTCTATTTTAACGCTTGTAAAACAAAAAAGCCAACCTTTCGGCTAGCTTTTTAATTCTTTGGCGGAGAGTGAGGTACTCACACCGCATATACTATTTTACTGATTATCAATTAGTTGTCCTTGTTCATGACGCGTCAACGTCACAATTTGCAAAATGTTTTTTGGCAGGGCGACCGTTAATGCCAAAATCCCTCTTGCAACGGTTCAAATTTAGAAAGAATCCCGAACCTAAACAATAAATTTTTGATTTATTTTCATTTATCAAAATCTACAATTCAAATCGTTTTGCGGCTGGCATTATCGCTTTGTCCACATTTTAAAGTCCTAATAGAAAAAGTATTTTTACGCGGCTTATTTTATTTCTTAAGCGATGTCTCCACAGATTTAGCTGTGTCGAGTACAGTTTTTTCAAAAGGAATTGGTTTCCAATTAAATGTTTTCATGGTATCACTTACGTCAGCTTCAATAGTATTACCTACAAATGGCAACATCCCTTTCATTTCGTCATTAAAATTGGCAATAAATTTCAGCAAAAAGGTTGGAGCTAATTTGGTGCTTACCTTATCATATCCATTTGATTTTAAAATTTGTGCGATTACTTGCATGGCATAAGGTTTTTCTGATGTTACAATGAAACGCTTGCCGTTTGCTTTTTCATTTTCTAAAGCTGCCACATGGATAGATGCTATATCTCTTACATCCGACATAACAGAATATGCTTTTGGTAACATGGGTACTTTTCCCGTTATTAATTTTTTGAAGAAATCCATTGCTTCGGCATCTAAATTTCCTGTAAGAGTCGGGCCATAAATAGGTCCTGGATTAACTACTACCAATTCCAATGAGGAATCACCTGTTTGATTTTTTATAAAATCCCATGCACTTTTTTCAGCAAGTGTTTTACTTTTAAAATAAGCAGTTACATTTTTCCCATTTACATCCGTCCAACTGTCTTGATTTAATTTTATCAAACCTTCTTTCCCTCCAGACATAGAAGCTGTAGAAGATGTAAGCACAACTCTTTTAACTCCTGCTTTTTTTGCAGCTTTCAATGCTCTTAATGTACCTTCAACTGCAGGTTTTATTAATTCATTTTCATCTTTAGGATCTTTAATTACAAAAGGAGACGCAATATGTAATACATAATCACATCCTTCCATAGCCTTATCCCAGCCTGAATCGTTCATCAGGTCAAGTTCGCAAAACTCTAAATTACCTTTAGGGTCAATTTCTTTTTTAATGCCATTTACTACTTCATCGGTTTTTGATAAACTCCTTACCGAACCCCTTACCGCATAACCTTTTTTTAATAATTCGGCAGCACAATGCTGACCTACAAATCCAGATATTCCTGTTACTAGTACTTTTTTCATTTTTTATATGAGATTAATTTTTTAGAATAATTAACCAAACTTAGAAATTGACTAAGTTTGGTTATTCAAGGTGAAAACTACAAATTACATTCCTGGTATAATTACCACTCTACCTGCTTCTGATTGTAGTTCATTAATACGGAGGTTTTTGTAGGGTTGGTATTCTTCTGAATTGTACCACCCTTCGGCAGCCTCCATACTTGGGAATTGAAGTACTGCTGCCCAGTTTCCGTTCCAGTCACCCTCTTTTACATTTGGTGCAGGTGTTCCTGCAATCATTTGCCCTCCGTGTTTCATTAAAATAGGAATTGCAAATTGTGCATACCGCTGATTAAGTTCTTCAAGGCTGTCAACTTTCATTTGAACCATAATGTATGCAGGCTTTGCTGCAATTGCACTTTCAGTGCTTTTTTCTTGATTTTCCATTTTTTTAAAAATTTAATTATTACTTTTGTTTCGCAAGCAAAAATAGATAATTACTTTTGATTTGCAAGCAAAAAACAGAATAAATTGCAATTTGCAAGTAAAAAATAACGTTTAAATACAGTGGATCATAAATTTCGATGCGAATGCCCAATAACGTCAGCCCTTGATATTTTAGGGGATAAATGGGTATTGGTTATCATAAAGCAAATGCTAATAGAAGATAAGAAGACCTTTAAAGACTTCACCGAAAGCGATGAGGCCATTGCCACTAATATTCTTTCATCTAAGCTTAAATGTTTGGAAGAATTAGGAATTATAACCAAAACTCAACTCCCTGACAACAAAAAAACTAATTTGTACCTATTGACTGAAAAGGGATTGGCTTTAACTCCAATTATAGTTGAATTGTCAATTTGGAGTGATGAGAATGTAAGGGAACTCAATTCAATAATGAGAAATAGTCCCGAAATAGCTATAATGAAAAGTGATAAAAACACTTTTATTCAAATGATAAAAGACAATTATAAAGCAAAGACTGAAAAATTTTCTTAAATTATTGGGTCAACTTCACGAAGCGTTAATTTAAAATCTGCAAACGGATTGATTTTAAGCCAACCGATTTTAAATCCAATCAATACAATTCGTTTGAAGTTTTGTAAATACTTGATAGTAGTGTTGTAGTTGCACAACTTTTTTGTGCGGAGAAACACTTCAAACTTTACAACCATTTGTCGATTAATTAATTTAATGGGCACATCATGCACTCGGTATTCTTCCATGAGGAATTGCTTCATCCATTTCAAAGCCGTGCAATACTTTTGATAGTTTGCATAAGAGGTTTCTTTTCCGATGAGTAATTTTAGGTCATGGGTGTGGTCTTCCCACACGATACAAAGTGTTTTTGACTTACTGGTGTTCACACACAAAATGGCATCACGTAAAAGTTCAGGAGTAGCCTGGTCATAGAGGGCGTTAAGGTCTGCGTACTTATTATACGCATTTGCTTTGAACGCTTCCATGTAACGATTGACTTCTAAAGCTTCTGATGTTTTTCCTTTGCACATTCCAAGTTTGCCATCCCAAACTTCGGGATGTACGTTTCTTTTTGTGAACATGGCGAGCGATTGACCGTTGATGGTAATGCGCATGTTAAAGGGGCATTCTGCGTTTTTTGTAGGACGGGATCTGTTGATGTAAAACATCAATCTGAAAGTTGTTTTTGACGACATAATAATTTTATCAAATGGCCCCCCATTTTGAGTACAAATTTGATGACAAAATCTCGAGTTGCAAAACGTCAAAACGAGACAGGACGAGACATTGAGCGACATACTGTGACGTAATTGGTGTTTTTTTGGATTACGTCACAAGTTGCAAAATAAATGTGTCGTTTTATGGCGTTTTAAGTCGTTTTCAGAGCCATATTTTCCTATAAAAAAACCCCGATTATCATTGATAATCAGGGTTTTAGCTTATTTCTTGTTAGAAATGATGCGGAGAGTGAGGGATTCGAACCCCCGGAACCTCTCGGTTCAACAGTTTTCAAGACTGCCGCAATCGACCACTCTGCCAACTCTCCGAGGCAAAAGTAGTAAAACTTCGGGTTTTGGCAAGGGTTTTTTGAAGATTTGGTGAAGAATTTTTGAAATTAGTTGAACTTCCATGCTTCGTCTTGGCCGATACCTTTGAAAATGAAGGGTTTGTATTTTTCGATGCGGGCGCTGCGCGTGGCACTTTGTTTGGCGTCGTTGAAGTGACGAAGATAGTTTTTCTGACGGCCGGGTGTAAGGGCTCGAAAAGCAGTCTCAAATTCGGGTGAAGCATCGAACTGGGATTGTAATTCTTTAGGAACAGGAAATTCGCTAGCTGGCTTGAGTTGCAGTTTGAGTCCTGCTTTCTCAACTTCTAGGGCTTCGAACAAATAAGAACGGATTTCGTCTTGTTTTTCGAGGATTTGAGCAAGGTTGGTGAAGCGCAACATGCGGAATGTTTGTGCGGTTTCGGACGGAGCCACAAGCATTTGGTGGGTATCGGCCAAAAGCGGGCCTTTGAAGAAAGAAAAGCCGCAATTGTCTTTGAAGCTAAATATCATGGCGACATTCTTTCCTTTATAGCTATAACAGGGCCCGCCCCACTTCATGGTTTCTTCTTCAAACACAGATAATGCAATACTACGCAGGGCTTCAATTTCAGCTGCGTAAACTCTTCCCGTACAGGCATCGGTGGCAAATTTGGAGCAGCGACCACAGCCGTCTGTAAGGAAAACATCTATGGATTTTGTCATTTTCATGGATCAAAAATACAATTTCTGCTCCCCGTTGCAAAGGTCTTGGCTATATTTGCAGCATGAAATTAAAGCAGGTACCACTTGATCAACTCAATGCCTTGAATCCGGGCACACTCATGGAGGCCCTAGATATTTCTTACCTTGAGGTAGGCGATGATTTTGTGAAAGCCAGTATGCCCGTCAATGAGCGTACTAAGCAGCCAATGGGATTACTGCATGGCGGCGCAAGTGCTGCTTTGATGGAGACCGTTGGTTCGTTAGGCTCGGTATTATTGATAGATCCACTCACCCATTATTCGGTAGGCTTAGATATCTCGGCAAATCATGTTGGTGGGGTACGCGAAGGCATGGTGATTGCCACTGCCAAACTGATTCATGCCGGGCGTAAAACGCATCTCTGGAATATTGAAGTGAGAGAAGCGCAAAGTGAGCGCCTGATTTGCCACGGCAAGCACACTGTTATGGTGCTCCCTAAAGAAGATTAAAATGCTATATTTTCGCTTTCCTGGAGAGGAACTCCACAGCCTTGAAGGCGATTTCATTCAAACACAAGAAATTGAAAGTCATGCCTTTGTAGTGACTGACTTCAAGCAAGAACACAAATACTTTTGGTCTGAAACTGCTCAGCCTTGTGCGAAGCAAACTACCCCGCCTTATTGCATCGAAAAGACTGACTACCTTATGCAAGCCATACAAGTGGTAAAGGATTTAGACCGCGGTTTGGCCAATAAAATTGTGTTGTCAAGGGTGAAAAAAGCTGACAACACACTCCAAGACCCTAAAGTACTATTTGAAAAGCTTTTACAGCAATACCCCAATGCGCTGGTATATTATTTCCACAATACCAGCCTTGGTAGCTGGATGGGTGCGAGCCCAGAAGTTTTGATGGAACGCACCCCAACGCACTGGCGCACAATGGCGCTTGCCGGCACGAAAGCAGCTGGCGATGAGCGCGACTTCACGGCCAAAGAATACAACGAGCACGCTATGGTTACGGAGTTTATTGAAGGGCAGCTTCGGCAAATTCCGGGTGCAGCCGTTCAGGTTTCTGAACTTTCCACGTACAGCCCTGGGCCTGTGACGCACTTATTACAAGAACTCAAATGGCAAATGCCTCAAAGCGTACTGCCGCTTTTGCTCAAGCACCTCCACCCCACGCCTGCCGTTGCGGGCTTGCCAAAAAAAGTGGCGCAGCAATACCTCGACGTCATTGAAAGCCACGAGCGCAGGCTCTATACCGGCATCATTGGCAGAAGTGTGGCTGGAACTGAAAAATTGTATGTAAACCTGCGCTGCGCAGAGGTTTGCGACCACACCCTTTATTGCTATGTAGGCGGTGGCTTTACGCCAGATTCAGTGCCCGAACTCGAATGGGAAGAAACCGAAAATAAAAGCCAAACTTTGTTAAGGCTGCTTTGATTTGCCGTAAATTTGCGTCATGCAAAGCTCAGACAAAGAACTGGTCCAATTTGTGGTGGCGGCCCTCGCTCATCACGGGATTCAAAAAGTTGTGTTGTCTCCAGGTTCTCGCAACGCGTCTTTTGCCATCGCTTTTGACGCACATCCCCAAATAGAAACAATTGTTGTCCATGACGAACGCTCTGCAGCATTTATTGCTTTGGGCTGGGCAGAACAAACCCAATCACCTGTAGCAATTTGCTGTACCTCTGGATCAGCCTGCCTCAATTATTATCCTGCGCTGGCAGAAGCCTTCTACCGCAACATTCCCATCTTGGTACTCACCGCAGACCGCCCTTCTAAATGGATCAATCAGGGCGACGGCCAAACCATTGTGCAGGCAGAAGTATTTAAAAATCACGCCCATGCTTACTTAGCATTCGATGAAGATTCCTTTGAAAACAATTCAGCGTCTAAGCGCGATCTTACTCATTTTTTAGGGCATTTGTCTCAGGCTTGGAAAGGTCCCATTCACCTCAATATTGGCCTGAACGAACCGCTTTACGGGCTTGCAGCGCTGCAAACATTAGAATTCGAAGCGCAGCTTCCACAAGCCACCAACCCTGTTTTACCCGATTTGACGCAAATTGAAGGCAAAAAAATCATGGTATTGGCGGGTCAAATGGATCCGAATCCGCGTTTGGAGTACTTACTAGGTCAATTTGCTGAACTGAGCAATGTGGTGGTGCTCGTCGAGAACACCTCCAACCTCAAAAACGAATTATTCAACCATTGCATAGACCGGAGCTTGAACGGTTTTGAGCAGCACGACCCCGCTTTTCAGCCCGAGGTCTTGATCAGTTTTGGCGGCGCAATTGTCTCCAAACGCATCAAAGCCTATCTGCGACAAATCCCTTTGGAAATCCATTGGCGTATTGCTCCTGACTTTCCTGAAATGAACACCTTTGGAACGCTCACGGCAACTTTGCCGATGGAACCAACGCAGTTCATAGAAGCTTTGCTCAAAAGTAATTTGTCTTTGCAAACCCTTAATTACAAGGGCAAATGGAAAGCCATTGATTACTTAGCCAAAGACAAACAAGTCGCTTTTGTAACTTCGCAAACAACACTTTTCGATTACGATATTTTCAATAGCGTTCAAGCGCTCGTCAAGGGCCCCTTGCACCTGCACTTGGCCAATAGTTCTGTGGTGCGCTACGCGCAGTTATTTGACCCTATTGAGCTAGTAACTTACCACAGCAACCGCGGTACCAGCGGCATAGATGGCTCTGTGTCCACAGCAGTTGGCGCAGCGATGGCAAGCCCCAGCGAACAGCATTTACTCATCTGCGGCGATACCTCCTTTATCTACGACAGCAACGCACTCTGGACCTCTCCTTTTCCACAGAATCTGAAAATCATCTTGATTCAAAACCACGGTGGCGGTATTTTTCAGATCATTCCCGGACAGGCCAACTCACCGCTGCGCGCACAATATTTTGAGGCTACCCACCAAAAGTCACCTGGAAAAATAGCCGAAGGCTATGGTTTTGAGGTGCAATTTATTTCGGATAAATCTAAACTAGAAGATAGCATCTCGACCTTTATAGAGTGCACAGACGGGCCTCAAATATTAGAAATCACGACCGCGCAAGACCAAAACGCGCAAGTATTGCAAGACTTTTTTAATTTCGTAAAAAAATAAACATGACCTCTTTAGTCGATTACCTCTCTATTTTAGGCACCTCTGTTGGGCTTACCTACCTTTTTATCCTGACGCTACTCGAAATTGTTCTCGGCATCGACAACATCATCTTTATTTCAATTATTACAGACAACCTTCCTAAAAACAAACAACGCAGCGCTCGCCTCATTGGCTTGAGTTTGGCGCTCGTGATCCGTATTATCATGCTGAGCTTAGTTTCTTGGATCATGACCCTCGACCGCGAGCCTTTGTTTAGCATAGCGGGTTATTCCTTTACAGCACATAGCTTGGTCTTGCTGATTGGTGGCTTGTTCTTGATTTATAAATCGGTTGGCGAAATGCATTCGAGTGTCAAAGGGGAAGCGCACGATGCCAAATCAAAAGCCTACGCTACCTTCTCAGCAGCAGTATTGCAAATTGTCATTATCGACTTCATTTTTAGTTTTGACTCCGTTATTTCCGCCATCGGCATGACCAACGATATTGCCCATGAAACCCATGGCAACCCGCTCGTCATCATCATCTTATCGGTCTTGATTTCCATGTTTGTCATGATGCTCTTTTCTGGCCCCATCAGCAAGTTCATCAATGAGCGCCCAACGATCAAAATGATAGCGCTATCCTTCTTGGTTTCTATTGGTGTCATGCTCATTGCAGAAGGCTTTGGCGAACACATGCAAAAAGGCTACATCTACTTTGCCCTGGTCTACGCCCTGATTGTCGAGATGCTCAATTTGCGCATGCGCAAAAATCAAAATAAATGAGCCCTCAAGAGGCTGCAGCGCTGCTCAATATAAACCTGCAAGAAGACCTCGAAGAGCAAATTGAAGAAGTCATCTTTGAGCTCAAGCAAAAAATCTACAGGCAACTCGACCAGCTCTTGTTGTACCCCAAATGGTTTAAAGAAATAGACAAAATTGATCGTGCTGCACAAGCGTTAGCCATCACATGGTCTCCATCAAAACAACTGATGACCACGCTACAAAGATCAAAAAATGAAGTGATTGACCAGCATTTACCCATGTTGGCCTTTTTCAATCAGTACCAAGTACAGCGCAACACAATGGCGCTCCAATTTCAACGCGCAGAAGACCCTCAGGTATTAACTGAAATTTTAAAGGGTTGGAGCGAGGTGCAAAAACAATACTTGGCCTATTGGTCTCAAATGGCGCTCACTTCGGTGGAAAGTCAGTTGACTGCACAGTTTGATCCGCAAGTCATTTTTTTGATACTTCAAGAATTGAAAGAAAATGGCGTTTTGTATGTCCAGGATTTAAAAAACGCCGAGATTCCGACACAGCTGCAAGACTACTTGGCTTGGACCCAAAAACTTTGGTCTAAACTACAAACAAATTAAAGTTCGCCGCCGCTATCTCCGGTACTTTGCTTGGCTTTATTTGACACCTCTAACTTGCCAAATTTGTAGCTTGCCGATACATACACCCTGCGCGTGAGCCATTTGAATTCTCCTGTTTGCACTATTCCTGGTCGGTCAACCTCAAAATAGAAGCCTTGACGGTCAAAAATATCGGTGACGCGGGTACCAATGGTCCAGTTGCCGTTGGCCAATTTCTTTTCAAAAGCCAAATCAATTGGCCCTTTTCTTTGGGCTATTCCCTGAACCGTTACGCGTGGCCCATTGTAATTGATACTCAACTGAAGCGTTGCAGTTTTCTTCCAAAACTCATAAGAAGTATTCCACTTGACATTATGGTTGAAGCCCTGACGGTCTGGAAACTCAACCATATTTGTTTTGTACCATGTGTAGTTTCCGTTGTAGGAAATGGTGCTACGCAAAGAAGGACTTGGCTTGAACATCAGTATAAGCTCTGCACCCAGTGCTTTGGTTTGCGCGATATTCATAAAGGTAACTGCGCTTGAGTTATTAGGGTAAAATTCTTTGAAACGAGAGATGACGCCATCGGATTGGCGAAAATATAAGGAACTCGAAACCGTCAACTTCTTTTTTTCAAGTGAATAAGCCAAGTCAAAAGAATGGATGTATTCTGGTTTCAGGTAAGGATTTCCGCGCTGTAAATTGAAAGGATCTGAATAATTAGTAAACGGATTGAGTTCGCTTGCTGCAGCTCTTTTGATGCGACGAGAATAACTTAAGCTAAATTCTGACTTGGGCTTGAGTTCATAACGCAAGTGGCCCGATGGAAATAAATTAAAATAGTCATTGACAATACGAATGGTGTCCGAAATAAGGTTCGGGATTTGATATGCTTTTTCGGCACGCAAACCCGCCTGCAGCTTAAAGCGTTTGATTTGCTTACCCGCAACACCATAGACACTGTACACCTGTTCTTTATATCCATATAGGAAATTGGCGAGGGTATCTTCTTGGTAAGTATTGAGTGTGTTGTTGAGCGTTTCTGAGTAGGTATCTACCAACTGGTCTCTTAATATGGCTTTGACACCTGCCTCGGTGCGCAAGCCAAGATTTGGAAACAAATAGGTTAAGTCGGCCTGAGCGGTGGTGATGTTATTCTTATCGGTGTTGAACAAGCGCTGATCTAAAACAGGAAGCGCCGAGAGCGAGGTATCGGGGTTGTAGTAGGTGTTCAAATAATAGCCCGCGATATCTTCGGTACCCAGCGATTGGTTGACATCCAAAATGAGGTTGCCGCGCTCGTTTTTAAAATCGTGCTTGTAATTGAGGTTGAGGTCTAAATTTTGCCGATCTGTCGGGTCGTAAGAACTTCGGCTCCAGAGATTGGTGATGGTTCCTGCTTCGTCGAGCTGCGCGTTCCAGAGCTCGCCGGTGCGGTCGCGCTGAGTCAGCGAACCTGTAGCCACAAAACCGATCGTGTTGCGTAAATTGAGGTTGATGTCTGTACCCATGCGAAAAGTCTGGCCGGCATCGAGATCGGTGCCAATGCGGTTTTGGTCTAGAATGAAAACACCTGAGCTGAGTTCTTGCCGGATATCGTTGTAGTTATTGCGGTAGCCTTCTAAATAGCGCGCATTATAGGTGCCAAAAACATTGACATTCCCATTGCGGTAGCTCAATGAAACGCTGCCTTCACCTACATTGCCGCCGCGCAAATCGCCAGAAGCGACGTTGGTGGTGACCAAGCCGTTAAAGCCGAGTAGTTTATTTTTTTTAAGGACGATATTGATGATGCCAGAGGTGCCGTCTGGGTCGTATTTAGCTGACGGATTGGTTACGATTTCTACGCGCTCTATAGAATTCGCCGGCAAGGCATCTAAAAGTGTTTTACCGTTTCCGCCGCTCATAGAGCTGGGGCGGCCGTCAATTAATATGGTAACGCTTCCCTGACCGCGCAGTAAAACGCCACCATCTTGGTCTACCTCTACCGAAGGTAAACGGTTGAGGATGTCGTTGGCAGTTCCACCATTGACGTTTAAATCTTCCGCGACATTATATACTTTTTTGTCTATACCCGTTTCCATAGCTTCTTTTTGACCGCGCACGACCACTTCTTTGGTTTCTTGGGTCTTGGGCTTTTGCATGCGCAAAATACCTAAATGAAGGTTAGCCTGAGACGCTTTCAATTCAAAAGACTCAGTAACTTCGTCTTCGTGCAGTGCAACTGAAAGTTTAAGGTAGTATTTTCCTGGGCTGGCGAGCATTTCAAATTTGCCTTCTGGATTGCTGAAGGAACCCTTTACAAATACGGAGTCTGGCAATTGAAATAGTTTCAAGGAAACGTATTCCAAGGGTTTGCTTTGCTCGTAACTGAGCACTTTACCTGTGATGCTGATCAGATTTTGAGCAGTTAACTCACCGAAAAAACCAAGTAAAAAAACAAGAAGTATAGAGATTGAAATGAAATAGCGTTGAAACATAGCGCAAAAATAAGCAATTCATTTACTAAAATGATTTATATTTGCGTTTCTAAAAAACGGATTATGACAGAGCAAATCAGCTTCGAAGACCTTAAAAACAAATTCAACACCAACAAAAATTTCAAGTTGGGCACTTATTTAGTTGCTGGCATCATTGGTGTAGTAGTTCTTTATTTCTCTTACCGTCAGTTTATTTGGGGGCCTGCCAACGAAAAGGCTAACGACGGATGGTGGGTCGCACTCAATTACATCTCCAAAGACTCTACAGATCAAGCCATTCGCTTGCTAGAGCCTTACGTCAAAAACAACGACGGCAAAACCGGTGGCGAAATCGGCCAATACCTTTTAGGTAAGCAATACATGAAAAAAGGCAAATTTGCTGCTGCCCTCAAAATGTTAGAAGACGTAGACCTATCCGATACCTACGTTTCTACCATGAGCATTGGACTTCAGGCCGATTGCTACAGTCAAATGAAAAAATACAATGAAGCGCTTGATTTTTATTTACAAGCCGCCGATCGCGAAGACAACGAATTCACGACACCAATGTATTTATTCAAAGCTGGTTTGGTATGCGAGAAAAAACTCAATAACAAAACCGATGCTGCAGCTCACTACCAACGCATCAAAGACGAGTACCCTAACTACGCAAGTACCAAAACCATCGATCGCTACATCGCTCGATGCGCAACTAAATAATTTTCCTCATGGCTACAGCAGGTAAAAACCTCTCTGCCTTTGATCCAACAACATTAAGTAACTGTGCCGATTTTCGAATCGGCATTGTTGTTTCTGCTTGGAACGGGCACATCACTCAACGCTTATTAGAAGGTGCCACAGAAGTACTAGATGCTATTGGTCAGCATTCAGAATTACGCACCATCATCGAGGTGCCAGGTGCCTTCGAATTGCCTTTAGGCGCACAAAAACTTTGTCAGCGCAACGACATCGATGGCGTATTGGCAATTGGCGTTGTGATCCAAGGTGAAACCCGCCATTTTGATTTTGTCTGCAGTGGCACAACCCAAGGACTTATGGACGTCATGCTCAAGCACGACAAACCTGTTGGCTTCTGCTTGCTCACCGACAACACCGAACAACAATCCCTAGACCGCGCTGGCGGCATACACGGCAATAAAGGCACTGAAGCTATGGTTGCTGTTTTGCAAATGCTCCAACTCTATTTATCATGACACTCATCAAATCCATTTCAGGAATCCGCGGCACCATCGGAGGTACTGTAGACCAAGGCCTCACGCCTATTGACGCCGTCAAATTTGCCGCAGCTTATGGCACTTGGTTGCAGCATCAACACCCTGGGCAACGCCTCAAGGTAGTAATTGGCCGCGACGCAAGAATTTCAGGGCCCATGATTGCAGCGCTTGTACAGCAAACGCTGGTAGGCTTGGGTATTGATATCATCGACCTCGGCTTGTCTACAACACCAACCGTTGAGGTAGCCGTGCCCTTAGAAAATGCCCAAGGCGGCATTATTCTCACGGCCAGCCACAACCCTAAACAATGGAACGCGCTCAAATTGCTCAATGCAAAAGGCGAATTCATTTCTGGAGCCGAAGGCGAAGCTTTGCTCCAAATTGCAGCTAACGAAGCCTTCTCTTTTGCCGAAGTAGACAACCTCGGCACAATAACACCCAACGACACCTATCTTGAAAAACACATTCAAGCCATACTAGACCTCACTCTAGTAGACAAAGCCGCTATTGCCGCAGCTAATTTCAAAGTTGTTGTAGACGCCGTGAATTCTACTGGCGGAACCTTCGTGCCGGCCTTGTTGCGCGCACTTGGTGTCAGTCAGATTGAAGAACTTTACTGCGAGCCAACGGGCCACTTTCCACACAACCCCGAGCCCTTACCCGAACACCTCACCGAGCTTTCAGCGCGCGTCGTGGAAGGCAAAGCAGACCTCGGCATTACTGTTGACCCCGATGTAGACCGCCTTGCGCTCGTTTGCGAAGACGGTAGCATGTTCGGCGAAGAATACACTTTGGTGGCCGTTGCAGATTACGTCCTGACCCACACCCCTGGCCCAACGGTCTCGAACCTCTCTTCTACCCGTGCGCTGCGTGACATCACAGAAGCACGCACCTTGCGTTATGAAGCAGCAGCTGTTGGCGAAGTGAATGTAGTGGTCAAGATGAAAGAAATCGGCGCCGTCATTGGCGGCGAAGGCAACGGAGGCATTATTTACCCAGAACTCCACTATGGCCGAGATTCTTTGGTCGGTATCGCCTTGTTTTTGAGCCACCTCGCGCACAAAAAGTGCAGCCTGACTACGCTGCGCGCTAGCTACCCCAACTACGTCATTTCCAAAAATAAAATTGACCTAGACCCTTCAACAAATGTAGACAGCATCTTGATGCAAATGGCGAAGCAATACGAAGCGCATGAAGTAGATACCACCGACGGCGTTAAAATCTACATCGATAAAGAATGGGTGCATTTGCGCAAAAGCAATACCGAGCCCATCATTCGCATCTATGCGGAGTCAAAAGATGAGAAAGCAGCCAATGATTTGGCCTTGCGCATCATGAACGAAATCAAGGTCTTAGCATGAGTCGTTTCGAAAGTAAAAAGCAGCAACTTGCCAATTGGAAAACCTTTCTTTCCAGGGTTGTTCGTTATGCCTTATTTTCTTTTGTTTTAATTGCTTTTTCTTTGGGAATTGGCACCTTTGGGTATCGCTATTTCACTGGGGCGGATTACGTCGATTGCTTTCACATGGCCAGCATGATTCTTACAGGTATGGGCCCCGTGATACCAATTGAAACAGATGCTGCAAAGATATTTTCGTCCTTTTATGCGCTATATAGCGGAGTTGCTTTTTTGACCTGCACCGCGGTTTTCTTTTCGCCGTTGATCCATCGCTTGCTGCACATTCTGCATGTAGACGAGGAAGAGCTGAAATCTTAATTTATAGCCTTTTAAAATGGTCGTATTTATCCTTGATAAAAAGGATGAGTTCCATTTCGGTGGCTGTCTTGATGAAATGTTCATCGATATTGAGGAAGGTGATGAACGCATCGAATTCGGAATCGGATAGCTCAATAATATCAAAAGCCACATAAAGCCTGAGTAGTTCTTGTACAATGCGGCGTTGGTCGTCTTTGAATTCTTGCTCGGCAATCCAGCGCTTGTTTTGTTCTTTTTTGGAGAAGGCCTGATAAAGAAAGGTAATAGGGCTCTGTAGCGCACTTACTCCTGTGACCGTTCGGGTTTCGCGCAGGGCAAGATTTTCGCGTTCTTCTTTGATTTGCTCTAGCGTTTTGAGTGGCCGTACGATCACTTCTGGGGTTTCTTGCGGCAGGCGCTCAATGTATGCCAAGACCTTTGACTGACAGTTGTCGTCGGGTTTTACTATAAATTGATAAACAGGATAGCCCTTGGTGGAAAGCGTAATGAGGTCACCGGTGCTTGCATATACAGAAAAATGGCCGTTGGGCTGCCCAAACACACCCCTACCTGTTGACTTGTTGACCACCATAAGATTGTAGAAATTTTGTAGGCGCAAGGTATCAACAATTTTACCACTCACGAGCACTTGTTCACATTGCGCCCAAGTTAAGGCAGGCAACAGCAGTAAGCATAAGTAAAATAGAATTTTTTTAGAGTGTTTCAAAGTACCAAGTAAAATCTAAAAATGGACCAATTAACAAAAATACGGGCAAGACCACCAAAAGTAACCACAAGACCACAAGTATGATTTTAAAGCGCAAACTTGCGTCCCGCTCAATCGGAACGGACAGCGCCGCATTGACATGACTTGCAATCACTTCTTGAGCCGCCTCGCCGTGTATAGTTTCAAGTTGTTTGAGTTTTGGATTGTGCGCAATGACAACCTGCTTGAGCTCGTGGTAGGCTTGATTCGTTAGATCCTCATAGTTGAGTTCGTAGTTAATACCTTGCTCATCGAGTTCTTGACGCAGGTGATAGTTGCGCTGAAAACTGCGCACTTTAAAAGACATCAACAAACCAAAGGCAAAAAGTATCCAACTCCCGATGAGGTATCCAATGGTAATCATGAGCAACGAAGAGAGCAGCGCAAATACCAATAGGAATAAATCGCGTTTTTGACGCACGAACAATTTGAATAACTGCCCTCCGTCGAGTGGATCTATCGGTAGCAGATTGATGACGTTCAAAAATAAGAAAAGAAAACTGAGTTCGAGCAGCCAAGTTTGTTGGTAATGGTTGGCTAGAAAAAGGACGACAAGCCCAAATGCCACGCCGGGAAAAGGCCCTGCGGCAATGACTAAAAAACTTTCTTTTTGAGAGTACTGCTTCTTACTGCCCTGAACAAATGCCCCCATGAGCGGGATAAATAGCATGCGCATGTCTTCGTACTTGAATTGTTTCATGAGTAGGTAATGACCAGTTTCGTGTAAGAATAGGACCACTACCAGGTAAAAAACAAAATCTAGCTCGTCGGAGAAGATGTAAAGGAAACTTAAGGCAAACAACAAAACTGAAAAAAGTGTCAGGCCCCAGTTGCTCTGAACTTTGATTTTTTCGAGCACGGGTTTTGGCGCATACCAATCTGATGGATTTTGGTTTTCCATGGCTTACATGCCCGGCATACCGCCCATGCCCTTCATTTTACTCATCATGCCCATCATGTTGCGAGGGTTACTCATGAGTTTCATCATTTTGCGCATTTCTTCGAATTGCTTGAGCAACTTATTGATTTCTTGAATATTGGTACCACTACCTTTGGCGATGCGGTTTTTGCGCGAAGGATTGAGCAAACCAGGGTTGGCTCTTTCTTTGGGGGTCATGGATAATATAATAGCCTCAATACCTTTGAAGGCGTCGTCGGGGATGTCGACGTCTTTCATGGCCTTGCCCATACCGGGAATCATGCCCATGAGGTCCTTGACGTTACCCATTTTTTTGATCTGTTGCAGCTGGGCTAAGAAATCGTTGAGATCGAATTGATCTTTCATGATTTTCTTTTGCAAGCGTCGGGCTTCTTCTTCGTTGAATTGTTCTTGGGCGCGCTCTACCAAAGAAACGACATCGCCCATCCCGAGGATGCGGTCTGCCATTCTTTTGGGATAAAAGATATCCAAAGCCTCCATTTTTTCGCCGGTACCGACAAATTTGATGGGCTTATTGACAACTGCTTTGATAGAAAGTGCTGCTCCGCCGCGGGTATCGCCGTCTAGTTTGGTGAGCACTACCCCATCAAAATTAATGCGCTCATTGAAGGCTTTGGCTGTATTGACGGCATCTTGACCCGTCATGGAATCTACTACAAAAAGAGTTTCAGAAGGTTGCAAGGCTTGCTTGAGCCTAGCGATTTCATCCATCATTTGGGTATCCACAGCCAATCGACCGGCGGTATCGACCAAAACGACATTGAACGCATTGCTTTTGGCATGGGCAATAGCTGCCTGTGCAATTGCAATCGGATTTTTTTCTTCTTTATTAGAGTAAACTTCGATAGAAAGCTGCTCGCCGAGAACGTGCAATTGGTCTATGGCCGCTGGGCGGTAGACATCGCAGGCAACTAGCAATACTTTTTTGCCTTTTTTGTTTTGAAGATAAGAACCGAGCTTACCCGTAAAGGTGGTTTTACCAGAACCTTGCAAACCGGACATGAGGATAACAGCCGGCGCACCTTTAAGGTTGATTTCCACCTCGTTGCCACCCATGAGCTCAATGAGTTCTTCATGACAAATTTTAATCATGAGCTGCCCAGGAGAGACGGCGTTCAAGACGTCTTTACCCAGCGCTTTTTCTTTGACGGTGTTGGTAAATTGCTTGGCTGTATTGAAGCTAACGTCGGCGTCTAGCAAGGCACGGCGCACTTCTTTGAGCGTTTCGGCTACGTTAATTTCGGTAATTTGTCCTTGTCCTTTGAGGACTTTAAAGGCTCTTTCAAACTTATCGGTAAGATTCTCAAACATAATTCAAA
>Ga0114968_10001097_pt1 | contig 20508 bp, 21 predicted proteins | sample M_130807_EF_Meta_FD_87020 | JGI IMG/M metagenome (GOLD analysis project Ga0114968, IMG submission 87020) | Freshwater microbial communities from Lake Montjoie, Canada to study carbon cycling - M_130807_EF_MetaG | ecosystem: Environmental > Aquatic > Freshwater > Lake | place: Lake Montjoie...
AAACCGCCAAAGCTAGTCAACATAGTTCTCGGTTAACTCATGTCCGTTGGCATCGTTACTGACTCCACTTGTTATTTACCCACTGAAGTTGTGGCCGAATTTGGCATAGAAGTTGTGCCACTTCAGGTAATAAGCAATGGTGTGGCCTTTAACGAAGTTGGCGGAATAACTGTTGACGAAGTCGCAACTGCATTGCGCGCGGGCAAATCAGTAACTACTTCACGCCCTAATCCAGAAGTCTTCGTTGAAGCTTTTGAGAAGCTACATCGGGCCGGACACGAATCAATAGTTAGTGCCCACCTATCTAGCGAGCTATCCGGAACTTATGAATCCGCTGTGCTGGCTAGTCGCAAAGTATCGTTTCCGGTCGATGTAGTCGATTCTCGCGGTATTGCCATGATGCTTGGGTTTGCAGTTAAAGCCGGTGCCAAGTTAGCAAGCACAGGTGGCAGTCACGCCGATGTCCTTGATTTGATTCAACGCAAATGTGCGGGTGCCTCGATCATTTTCTACGTGGACTCACTTGAGTTCTTAGAAAAGGGTGGGCGCATTACAGCAATGCAGGCGCGGATGGGCGCCTCTATGAATTTGAAGCCTTTGCTACACATGATTAATGGCAAGGTGGCGCAACAAGAATTAGTTAGGTCAAGTGAAAAATCGATTGCCAGAATGATCGAAATAGTAACTGCTGCTGCCCGGATCAAATCTGAAATTGCAGTGCATCATGTTGAGGCACTTGAAGCTGCAAACAATGTAGCTTTGCAACTTAAGGAATTGACTGGCGTTGAATCAATTTCAGTAACCTCAGCAGGGGCAGTTGTAGGAACACATGTCGGTCCAGGTGCATTGGCTGTAGTCGTAAGTCCACAGGTTTGATTTCCCCACAACCATCTACCTTCTGAGATTTAGTAGACCCGAATTAATAGGGTCCAAAATATGCAGATATTTCGCAAGGATAAAGCTCAAATCTCATCGGCTGCATCTGATCGATTGCAAAAACTATTAGGTGGCAGAACCGAGTACTCAGGCGCTTCTGAGCCCGCCCAGATTTTGGTCACACCACCACCACAAGCAATCCGTCCGATTTTCAAAATCGTTGCAGTAGCAGTTTTGGTTACCGCTGGCTTAGTTTGGTTGACTCGACCGACCTCATTTACAGTGCCAGAACGCATGACCCCAGGTATCCCAATTTCCACCAACTCTGATGCATCCACATCAATTCAAAGTTTTGATCAAATTGTGGTTGATGTAAAAGGAGATGTCTTAACGCCAGGACTTGTCACGCTTCCTGCTGGTTCAAGAGTCGCAGATGCAATTGCTGCTGCTGGAGGTGTAACTCCTGGTACCAATGTGACATCAATTAATCTGGCTGAAAGATTGTCAGATGGCCAAATGATCCTTATTGGTGCTGCGCAATCTATGGATATGAGTATTGACTCACGAATAAACATAAACCTTGCTTCCGAGACCGAATTAGATTCATTACCTGGCGTTGGGCCAGTAATGGCTGGAAGAATTATTGCGTGGCGAGAATCCAATCAAAGGTTTCATTCCATCGAAGAGTTGCAAGAGGTGCCAGGCATTGGCCCTAAAGTTTTTGCTAACTTAAAACCACTTGTCCGAATTTAAGTGGATTTTCGACTTAGCACTTTCGCGTTAGCCACCTGGATAGCAACAGCAATTGTTATCACTTCAGTAGGACTAGCCAACCCAGTTTGGGCAAGTGCAATGTGTGCCACCTTTGTGTTACTGGCGCTAAATTTCATTCGTCGTTTCTCGCAAAATCAGGTAGAGACTCAAACCTTGTTGTTAATGATTTTGCTCGGTGCTTTGCTAGGTACTGCAATTTCAATTTTGCGGATTCTGCCTCTGACCACTGGCCCAATTGCTCAAGCTAGCCAATCCAATTCCGTAGTATCTGGGATTGCGACAATAACTTCAGATCCCATAGTTAGTCAGAGTAAAGTAACTTTGGGCTGGAATGACAAAAAACTTTTGCGAATTTCTCTACGAATAGATTCGGTAATAACCAAGGGTGAAACCTTCGAGGTTAACGCGCCAGTCTTAGCTTTCATAACTGATCCGGAACTAATTTCAGTTGCGCAGCAATACATTCCTGGCCAGCGCATTAAGTTCTCAGCAAAACTATCAAAGGCGCCAGCCGGAAAGCCTTTTGCCGCTTATATCAAATTGTTAGAAGTGCCAGTTTTGATTGAATCCGCACTCCGATATCAAATGCTAGCTTCGCAACTACGTGCTGGATTGCATGAATCGTTACGACTTAGTCCCGAATCTGCCCAAGGATTAGTGCCAGGCCTTGCCTTAGGTGACAGTTCCGCATTATCACCCGAACTTGCTCAGCAAATGAAAGCTGCGGGCCTCACGCACTTGATTGCAGTTTCTGGCACCAATGTCACGTTACTCATGGTTGTAGTGCTGGCCGTGCTTCGAAGGTTTCGGGTAAATCGAAATTGGCAGTACTTGGTTACAGTTTTTGCCTTGCTTGCGTTTGTGGTTTTGGTTAGACCACAACCAAGTGTGCTCCGAGCTACTGTCATGGGTTTAGTGGCATTGGCAGCGACGTACTCTAAATCAAACCGTTCGCCAATCCCAGCCATCAGTGTTGCAGTAATCGCATTAGTGGCAATGGACCCATGGCTAGCTGTTTCCTATGGCTTCGCACTTTCTGTTGCAGCCACAACAGGATTGATTCTTTGGGTGAACCGAATCCAAGGATTCTTAGATCGAACTATTCCCAAACGAGTTCCGTTATGGATTATTCAAACATTGACTGTGACGATTGCAGCTCAGTTTTCGGTTTTTCCAATTTTAGTTGCACTTGGCTCACCAATTTCATTAAGTTCAATTCCAGCCAACATGCTCGCAGTTCCGTTGGCTGGTCCGGCTATGGTCTTGGGATTACTCGCAGCATTGGTAACTCCGCTCTCGCAAATAATTGGAACTCTGATTGCTTGGGTTGCTGGAATTTTTGCACAACTCATTGCATTAATTGCGCAGGGTTGCGCAGCAATTGATTGGCTAACGATTCCATGGCCAACTGGAAAATTGGGAATCGCACTTGCGGTATTCGCAGTTTCCGGTGGTGTTCAAGTTGGATTAGCCTGGCGAAGAATTTCGGCATCTCAACAAAGTCAGTTGGCTTCGATTGTGCTGGCAGCTTTAGTTTTGCTTTGGCAGAATCCAACTTGGAGCCTTAAGCAATGGCCGGCTCCCAATTGGGTCATGGTTTCTTGTGATGTCGGACAAGGGGATGCGACTGTGATTCGCGTTGGGCGCAATGAGGCTGTCTTGGTTGATGTTGGGGGAGACCCGAAGGCGATCGATAGGTGCCTAAGTGACCTTCACATCAAGCGAATACCGGTTTTACTTCTGACACATTTTCACGCTGACCATGTCGGCGGATTAGAAGGCGCAATTGCGGGTCGTGAGATTGGGCAAATTCGAGTCAGCCCACTTAATGATCCGCCGGCGACCACCCAGTTTGTGCAAGATGTCCTATCGAACATGAAAATGCAATCAACTGTTATGACTTACCCCGAACACTTTTACGTAAATGGCATCTCGTTTACTTGTATCTGGCCAAGTGAATTGATCATGGGACAAGGCAGTGACGCCAATAACTCGAGCGTGGCGTTAGCCGTTAAAACTAATGGAGTTTCAATTCTGCTAACTGGAGATATAGAGCCGCCAGCACAAGACAAAATCGCAAGAGATTTACCAGCGATTGATTTTGATGTGATTAAGGTGGCGCATCATGGCTCGCATTATCAATCTGCAGACTTTGCGAGCTGGGCCAATGCCGAAGTCGCCGTAATCTCGGTCGGTAAAGACAATGATTACGGGCACCCTAATGCCGAAACTATTTCGTTGTATGAACTAATTGGCAGTCAAGTTTTTCGGACCGACCTTGAAGGTGACATAGCGATAACGGTGCAGGATTCACAGATTCGGGTGGCAACTAGAGGTTAGTCAGTGGCTCGTGACATATTGAAACCATGGCCAAGACTTCCGCTACAGACCTTGCCCATGTAGTGCTGGCCGTCGGTAAAGAAGCTATTTTGGTCCAACGCGTAATTGAAGGCGTTATGTCTTCGGCGCGCAAGGCAGATCCTGCCGCAGTTCGGCAAGACATAGTGGCCGGAAATGATTCTGCAGCTGGGGAACTGGCAAATGCATTATCGCCGTCATTATTTGGGGAACTTACCGTCATTGTGGTGCAGGGTATTGATGGAGCAACCGAAGACGTTGGCGCGATTTTGCTAACGGCTATTGCTGACTTACCTGAACATGTTCGCCTAGTGATTACACATCCTGGTGGCGTTAAAGGCAAGAAGTTACTCGACACAATACGAAAAGCCAAAGTCTTGGAAGCAGCTTGCGGTGAATTAGGTGCCAAAGATTTAGAGGCGGCGCTAATTGCCGAATTTCGCAGACACAATCGCAAAGCAACTTCTAGCGCAATCGCAGCGTTACAAACCTCGATAGGTTCGGGTCTAGGAGAGTTGTTGGCGGCGGTATCCCAGCTATGTGCTGATACCGAAGCAGAGTTAATCGATGAAGTTGAAGTCTCTCAGTATTACGCAGGTGTTGTTGGTGTCATGGGCTGGGATTTAAGTGATGCAATGTGGAATGCCCAGCCTGTTGAATTGCTTGAAAAGTTTCGTTGGGCTATGGCTAACGATTCAAGTGCTGCAGTACCCGCTGTATCGGCAATCAGTAGCGGACTGCGTTCATTGATCAAGTATGCAAGTGCTCCGGCAAACATGAGTGAAAACGAATTAGCACCGTTAGTTGGAGTGCCACCATGGAAGCTGCGATTCTTGCGCGCGCAAAAGGCTAAATGGCATCCAGATCAACTTGCTGCCGCAGCTCGACTTTTGGCACTAGCTGATAGGTCAAGTAAAGGAACGGTTTATGACGTCGCAATTCCTGGCGGCCGATCCTTGGAAAATTCCCAAACTTTGTATCACATGGAAAAAGAGTTCATGGCTATCCGTGCACCTAAGGACTAGTGCTCTCCTTAGGCAATAAAAAAACCGCCCGAAGGCGGTTTTTTAAAAGTTTGTTTACTTCTTGGCAGCAGTACTTGCTAGCGAAGACTTGCGGTTAGCTGCTTGGTTCTTGTGAATTACACCCTTTGAAGCTGCCTTATCCAATGCACGGCTGGCATCACGAAGGGCTGAAGCAGTTGCTGCTTCATCACCAGTAGCTAGGGCCTCGCGGAAGCGACGAACCTTTGTCTTTAGCGCGCTACGTACTGCCTTATTGCGTTCCTGGGCAGCAGCGTTTTGCAAAATACGCTTCTTCTGCGACTTGATATTGGCCACTTTTTGCCTCTTCGTTTATCGGTGTTCGAACCTCAAGAGTACCTGCCAAGTACCCGAATGCTCAAATTGTCTCCAAGTGTGGGATTATGAGCGAGTGTCAAAGGCAATTAACCCCCCAGCGCCGGGCGCCACAGACCCCAGAATTATTCGAAACTTCTGCATTATTGCCCATATCGACCATGGCAAATCAACTTTGGCAGATCGCATGCTTCAGATCACTGAAATTGTGGACCCAAGGCACATGCGAGCTCAGTACTTGGATCGTATGGACATCGAACGTGAACGTGGCATCACGATTAAGAGCCAAGCCGTTCGCCTTCCGTTCGTGGCTGATGACAACGAAACATATGTACTCAATTTGATTGATACCCCCGGACACGTCGACTTCACTTATGAAGTCAGTCGCAGTCTGGCTGCGTGTGAAGGCGCAATTCTGTTAGTCGATGCTGCCCAGGGTATTGAGGCTCAGACTCTAGCTAATTTATATTTAGCGCTTGAAAACAATCTCACAATTATTCCAGTGCTTAACAAAATTGATTTACCAGCTGCCCAGCCAGAAAAGTATGCTGCTGAAATTGCTCACATCATTGGCTGTGACCCAGCCACAGTACTTAAGGTAAGTGCTAAAACTGGCGTGGGAGTGGAAGCGCTACTTAACGAAGTTGTAAAGCAAGTTCCAGCACCGGTTGGTGATCCTGATGCGCCAGCGCGTGCACTAATTTTCGATTCAGTTTACGACACCTACCGAGGCGTAGTTACTTACGTTCGGGTAATTGACGGCCGAATCCCGCAGCGAGATCGCATCAAAATGATGAGCACTGGCGAAACGCATGAAACTTTAGAAGTAGGTGTAATTTCACCTGACCCCGTTTCATCCAAAGCAATTGGTGTAGGCGAAGTTGGCTATCTAATAACTGGCGTTAAAGATGTCCGTCAGTCTCGAGTTGGTGACACAGTCACACTGGCTGCCAAACCTGCCGAAGAATCTTTAGGCGGATACCGCGATCCAGTGCCGATGGTTTTCTCGGGCCTTTACCCACTTGATGGTTCGGATTATCCCGAACTACGCGAAGCGCTAGACAAACTAAAACTCAATGACGCGGCTCTGGTTTACGAACCTGAAACTTCGGTAGCACTTGGCTTTGGCTTCCGCTGTGGCTTCCTAGGTCTACTTCACTTGGAAATTGTGCGAGAGCGCCTAGAGCGAGAATTTAATCTGGATTTGATTTCAACTGCACCAAATGTGGTTTATCGCGTTGTTATGGATGACGGCAAAGAAATCATTGTTACTAACCCGAGTGAATTCCCAGGTGGCAAAGTCGCAGAAGTTAATGAGCCAATTGTGCGCTCAACAATTCTTACCCCAAGTGAGTTTGTCGGATCCATCATGGAACTTTGCCAAACACGTCGCGGAAACTTATTAGGTATGGACTACCTGTCTGAAGATCGCGTAGAAATGCGATACACACTTCCATTGGCTGAAATTGTTTTTGACTTCTTTGATCAACTTAAATCAAAAACTCGTGGGTATGCATCGCTTGACTACGAACCAACTGGTGAGCAGTCAGCAGATCTTGTGAAAGTCGACATCCTGCTACATGGCGATCCAGTTGATGCCTTCAGCGCAATTGTGCATCGCGATAAGGCTTACAACTACGGCGTAGCAATGGCAGCTAAGTTGAAAGATTTGATTCCACGACAACAGTTCGAAGTTCCTATCCAGGCCGCGATTGGAGCGCGAATCATTGCTCGCGAAACCATTCGGGCAATTCGTAAAGATGTATTGGCAAAGTGCTACGGTGGCGACATTTCCCGCAAGCGTAAACTTCTGGAAAAGCAAAAAGAAGGTAAGAAGCGCATGAAGATGGTGGGAAGAGTAGAAGTCCCGCAAGAGGCGTTCATTGCTGCGCTTTCTACCGACGACAACGCTGTAAAGGCAAAGTAATGTCAGAATCACTAAGTTCCGCAAAAGTTTTATCGTTAAATGTTGTCAATGCCGTTATCCCTGATGTTGGGGGTTCCGTTGGCATTACAGCAATTGATAAACGATCAGTATCAAATTCACGTCAAGTTACCACTGCAGGTGTTGCGGGTGATCAGCGATCGGATATTCCTAATCACGGTATGCCAGAACAAGCGGTTTATGCCTACGCTCGAGAAGATTACGAATGGTGGGAAGCTGAACTCGCTACTGAAATCCCAGCTGGAAAATTCGGTGAGAACTTAACCACTGTTGGAATCGATGTAACAAATGCAGTTATCGGGCAAACTTGGCGCATCGGCACCACGCTTTTGCAAGTCACCGGTCCGCGCATACCTTGTGGCACATTTGCTCGTTGGATGAACGAAGACAAATGGGTTAAGCGCTTTATGGATGAAGGCATGCCCGGCACTTACTTTCAAGTTCTTGAGGCCGGGCAGATTACTGCCGGGGACGAGATCAAGATTGAGTCAACACCAGAGCATGGCGTTACCGTAAGTGATGTTTATCAACTTGTTTCCGGTGATCGCAATCCAGAGCGAATTGCCCGAGTGCTTAGTTGTCCAGAATTGCCCGAAGAAATGCGTACTCAAGTTTCGGGTTACAACAAGTAACTAATGCGTACTCTAAGCGCCTATGTTCACATCCCGTTCTGTGCTTCCAGATGTGGATATTGCGACTTCAATACTTATACCGCGGCCGAATTACAGCGAGATGGAACTTCAATTACCGCAGTGACTTACCCAGATCGAGTTATTGCTGAAGTCAATTGGTTACGTCAAAGTAATGCGACCGATGATCGTGCCTTAAGCACTGTCTTTTTCGGCGGCGGCACACCAACTTTGATTAACTCAAACGAACTTGTAAGAATTTTGCAGTCACTTAAATCAACTCATGGATTTACTGATGACATCGAAGTTACAACTGAGGCCAATCCTGATTCCGTAAGCCGCCAAGATTTAGAAATCCTTCGTGCTGGTGGATTCACCAGAATTTCATTCGGGCACCAAAGTAGTTCCGCAAATGTACTTGCCTTACTAGAACGCACTCACACTCCTGGAAAAACTTGGCAAGCGGTTAGCGATGCTCGAAGTGCAGGCTTTGAACATGTAAGCGTGGATTTGATATATGGCAGTCCTGGCGAAACCGATGAAGATTTAATTGAAACGTTAGATCAAGTTGCCGCGGCTGACGTCGATCACGTTAGTGCTTACTGTTTAATTGTTGAACCCGGTACTCGACTGGCTGCTCGGGTAGCGCGGGGCGAGATCCCAAACCCAAGTGATGATGTTGCAGCGCACCGCTACGAGTTAATTGATTCCAAACTCCGATCTCTTGGAATGACTTGGTATGAAGTTAGCAACTGGTCCAAACCAGGTGGGGAATGTCGTCACAACATTGCATACTGGCGAAACCAAGACTGGCTTGGAATTGGACCTGGCGCTCATGCCCACTCGGTAGGAACTAGGTCTTGGAACCTAAAGCACCCAGCGGCCTGGGCCGCCCGAGTTGACGAAGGTGTTTCGGCTACTGCAGACCTTGAAGTTTTGGATGCATCAGACATAAACCACGAAGACATCATGCTTGGCTTACGACTGCGCGAAGGCTTGGCACTGTCAGCATTGGGCGACTCAGGTCTGACTCAGGCCCAGCTCGCAGTAACTGAAGGGTTGCTAGACCCGGCTAGTTTTACTGAAGGTAAAGCAGTCCTTACATTTCAAGGCCGACTATTAGCTGATGGCTTAGTCGCGCGTCTGTGGGCCTAACCAAGGTTAGACTGGCACTCGATACTTGTGAGTGCTAGGAGTTGCGATGGAAGACCGTAAATTAGCGGTTTTACGAGCCATCGTTGACGACTATGTCCAAACTCATGAGCCAGTTGGATCCAAGGCGCTAGCGGATCGCCATTCGCTCGGAGTATCTTCGGCCACGATTCGAAATGACATGTCAGCGTTGGAAGAAGATGGTTACATTAGTGCGCCACACACCAGCGCCGGGCGAATCCCAACTGACAAGGGTTACCGACTGTTTGTCGACAAACTCAATTCAATTAAGCCGATGTCACAACCAGAACGTAAAGCTATTCAATCTTTCCTAGATCAAGCAGTTGATCTTGATGACGTTATGAATCGAACAGTTCGTTTGCTTTCCCAATTAACAAAGCAAGTTGCCTTAGTTCAATATCCATCGCTTGGTCGAAGTTCGGTTCGACACATTGAATTAGTTAGTTCAGGTGGAAGTAAACTTCTATTAATTCTGATTGCTGACACTGGAAGAATTGAACAGCGCACTGTTGAAATGCTGAACAAAGTCTCAGATGATTTCCTGCATGACCTAAGAACTCGATTAAATGTTGCGTTAGATGGCCAGCTATTTACTGAGGTACCTGATCGTTTAGTTGGGTTAGCTGAACATTTCGCATTGGAATTTAGGTCAGCAGTTAATTCAGTTGTGGCAACAATTCTGGATGCAGTAATTTCTCAAAATGAAGAACGTGTCGTTGTTGGCGGAACTTCTAACTTGGCTCGAGTAGGAGAGGACTTCACAACCGCAGTTGGCCCAGTGCTCGAAGCCCTAGAAGAACACGTAGTTTTACTTAGGTTGTTTGGCGAAGCAGCGGAACCAGATTCACTTACAGTTCGAATTGGTCACGAGAATCCAGTTGAAGAATTGCAGCGCGCCTCAGTTGTAACAGTTGGTTATGGTTCTGGCGATCAAGCCCTGGCAACCATGGGCGTGCTGGGACCAACCCGAATGGATTATGCAGGTTCCATGGGCGCAGTTAGGGCAGTTGCTAAATATGTCGGCCAGATTTTGAAGGACCAGTAAATATGACTGACTATTACAAAGTCTTGGGCGTAAATCGGGAAGCGACTCCGGAAGAAATTAAACGCGCGTATCGAAAACTTGCCCGTGAACTCCATCCAGATGTTAATCCTGGTGCCGAAGCAGGCGAACGCTTCAAAGATGTAACTTCTGCTTACGAAGTACTTTCTGATCCACAAAAACGCGAGATGTTTGATCTTGGTGGCGATCCATTTTCCTCTGGTGGTGGCTTCAACTCTGCAGCAGGATTTGGATTTGGAGACATTGTTGATGCATTTTTCGGTGGCGGTGGGCAACGCGGACCTAGATCACGCAAACGTCGAGGCCAAGACGCATTAATCAGACTTCAGGTAACGCTAGACGAAGCAGCATTTGGCTCAACCAGAGAATTTGCTGTGGACACTGCCGTGACTTGCTCTTCTTGCACGGGTGAAGGAACTTCTTCGGGCGCAAGCATCGTTAACTGCACAATGTGCGCGGGTCGCGGTGAAGTGCAATCAGTCCAAAAGTCATTCTTGGGTCAAGTTATGACGTCTCGTCAATGCCCACAATGCCAAGGCTTTGGATCGCTAAACCCACATCCTTGTGCAGAATGTGCTGGAGATGGCCGAGTGCGCACTCGAAGCACTTTGTCGGTCCAAATCCCACCAGGAGTTGAAGGCGGCACTCGCATTCAAATGACTGGTCAAGGTGAAGTTGGACCGGGTGGTGGACCAGCTGGCGATCTTTATGTAGAACTAATCGAATTGCCGCATCCGGTATTCCAACGCAATGGTGATCAACTACATGCAACCATGTCACTTCCTATGACGGCAGCTGCACTTGGCACAACTATGGAACTTGAAACTTTAGATGGCACGGCGCCGATACACATCAAGCCAGGAACTCAATCTGGCTCAACTGTTACTTTGCGCGGACAGGGTATGCCGCGGCTTCGCAGTTCAGGACGAGGTGACTTGGTAGTTCATCTGGAAATCCTCACACCAACCGGCTTGGATCAGGCGCAAGAAGATTTGATTAGGCAACTTGCAAGTATCCGTGGCGAAGAAACTCCTTCAGCTCAACTTCATGAACAATCGTCTAGCTTGTTTGGAAAACTTAAGGATGCGTTTACCACCCGATGACGGCCGCAGAATTTCTGGTGAGCCCAGGTGCGATTTCTAAAGACACAAAAACCTTCACACTTGATGGTGACGAAGGCCGACATGCTGCGACCGTAAAGCGTATGCGCGAAGGCGAAGTAATTCACCTTTGTGACGGCCAAGGTAGTCGAGTCGTTGCAACTGTAGTCAAGGTGCACAAGCAGAGCTTGGATCTAAGTCTCGATCAGTTCACATTTGAAGAAGCTCCGGAACCTCGGTTTATAGTTGTGCAGGCACTTGCAAAAGGTGAACGTGCCGAGTTGGCCGTTGAAATGCTCACTGAAGTTGGCGCGGATGCGATTATTCCTTGGCGGGCTGAACATTCGATAGGCAAGTGGGACTCGGTTGACAAAGGATTAGAGAAATGGCGTCGCACTTCGCGGGAATCTGCCAAGCAATCCCGACGAGCTTGGATTCCGGAAATTTCTAATCTCCAAACCACTGCCCAAGTTTGCGAAATGATGTCGCAAGCGCAGAGCGTTTTTGTTCTGCATGAAAGTGCTGATCAAGCCCTAGCTGCCTGCGCAATTAGAGAGCAAGGAACCATAATGATTGTCGTTGGTCCCGAAGGCGGAATCTCACCTGATGAGCTAGTGGCATTTTCAAATGCTGGCGCGCGAATAGTTCACATGGGAGCGAGCGTCATGCGCACTTCAACAGCAGGCGCCATCGCAGTAGGTGGCCTCCTAATGCGCAGCCAGCGCTGGTCGTAGTGCTGGTCCAAAAATGAGCAGGAACAAATGAGCACAAATCCAGATTGCCTGTTTTGCAAGATTTCATCTGGGGCAATTCCAGCAGACATTGTCATGGAAACTGAAACTGCGATTGCGTTTCGGGACATAGACCCAAAGGCACCCACTCATGTTTTGATAATCCCAAAAGACCACTTCGCTGACGTGACTGAGTTGACGAAAAGCAATCCAAATCTGGCCGGTGAGCTCCTAACCTTGGCCGCGGCCGTCGCAAATCAGCAGGGTCTTGCCAGTGGTTATCGAATTGTGACAAATTCTGGTGAAGATGCTGGTCAGTCTGTGCCACACGTACATTTCCACATTCTGGGCGGTCGAAGCCTGTCTTGGCCTCCGGGATAGCCAACTCAGACTTCTGGTTTCTGTCATAGAATTGAAGCAAATGACAGTTTCTCCCTCGCCATCTCACGTAGTTGTGATTGTGCCAACTTCCACCCCGATGGTTTCGGTAACGGGCGCTCGCGATGAACTTATTCGGGTAATTGAAAAGTCTTTTTCGGACTCGGTAATTTTGGTCCGTGGTAACGAAATCACAATTGATGGCCCAAAACCAAGTGTTCAATTAATCGAAACTTTGATTTCAGAGATGTTAGTAATGCTCAGAACTGGTCAGGGCCTAACACCAGAATCCGTAGAGCGTTCAATTGCAATGCTGCGCTCTGACGTCCGCCCAGCTGACGTCTTAACTGCAAACATCATTTCCAGTCGTGGCCGCACCATCCGAGCCAAGACTTTAAATCAAAAACGATACGTAGACGCAATCGATGAAAACACAATTGTTTTCGGAATCGGTCCCGCGGGAACTGGTAAAACTTATCTTGCCGTAGCCAAAGCTGTTCAAGCGCTGCAAAGCAAACAGGTAACACGAATCATCCTGACTCGGCCAGCTGTCGAAGCCGGCGAGCGGTTAGGTTTTCTACCTGGAACCCTGAGTGAGAAAATAGATCCATACTTACGCCCGCTTTACGATGCACTACATGACATGGTTGATCCGGATTCCATTCCACGCTTAATGACTAGTGGAACAATTGAAGTTGCGCCTTTGGCCTATATGCGCGGTCGCACACTCAATGATGCATTCATTATTTTGGATGAAGCGCAAAACACTTCAGCTGAACAGATGAAAATGTTTCTAACCAGACTTGGGTTTGGTTCAACCATGGTAATCACCGGTGACGTGACGCAAATTGACTTGCCAAGTGGAACTGCAAGTGGATTACGGGTGGTACGAGACATTTTGACTGAAGTAGATGACGTAGCGTTCTGCGAGTTAACTTCAACCGATGTGGTGCGACATAAATTAGTTGGGCAAATTGTTGATGCTTATGGTCGTTACGATGAAAAGCGCGCCTCGCAAGAGCAGCGTCCAGATCGCAGGAACTCATAATCATGTCCATCGATGTAAACAACGAATCTGACTTTGAAGTAAACGAACTTGAAATCTCTTCACAAGCCCAGTTTGTGCTGCGAAGTTTGCATATAAATCCAGCTGCAGAACTTTCGGTGCTACTTGTAGACGAAATCGCAATGACGACACTGCACGAAAAGTTTATGGATGAGCCAGGTCCAACTGATGTTTTAAGTTTCCCAATGGACGAATTACGTGCTGGAACTCCGGATCGAATAAGCGAAGAGGGAGTCTTAGGTGACGTAGTTCTTTGCCCGGCAGTTGCAGCTCGACAGGGCGAACAGGCAGGCCACAGCCTGGAAGTTGAATTGCGATTGCTGTTAACTCATGGAATTTTGCATTTGCTCGGACATGATCATGCCGAACCTGATGAGCACAAAGTAATGTTTGGCTTGCAAGCACAGTTGCTTGCGCAATGGGAAGGTGAGCGCAACGCTCGTGGCCTAGTTTGAGTCAGAATGCGTTACTACTAATTTTGGCTACGGCTATGGTCCTGCTAGCCGCGCTTTTTGTAGCAACCGAAACAGCATTTGCTCGAGTAAGTAAGGCCACTATTGACCAGCTTCGTAAAGATGGCAGTAAGCGAGCCAGTCGTTTAAGTGAATTACTCGATGATCGGGCAAAGTATGTTAATTCCTTGCTTTTTGCGCATCTGACTTTGTCGACGATTGCAATTGTGTTGGTAACAACTGCTTGCTTAAACATTTTCGTTGACAACAATGCTGCCTTAATCAGTTCATCGGCAATTATGGTTCTCGTCGGCTACATTGTGCTTGGTGTCGCGCCACAAACTTTAGGTCGCCAAAAAGCCGACAAAATTGCGCTTTCAACTGTGCGCCTCACTCGCATGGTGACGGGTATCTTCGGCCCAATGAGCCGCTTATTTATTTTGATCGGAAATGCAATCACGCCTGGTCAAGGCTTTAGAGAAGGTCCATTTTCAACGCAAGCTGAATTGCGCGAGTTAGTGGATATGGCGGGCGCAGATTCAGTCATTGAAGATGACGAGCGTCAAATGATTCACTCAGTTTTTGAGCTCGGCGACACAATTGCGCGGGAAGTAATGGTTCCGCGAACTGAGATGGTGTGGATTGAATCGCACAAGACTTTGCGCCAAGCCATGTCTCTTGGACTTCGCTCTGGTTACTCCCGAATTCCGGTTGTAGGTGAGGGTATTGATGACATTGTTGGTGTGGTTTACGTTAAGGACATCGCACGTCGAGTATTCGAACACCAGGAATCTCAAAGTACCGAGCGAGTGTCTGATCTCATGCGTCCGGCATTCATGGTTCCAGATAGCCGAAGTGTGGACGAACTTTTACGCGACATGCAAAGTGCTCGAACCCACCTAGCTGTCCTAGTCGATGAATACGGTGGCACTGCAGGTCTGGTAACCATCGAAGATGTTATTGAAGAAATTGTTGGTGAGATTTCTGATGAGCACGATGTGTTGGGACCTGATGTTGAAGAGTTGGCAAATGGAGAATATCGAGTCAGCTCGCGACTTCACATTGATGATTTGGCTGAACTTTTAGAGATTGAAATTTCAGATGAGGGTGTAGATACTGTTGGTGGTCTAATGGCTAAGCGCCTTGGTATTGTTCCGATTCCTGGGGCAACAGTTGAAATTGGAAACTGGATCTTAACTGCAGAGTCAACAGCGGGTCGTCGCCATCGAATCGATACTGTTGTGATTTCACGCGACACTTTTACAACTGAAGATGACTCAAATGAGTAGTTGGAATTCGGAAGATGAGAAATTAGCAGTACTGGCTAAGGGTGCGCGCTCAAGAGTTCAGGCCCAAATCGGCGCGGCACTTCGGGATGAAACAGGTCGAACATATGCCAGCGCTGAAGTTTCTATTGGATCTTTAAACTTGTCTGCGGTAGAAATGGTAGTAGCCCAAGCGGTGGCTTCTGGATCAACTGGCATTGAGTCAGTAGTTGTCTCCTCACAAACTGAAATTGCAATTTCTGATTCTGATATTGAGTTAGTTCGGGTACTTGCCGGCGTTGGCGTCCCAGTTTATGTAATCAGTGAAGCTGGTACTCCCATTGATTCGCGACTAACGTGACGATTTCGAGTGTCGATTCCTTGGCGAGTCAGGTATCTCCAAAGAATGGTCGACAACTAGCAGTTGTTTCGGTTTTACTAGCTTGTGTTTTATTCAGCACCAGTGGAACGGCTAGGGCTTACTTAGATTTCCCTGGCAGCAGCATTTCGGTGGGCGCTTGGCGGGTATTCCTTGGTGGGATTGGATTGGCTACCTACGCTGCAATTCGATATGGAACGTTTGGTTTGCGAAGGCTAATTAAACTTCCAATTATCTGGGCAATGGCGATAGCCGTGCTTGTATATCAAATTTCATTCTTCATCGGAGCTGCGCGCATTGGTGTTGCGATGGGAACTCTTGGCGCACTAGCAACGGCACCATTTTTTGCCGGCTTACTTGGCTGGGTAGTAGGAATTGGAAAGCCTTCAGGAGTTTGGGCAGTTTCGACCCTGATGGGTGTAACTGGTTTGGCTCTGATTACTGGCGTTAGCGAAACCAGAGACAATTTGGGATTCTTTGCAGTATTTGTTTCTGGCGTTATGTATGCCATCTTTACGGTCTTTGGAGTTAAGTTAACTCGAACTCATGAGGTGACGGGCGCCGAAGTTCTGGGCGCTGCCTTTGGAATTGGAGCAGTTTTATCGCTACCAATCGTTTTGGTTACTAGCGCTTGGGTGAATAGTGCACTGCTAGTTGGTTTTGTGTTGTACATCGGGCTGGCAACAACTGCGCTTGGTTATATTTGGTTCGGAAATGGTTTAACACACTTAAACCCAGGCACAGTTTCAACTTTGACTTTGGCCGAGCCGGTTCTAGCCACATTAATGGGAGTATTCATTCTGGGTGAAGCAATGAACTTTCGCGGCTGGGTAGGTTGTGCCGTGATCATTGGAGCACTTGCGCTCCTGGGTATCGTTGAATCACGAACCCCAACTAAAAAATCTTTGGAGACTGCAAATGCGTAGTGGCTTTACCTGCATAGTGGGTCGTCCAAATGTAGGTAAGTCAACCCTGACAAATGCCATGGTCGGACAAAAGGTTGCAATTACTTCGGATCGTCCGCAAACTACGCGACACACAATTCGTGGCATCGTAACAAACGCTGAAGGTCAATTAATTTTGATCGATACCCCTGGTGTTCATAAGCCAAAAACTTTACTTGGCGAACGACTTAATGCCTTAGTTGCAGATACTTGGTCTGAAGTTGATGTAGTTGTCATGTGCTTTCCAGCTAACGAAGCAATTGGACCTGGCGACAGATTCATTGCTGAGCAGATCGCTGCAATACCGCGCGTCAAAAAAGTTGCAGTAGTTACCAAAATTGATACCACGGATAAGCAAGCGGTAGGCGAGCAGTTACTGGCAGTCCAAAAACTTGGCCAAGAACTTGGAATTGATTGGGCTGAACTTGTTCCGGTCTCTGCAGTTGCAGATAACCAGGTTGACCTATTGAGTGATCTTTTAATGGGCATGCTGCCAGAAGGACAGATACTTTATCCAGATGGCGAACTCACTGATGAGCCAGAGCTAATCATGATTGCAGAATTGATTCGCGAATCGGCGCTTGAAGGTGTTCATGATGAATTGCCACACTCAATTGCAGTTGTAATTGACGAGATGGCAATGCGGGCTGACCGACCCGACGATAAGCCACTAATGGATATCTATGCCTTGATTTATGTGGAGCGAGAAAGCCAAAAGCACATTGTGATTGGCAAGGGTGGCATCAGGTTAAAGGAAGTTGGAACTGAAGCTCGAATTGCAATCAGCAAAATGTTGGGTGTTCCGGTCTACCTAGATATCCGAGTCAAGATCGCTAAGGATTGGCAACGCGATCCTGAGCAGCTTTCCAGGCTTGGATTTTAGCTTCAACTTGGGCTTTGAGTATTTTCTAACAGCTCAGGAATTAATTCATAACGCTTGCTATAAGTGTCTAAGAGCGCAACTAAGGCTGCAGCAATCGGAACGGCGACAACTGCTCCAACAGCACCAAATAGATTTGCAAAGACAATAACGGAGCCAAATGCAATGGCGGGGTGAATATCCATCGTAATTTTGCTTAGCTTTGGTGAAAGTAAATAGTTTTCAATTTGCTGATAAACCGAAGCAAAGATAATTATGAACACTGCATCCATTGGATTGTTAAATACCGCAAATAACACTGGAATTAAAATACCTAAAAAGGTTCCAACGGTTGGAATGAACTGACTTGTGATACCGGTGATTAGGCCCAATGGCAGCCAGTAGGGCAATCCAATCGCAGCGAAGAAAATCGAGTGAGCGGTAGTCGAGGCAAGCGCAAGCAACAACTTTGAAACAACAAATCCTCCAGTTTTCTTTACTGTGATGTCCCAGGTTGTGACCATAACTTTTTGGGCGTTTGGATTGAGTAGTGCACCAATTTGGCGCTTTAGGCGAGGAGCGTCTGCCGATAAGTAAAATGAAAACAAAGCAAGGGTTAGTAGTTGGAACAAACCACCAACAATCCCTGAAACTATTCCAACAAATCCACCAGTAAAGTTGCCCGCCCAGTTAGCAATTTGTGCTGGTTGGACATTGAGTTGATTAATCAGGGTATTTGGATCCAGATTTTGATTAAAGGTTGTGTTGACCCAATTCGTCGATTCAGTAACTAAGTTCGGCAAATCTGAGATTAATGATGACGCTTGGGCAAATAGCAGTCCGCCAAACAACCCTAGAAATGCTGTGGCCAGAATCGTGATTCCCAGCATTGTTACGCCAGTTGCCAAACCTCGGCGCCAGCCGCGATTTGAAAGAGTCGAGACTGCTGGCTCCATGGCAACGGCAAGCAACAACGCAAGCAGGATCAATAGGATCAAACTGACATTTTGTTGAAAAACCCATAGGCCCAACATTGCCGCAGCAGTAAAAAGAATTATGGTGCGAAAGACCCATTTGATTGAAGCCTGGTCAAATCCAGCCACGTTTACTGGTTCTTTCGGTGAAGTGCTCATGAAATGAGGTTACCTGACAAGATCCTGACCAACGTACGTGACACCATAGACACATGCCCAGTTATCGTGCCGAAGCCATTGTTTTGCGTACACATAAATTGGGTGAAGCAGATCGAATCATAACTTTACTTACTCGCGAACGAGGAAAAGTTCGCGCTGTTGCAAAAGGGGTACGCAGAACTAAAAGTAAGTTCGGCGCTCGATTAGAACCTTTTAGCCGCGTGGATTTACTAGTTTTTGAAGGCAAGAGCCTGGACATAATCACGCAAGCTGAATCATTGAATGCATATGGCCAAGATCTAGCGCTGGATTATTCGTTGTGGACAGCTGGACAAACTATGTTAGAAACCGCAGATCGCCTGACACCGGAAGATTCGATTTCGGCAGAATCTCAGTACTTACTGTTAGTCGGCGCGCTACGCACGCTCGTATCAGGTGAACACGCAGCCAACTTAGTTCTTGATGCCTTTTTACTTCGAGCGCTTTCTATGGCTGGGTATTCACCAACTTTGAATGCCTGTGTAGTTTGTGGTGTTGCAGGCACCCAGCCTTTTTTCCACGTAGCAACTGGTGGAGCACTTTGCGTAGAGCATCGGGTGCCCGGCAGTTTCGCACCTCGGCCAGAATCTTTTGACCTCATGCAGGCGCTGATAACTGGAGACTGGGAAGTGGCTGACGCATCCATCGGGAAAGATCAAAACGAAGTCTCGGGACTTGTAGCTGCATATGTGCAGTGGCACTTAGAGCGCGGACTTAGATCTTTACCATTAGTTGACCGGCAGGCAACATGACCTTATGTAACGTTAAAGTATTGAACTTTAAAGTATTGAATTTGAACGTGACAGAATTGCATCATGTTGCTTAACCCGCCACCGCATGTTTCGGGAGTTCAGCCACCAGCAATTCAAACTGATTTGATTCCCAATCACATCGCAATAGTTATGGATGGCAATGGCAGGTGGGCTAAAGAACGTGGTTTGCCGCGAACTGCAGGACACGAGGCTGGCGAAGCAAGTCTGATGGACTGCATCTACGGCTCACTAGAACTTGGCGTTAATTGGCTATCTGCATATGCCTTTTCGACTGAGAACTGGCGACGTTCACCAGAGGAAGTTCGCTTCCTCATGAATTTCAATCGTGATGTAATCCGCAGACGCCGGGACGAAATGAACGACATGGGAGTGCGCATCCGCTGGGCTGGCAGGCGCCCCAAACTCTGGCGATCCGTTATTGAAGAACTTGAGGCTTGTGAAAAGTTAACCGCAAAGAACTCGAAGTTAACGGTAACTATGTGCGTGAATTATGGGGGACGAGCCGAGATCGTTGATGCAGTTTCGGCAATAGCTCAGCAAGTTGCCGACGGCAGAATTGATCCAAAGAAAGTTACTGAAAAAACTATCAAGAAGTTTTTAGATGAACCAGACATGCCAGACGTTGATCTCTTTGTCAGATCTAGCGGAGAGCAGCGGTTAAGTAATTTCTTACTTTGGCAAAGCGCTTATTCAGAATTTGTGTTCTTGCCAACGCTTTGGCCAGACTTTGATCGCCGCCACTTGTGGCACGCCTGTGAAATCTATGCTTCGCGGGATCGTCGTTATGGGGGAGCAATCCCAAATCCCTTGCCAGAAGATTAACTATTCTTGCAATCTCGACACACACCAGTGATTTCTAGAGTGTGAGCAATCTCGGTAAAGCCATTATCAATTCCTACTTGTTTAGCCCAAACCTCCAGGGCTTCACCAGTTATCTCAATGGCAAGTCCACATTTTTTGCAGGTCAAGTGATGATGATGATTGTCACTACAAAGTCGATATTGGGATTCGCCGTCAGTTCCGATAATCATGTCTACATCGCGAGATTCAAACATCTCAGTTAAGTTTCGATACACCGTTGAAAGCCCAATAGTTTCGCCATTGGCATTAAGTAACGAATGAATCTCTTGGGCGCTCCTAAAGTTTTCCTGTGAAGTAAGAGCTTCCGTAATGGCCTTGCGTTGTTTAGTTAAACGTTGCGTAGCCATCGTTA
>Ga0114968_10001098_pt1 | contig 20503 bp, 18 predicted proteins | sample M_130807_EF_Meta_FD_87020 | JGI IMG/M metagenome (GOLD analysis project Ga0114968, IMG submission 87020) | Freshwater microbial communities from Lake Montjoie, Canada to study carbon cycling - M_130807_EF_MetaG | ecosystem: Environmental > Aquatic > Freshwater > Lake | place: Lake Montjoie...
ATGAATTATTTGTTAAGAATAGTAAATTTTATACTCCGAATCGGGATCATAATATTTTTACGGTTACGGATCGGAATGGAAATAATTTATTATTATATTGTTGTATTCATAAATTACCTAAATTATGTAATGACATTATAGAAAAATATAGGCATTTATTTGATATTGGCGGAACAAATGACAAATTTGAAACTGCATTGATTATTAGTATAAAAAATGATATGTTTGATGTAGCAAATAACTTATTAAAAAAAATTGGTGCTAATTTAGGACAAGAAGATAGTTCTGGAAATACAGCATTGGCACTGATGCTAGAAAAACCTAAATACAATAGAAAAACAAAAACCCTTACATTAAATTTAGATGATCGTAACAAGGAAGAATATATTAAAAATATAATAAAATTATTACAGTTTTATGCAAATAAAGCGGATAGGGATAGGGTGCAAATTGCTGATCGTGGTCATACAGTTGGTCATATAATTGTAACTAATAATTATAAAAATCTACAAAATTATATTGACTTAATATGCAAATATATAGAATTTTGGGAACCATTATTAACAGACTATACTATAAATTTAAATGGTTCAGAATTAAAGTTTACACGTGATTTGTGTAAACCACCTACAGAAGCTGAAATTAGTTTTACTCCTTCTGTTTTAAATTATACTCGTGCTATTCGTACAACAAGTAATTTGCCTCAAACATTACCAACTGCATCTAGCAATATATCTAATATTGATATACAAGACAGGAATAATCCCAATAGTCATGTGTTTATACCATCGTATGAACAAGTATCAAAACCCCCATTTCCACCACCACAACAACCAGAATATTATGACCTAGAAAATCCACCTGATCCTAAAACCATTATACATTATCCACCACCATCAGGTTATAATCCTGTTGAAAATCCAGATGAATTAGGAGATAAAAGACAATCGGAATTAAATATAACAACACAAGATACTAATGCAAAAAAAAATAGAAATAATAATAATAATAATGGTGATGATGATGAATATTGGGGTCCAGAATTAGGTGGTAATAAACGTTCCCGAATTAGAAAAAGAAAAAACCATACAAAATCCAAAAAATCCAAAAAATCCAAAAAATCCAAAAATCCAAAAAATCCAAAAAATCCAATAATAAAAATTAAAAAAATCACTAGGCTATACTTTATAACAACCACTAAATAAACCTGGAACAAATTTACCAGAATGTATTTTATTCATTTCTTCTCTCGAAAGAGGCTTCTTATTTTTAAACGTACATCGTCCTTTTTTATAATGACAAACACTTTTATACCCTTTGGATTTATGAATAACTACTTTACGTACAGTTTTTTTACCATTTCTGCATTTAATTTCTATATTAGAATATTTTCGTGACTTGACAGTTTTTGTTTTATTCATTTTATATAATAATATTATAAAATAAAAAATATATTATAAATTTTTTTATAAATAATTTACATAATGTTCATATTTGTACGATTTTTCAAAAAATTGATAGAACAACTCTCAACAAGTAAACCTCCATTGGCATATATACCATAATTCATTTTTTCATCCATATTTTCAAGTGCAATATGCCAAATTGTAAATTTACCTTCCGAAGTAAATGGTTCAGCACGTTCATCTAGACAAGCAATAAGACGATATTTTTTATCGGTTACAAAAACCTTGTCCATATGTTTAAGTGTTTTTTCGCGTTGAATATCGGTAAGCGTATCTACAAGAATAGAGTGATAGCCAGTTATATATAAATCTTCTGTTAATTCAGGATAATTATCAGTAGAACACTTATATAAACGATCTTCAGAATCTACATTATTTCCTGCATTTACAATTTCGCCTTTTCCTATAATCTCTATCTTTTTGTATCCATCACGACTAGTTTTTATTAAATCTCCTTTGCGTAAGTTTTCAATAGGGACATATGTTTCTTTGTCATCTACTAAAGATAGAATCTTTGAACCTTCTAGAAAACATGGTGGTGCAGGATACAAATTATATGTACCTGGTGAAAATAATACATCACCATTTGCATAAATAAGACTTTGTGATGATGGTCCACTACTATTAGAAGCTATTTTCCAATATGTATATCCTGGTGGTGGACCATATGGACCTCCATCTCCTACTGTATAACTATAATTACCCCCTAATGGATTTGTATATGCAAGTGCATCTGCTTCACTCGGAAAATATGTGAGAGAAGAACCAACAGGATTTATTAATTCATTCATTGGACCTAGTAAAAGACGAGGAACTTCCCCAGTATTGGTAGTCTTATGTAAAAGACCTTCATTGAATTTAAACGCAGTGTTTGCTGTAATAGGATAAGAAGAATCGTCAATAACAAATTCACCATCACTATTATTAATATATGCTAAATATGTATTTTCAAATTTTGTAGGTCCAACATCAATGTGAGGAGACGTATCGCCTTTAATCCATCGCATAGGTATTTCAGATACACTTGAAAAATCTAAACCAAAACAGCTAGTTAGTGAGTTTTTCAATTGTTCAGTGAGTTTTATATTAAAATATATTACACTGGAGGTGGATGTGAATGTTTTATTAAGTCTCTCTTTTGCTGCAATAACTTCTGGTAGTTGCTCTAAATAATGAATTTCTTCATCAGTAAATACATTATAAAATACAGATGTCATTTTATATAATAATATAATAATAATATAATAATAATATAATATTATAAAATAATATTTATAATATTATTTTGTCTTCTCTAAAGTAACTTCACTTTTATTTTTGTTTTTCAAATCTAGTTTTGTTAATGCATATTGTCCACATGGTCCACAATGATCTTCATTCGATAAATCTATTTTATTATTTATTTTTTTATTACAATAATCTATATTCCATCTACCCAATGTCTTTGGTAAATCATTCGATACTATTTTTTTAATGAGTGTTGTTATAAATTTCATAATATATAACAACGATACATTATGTTTAAGTATATTTTATGTTTAAGTATATATCAACATTTTTCACGTATCCATTTTTTAGTGACTGCTAATTCTACACTATCTAATGCGCCCTCTACCCAGCCTTGATCGATGGCAACCACTTCTCCTACAACAACAACTCCACTCATAGGATGTTGTGCATTTCTAATAAACTCTATTCTATTTTTATAACCAGACAATGGTTCGTAGTAATGTGTTCCAATTGGCCAATAAAAATCAATAATAGCGTCCAACTTCAAACTTTCAAAAGGTAAACACAATGATTTTTCTAATAACCTAGCAAATAATTTTCTATTAGCAATTGTATTATTTAAATGATTCTTTAAATAGACAGTTGCATTATTATCATTGTATGCAATCATATAAACACCTTTGGATGTATTAATAGGAATAATTTTATACAATGGTCCAGAAACAACAGTATATGATTTTACTGCATTTTTCATAATGATTGCAGATTTTCCAGAAAATTTACCATATAAACGAAGAAATGGTTGACCATGTATTTGTTTATAAATAGGATATTTATTTATTGGTAATAATTTTTGAATGCTACTTATAGTAGTTGCAACAATAACTTTTATGCATTTATATTTTATACCATTTTCACATGCAACGATGTAACCACAACTGCTTTTACATTCATCTAATCGATTAAACTGAATTACATTCGATGACGATTTAATATCTACGTTATATTTTAATAATTTATCAATAATTGTATCTACTAACTGTTTCCATGAAACAAAAAAAGCATCCAATTTATTAGAATTGTCATCCATCCCATAATAATACAACGTATCATGTATGTCGGCGTTTTCATAATCAGTATATCCTGTAGAAGTTATAAAATCGTTGTAAGTTTTTTCACCTAATAAATCAAGAGCGAATTCACGAAATGTCTTGTTTTTATACAAAAACGGTGTTTTATTATATTCTTTTTTTAAATAAGATATAATTTTATTTACATCTATATTGACAACGCTAGGTGCATATTTTTTATTTACAGTATACGCATGATGTGGAATATTTAATTGTTTTAATAAACTCAATAATAATTTGTCTTTTTTCTGTCTACCTATTCCAGCCCCCGTAACAATAGTAGCACCATAAAATTCTTCATTACTAGTTCTACCACCTAACCATGCCCGTTTATTTCTCTCCAAAATTAAAATAGAGCACTGTGGTGACTCGTGTAAAATTTTGTATGCACTATATAATCCAGCGATTCCACTTCCAATAATAATAAAATCATAAACATTATTCATATATTGTAATAATAATTTGTATATTATAATAGGTCGACATATTATTTTTTTGATGTTGATGTAAATGATATATTTTTTTTTGTTTTAGTAAATTTAAATCGTTGTTTCTTGTTTTTTTTACATGTAAATTTTCCTCTTTTCATGTTGCGTGTATTAAAAATAGTTTTAGTGCAAATACCGATTGATCTAAATTCATCATTGGTCTGATTATTAACTTTTTTTATACAACTACACAATTTTTTATTTAAAATAGATTCAGCTTTTTCTTTTAATTGTTTATTATTATCAGGAATAGGTTCATTATAATAATTTAAAACTTTAATATAATCTTTTTTAGTAATATTATACCTCATTTAAATTAATAAAATAAATTGATATTTTATATATATATATATCAATTAATATATATATAAAATATTATATATTTTGTAATTCTAAAAATATATTATTAATATATGTCTTTATCTAAACCTGAAAAAATTGTAGTATTTGATGTAGATGAAACATTAGGATATTTTACACAATTAGGGATTTTTTGGGATGCATTAAATGCATATTATTCAACTATTCAATTACAACAAAACCAACAAAACCAACAAAACCAACAAAACCAACAAGAATTATTTAATTCATTAATTGATATATATCCAGAATTTTTGAGAGTAAATATAATTCCTATATTAAATTATTTAAAACATAAAAAAGAGAGAAAAAAATGTAAACAAATAATGATATACACAAATAATCATGCTCCAAAAGAATGGGTTAGTAATGTGATTAATTATTTTCATAATAAGATAAAGTACAAACTATTTGATAAAATAATCAGAGCATTTAAAGTAAACGGTAAAATAATAGAATTTTGTAGATCTAGTAATAATAAATTAATAAGTGATTTTTTTAATTGTACAAAAATACCATCAAATTCTGAAATATGTTTTATAGATGATGTATATTATTCGAATATGGTAGATGATAATGTTTATTATATAAAACTAAATCCTTACATATATAATTTATCATTTCATGTAATGATTGAACGATTTATTAATTCTAAATATGGTAATAAATTGTCCAATATAAATGATTTTACCGAATTTATGAATAATTATATAAATAAATATAATTTTGTTTATTCTAAAAAGAATGAAAAAGATTATGAATTGGATAAAATAATAAGTAAAAAAATTATGTTACATTTACAAACATTTTTTGATAATGACTGGAAACAGGTAGACAATAAAGATGATATTATTATCAAAAATAGCAAAAATAATAAGAAAGAGTTAAAACACTTAAAACATAGTAAAAATATACGAAATACAAAAAAATACATTATGAATAATAACAAAACAATGAAACAATCAAAAAATTAAACATTTACAAATATTATATTTTTTGTATATATTTATCTATTTTTTTCCTTATATTCTCGATATGTGTTTTTGCTTTGGTTATAATATTTTCAAATATCTTATCAAAAATAGTAGTTGATAATAAGAAAAATCCTGCAGTAAAAGCTATACGTTTATCTAAATGATTACATTTAGCAGTATTAAATGGATTAAATCTATATATTAAAAACGCACATACATATAATTTTATGAATCCATGAATAAATGTAATATATTTGGGTGAAACAAAGTATACACCAAATGCTATAGCTATATATAATAGATATGTTACTATAAATATAATGTCTAGTGTTCGGTCTTGCAATTTATCTAAATCAAATGACCTCATATAAATATCGATAAAAATAAGTATTTTATATAATACAGTTATTTTTATTTTTCAATCATTTTTAATTTACACTTATAGTTTCACAATCACTTGTTTTTTCATCAAATTTTTCGATTTTTTCGACACTCTTTTTAGTATTGCTTTTGCTTTTAATTTTCTTTTCAACTAATGAATTTTTATCATTTAATTTAGAATATATATTTAATGTACGTGCACTAGCATCACTAGCATCGACATATTTTGGCATCCAATAATGTGGTATAATATTGTTTACATCTTTATAATATGCATTAAATATTAATCTATAATATCTTTTTTCAATATCAGGTTTGGAAATTATAATATTTTTATTATTTCGTTTTTCCTCATCAATAGTATTATATATGTATTCTTGTATAATTTCATATAATGAACGTGAAGACTTACTTACACCATCACTAAATGCTTCTTTTGTTCGCCAAATAATTTCATCGGGTAATAATGGATCGCCTTCTTTATTTTTAAATTGTTCTTTTGAAAACGCGGTTCGTAATAAATATTTTTCACATTTTTTATTTTTAGCATGAAAACGAATATTAGGATGAATAGATAAATAATATTGAACCCATGATCTATCTAAAAATGGTGTTCTTGGTTCTAATCCATGACTCGAAATACACTTATCAGAACGTAATACATCAAATGCATGTATGTCTTTTAATAATCTTCTCGTTTCTTTATCAAATTCAATTTCATCAGGACATTCATACATATATAAATATCCACCACATAATTCATCTGATCCATCACCATTAAATATTACTTTTGCATTACTGTTTTCTGAAATATGTTTTCCTAGTAAATAATTACCTATACTAGCTCTTACAGTTGTCGTATCATATGATTCTATACTATATATTACTTCATTAATTGCATTAATAAAATCTTCCTCTTTTATTACTATTTCAGTATGTTTTGTTTTTAAATAATCCGCTACTATTTTTGCGTGTTTTAAATCTTCTGAACCCTCTAAACCAATACTATATGTTTCTAATGGTTTATCTGAAATTTCTTTATGATATTCATTTACTAATGCCGTAACTAAACTACTATCTAAACCTCCTGATAATAAACAAGCAATAGGTCTTTCTGTTATATAACAGCGTTTTTTTACTGCATTTGTAAAATAATATTGAATATTATTATAAATTACATTCATATCTTTTTTATTTTTTATATCTATCATATTATACATGACACTATTAAAACCAGTATTATGGAATCTTTCTTTTTTGAAAAAAATCCAATCAGCTGAAACAACGTGTGGTAAAACATATTGAATATAAGTTCCAGGTTCAAAATGTTCTATTGAAAATTTATCACCTTTAAACCCATGTAACATTTTAATTTCAGATGCAAATCCAAGTAATTTACTATTCTTACTATATATATCACTTCCTATTTCAATATTGATTGTATTATTAGAACCATCAATCAACTCTTCATTCATCATACTATTCATCAAATTATCTTTTAATTTACTCAATTTTTCTGATAAATCATTATCCCGATAAAGCATATATAGAGGTCTAACTCCATAAGGATCACGTGCTATATAAGTTTTTGCATAATCATTTGTAACATCATAATCACATAATATAAATGCAAAAACGCCGTCTAACATTTGCAATGTATGATCAATTCCATATTTTTTATATAAATGAATAATAACTTCACAATCAGAATCCGTTGTAGGAACTACATCCATCATCTCATATAATTCTTTATAATTATAAATTTCACCGTTACATATAAGTGTAATATCATCCATTATCAACGGTTGATTTGATTTCGAATTCAAACCATTTATTGCTAATCTATGAAAACCCATTATTTGTTTTAAACCTATACGCTCCAATTTAGAGAATTCAGGACCTCTACCTATTCCTTTATTAAAGTTGTCAATTATGTATTGATTGCTATATTGAGAATCATTGTTTAATAATGAAAATATACCACACATAATATAAGTAATAATATTGATAATATTATAAATATTAATATATATATCTTTATATTCATATTCTTATTGTTTTATCTTAACCAATAATAAATAATAACATTATAATATAAAATGGATAATATAAATAAAACAGAATGTTCGGCAGAAATACAAAATAATATGAATAGAAAAATATACGATAGAAATATTCCATCGAATTTATTACAGTCATACATAAATGTTAGACCTGTATCTACAAAATATTCATTTTTGCCAATTGTAGACCCAAGAGCACCTACAAATGTAATAATGGAACAATTACCAGTATACAACAGTAATTACATGTTTTATCCAGGTAATAACATGGCTCCATTTTCTGGATATATGCAAAATATTAATACAGAAAGTCAATTAAGAAATCAAATATATGCATTACAAAAATGTCCACAATCGGAATATGTTCCATCAAGTAAAAGTGATTTATACCATTATAATATGATTTTAAATTCAAATATAACACAAAAAAATGTTGTAAATCAAAACTTTCCTTATTTATTTAATGAAAATCAATTTAGTGATTTTAATCCTAACAAGGATAATTTAGCAAAAAATACTTTTAATAATTGCACACGTGTAGAAATACGTTCTATGAATACACCATGTACTTAAAAATATACAATATACAATATACAATATAATGATATTTGTAATATGTTCATAAATAATATATGTACAAACCATATAATATATATTATTTATCATTAATTTTAATGTCAAGTAATTTAGAAAACAAAGAAAACAAAGAAAACAAAGAAGATGAATATTTAAATCAAATTACTTTGAAATATTTAACAAATTTGGATTATCAAAATGATTCCAAAGATACATCATCACAAACAACTAAAAATAATATATTTAATGGTAAACACTATAAAAAAATATACAAGAATAAAGAAAAGAAATTTTATAAAAAAAGAATTATGAATATTGTAAAACTACTAATAAATGACGATGGTAGAGAGAAGAGTGAAAAATATCTCAATACGAGTAACGAAGAAACATTAGAAATTAATAATGATAATTATGAAAACAATGAATTATTTTTTCCAGATATAAAAACAACATTTGATGTTTTTATCAAAACATGTATTAATTATTTAAAGGCACAAGATAAATGTGATATAATACAAGATGACTATAAAAATTTAGATTTTGATAATATTTTATCTACAGAAAACATTCATGATAATATAGATAATAATGTTTTTAATAAAGAAATAAATGGATTGATGATGCGTAAAATATTTAAAAAGAAAAATTTTATAGATTCGTTTGTAAAACGTACACCTATAGAATTAAAAATACAAAATTCTACCGAACAAATTAACAAAATAATTCCACATAAGAAAAAAATTAATTTACATGATCCTGAATTAAAAACAAAAGGATTACATTTCACACAAACTACAAATAATTTAGATAATGTTGTAAATGAAAATATTATTGAAAATAAAAATAATATTATATATAAAGAACTAATACCAATTAATACAAATGATAAATACAAGGAAAAATGTAAAGAAAAAATTAAAAAAAAACAAAAATTATCAGACAAAAAAGAATAAAATAAAGATGGGTCATAGTAAATACAATAATGTAAAACAACGTAATGTGAGTTATAAATATTTAAAAGAAGAAATAAAAAAAGAACAATGTAGTCCAATATCTAAATTGGATGGAAAAAATGGGAGAAAAACAAACAAAGATAGTTGTTTATCAGATGATGCATTGTTAAGACTACGGAATCTTTGGAATGCAAGACATCCAGACGTTATTATTAAAACAACTGATCCTATTGAAATTAGAGAGAAATTACATTTTTATATGAAAAATACGTGTAATAAAGAATCATGTTGGATTAAACAAAACTTTATAAATGATGATACATTTTTAAAAGATGAATTATCAAAATCGTTTGCACCAGAATATCCAAAATCTTGGAAAAAAAATCCAAATAAATGGTTGTCTAGTGTGGACATTTTAAATGTAATGAAACAATATGAAGAGGCATATAAATGTTTTAATTTTATTGGACCATCCCCAATAGATTATGATACACACATGTTACATGGTGAATGTGTATGGGACGAATTATGTAATTTTAATATACAAAATGAGATTAAATCTGGAATAAAAAAAATAGGTATAATTTTTAATTTTGATCCTCATTATAAAGGAGGATCTCATTGGGTTTCATTATTTATAAATATTAAAACAAAGAAAATATTTTATTTCGACAGTGCTGGAGAGAAAATACCTCAGCAAATAGAAAAATTTGTTAAAACTGTAATAGAACAGGGTAAATCATTACCTATAAATAAAAGAATAAATTTTGAATTTGATCAAAATCATCCTGTAGAACATCAATATGGAAATACTGAATGTGGAGTGTATAGTTTATTTTTTATAGTACATATGTTGGAAGATCAAATAAATAGTTATTATTTAAAACATCATATATTAAAAGATAAATATATGGAAAAGTTCAGAAAAGTATATTACAATTATATTTGATATTTTATTCTGAATATTTTATTTATGAATATTTTATTTATGAATATTTTATTTATGAATATTTTATTTATGAATATTTTATATTATTATACAATTATATAATAATATATAAATTACTATTATTATAATATGTGTGTAATATTTTATATCAATATAAATGGTCAAATTATATTAGCGAAAAACAGAGATAGATATTATAAACCAGAAATAAAAATTTATCATGAAATTATAAATGGAATAGAGGTTGTTTATATAAAAGATAGTAAACATGGATGGGTTGAAGGAATGAATGAAATGGGTACAGGAATAGTAAATTCTACACTGTCCAATGAAAAAAAACATCTACATAAAACTTCAAAAATTTATAAAAAATATGTATTTAAAAAAAATGTAATGTATAATGCCATTACAGAAACAAATAAAAATAGTTTTTTTAAAGAATTACTAGAAAATAAAGATAAATTATATGTACTAGAAGGTCATTCGTTAATTGCATTTAATAATAATATATATCATTTAGAGAATGATAAAGAAAATAATTATTTTTTAGAACCTATTGCTTCTAGACAAAAATATGCAGTATTTACTAATCATGGTATTCATTTAAAAGAACATGGTTATACACAAGGTATAAAAGCCGTATCAACTTTTCTACGAAGAAAATTAGTAAAAAATGAATTGGTGTATTTACTAAAAAAAGTTAATATAGAATGTAATGATAATAATTTATATAATGTATTATCTAGTGTTTTTAACAAGAATTATGTAAATATTGACCCGCGTTTTCATTCTTATAGAGATAAAAAATTAATTTTAAATAAAATTAACATGGATAATAATAGTAATGTAATTTCTACCACAGCACAATTGTTTATGAATATCACAAATAAAGAATTTGTATATTTTAAAGATAGAAATAATAGTGAAAATGTAATATATATTAATAACTTGCCAAAAAATTATTTACCAAAATTAAGAGTAATAATAAAAGATGTAGAAAAAAATATGCAACCAGTGAAAATGTTGAATAATAAATATTTACATAAAATATATAAACGTTTTAATTATATTAATGAAATTAAAGCAAATAAAAATAAAACCAATAAAACAAATAAAACCAATAAAACCAATAAAACAATAAAAAACAAAACTCGTAAGAATTATAAATAAATTAAACCAAAAATAATATAAGTATTAAATTTATATATTATAATAAATGTCAAATAATAGTTATGCTCAATTTTTATCAAGAGAAAATTTATCTGTGTTATTTGATGTAATCACAGATGAATATAAATCATTAATTTTAGATAAAAATAAATTTAATATAACATTTAACGAAATGGTTCAAGTTTTTTACTATAATCAAATAAAAAGCGGGCCACAAAATGTTTATGATATTGTAAATATGAATAAAAAATTTATAATTTATATGTCAGATGGATTAGAGAAAAAATACAACATAAATAAACGAAATAATGTAGTTAAAAATAATATGGTTTCAACACCAATCACAAATGAAGATATAAAAAATGAACGATTAGATAAATTTGATAAAGAATTAAATTTAAAGCAAAATGAATTTAAAAGTGCATTTAATCAACCAATACCAGATACGCCAAATTTCAAATCACCTATTGATAAACCTATAATAAAAATGGATATACTGACTCAACAAAAATTAGAAGAAAGAGAGAACGAAATACAATCCATTTATAATACTATTCAAAATAATAAAAATGATATTAAAAAACAAAAAAAAGAAGAAGATTTTGAATTAAATGAATCCAATAACTGGTTACAATATTTTAGTACTCCAGCAGAAAAGAAAGAATCTGCTATTAGTAATATTATGAGATCAATTAAAATAAAAGAAGAAATACCAAAAAGTTCCATTATAAAAGAAGAATCTATAGAATTGCAACAAAATACATATATGCCTAATGTAAAAAAAAATATATCGTGGTCAGATGAATTACATACAAATGAAAATATAGAGATAATAATAGATGAAAATGATGATATGATAGATAACAAAGAGAGTAAAACGGAAAACTCATTATTTACTAATAATATTTTAACAAAACTTAAAAAAATTAATAATGATAATATTTCAGAGGAAGTATTACCTATAGAGTCATCTCTTATTTTAACAAATACAACAACATCTAATTTAGATGGTTCCGAATCAATTAAACGATTAGAAAATAAAATAGATAAATTAACAAATGATTTAAATAAATGTTATGATGTAATAACTTTATTATTTAACAATTTAATGTCTTCACCTAAATTAATGAAAACTACAATATCAACTGAAACAAATACTGAACCTAACGCTGGACCTAACGCTGGACCTAACGCTGAAATAAATGCAGAAAAAAACATAGAATAAAAAGTAGATGTATAATAATAAAAATGAAATAAATATATAATATATTTATATAGATAATTATATCATTATCTATATAATATGAACGTTCAATGTATATTATTACTTTATTATATAATCCATATTTATGGATTTTTAAATGTGCAAAGGTGTAAAAGAAATATATATCATATTACTTCAAAAATAAAATCTAGTATACATGATTATCAATATGATTGGACTTCAGGAGAAGTAGCATGGGAATACGATAATTATGATGATGTTAGTGAAATTGATGATAATATAAGTGGATTAAAATATGATAAAATAAATTACAGCAGAGACAACATAATAGAAACAGAAATAATAGAAACAGAATTAATAGAAATAAAATCAATGAATACGAATATAATAATGCTGAATGATTTTGAAAATAAAATAATATGGAAAGCAGTAATTTCTGGAATCATGAAGGGTATATATATTCAAATTATAACAATAGATAATATAATAACATACATACAATGTTACACTAATAAAGTAGTAGAATTCGATATTATAGTAAGCATATTATATATTATATTTTATGAAAAGACTAAATCGATTGAAAAAAAAAATATAATCGCGTTAAAAAATTATAATAACATGTATCTTTTTGAAAAATATATGAGATCAAGAAGAAATTCAAGTATTATTGTTTTAGTTTTATATATATTATTTTTCAGAGGAATATCTAACGCAGAATAGAATCAAATTATAAATCATATATAGTTTCCATTGTTAAACAAATACTATAATCCATATTGTTTAGATTTAGTACACGTCCATATTCATCTAATAATTGTATTTGTAATTTTTGTATATTTACAGGTCCAAAATATTGTCGTGGATATGTGATTAACCCTAAATTATTTTGTGAAATAATATTAAATCCATTATTTGTTACAGATATTCTAGCCAATATATTTTTATTTAAAATAGAATCAGTAAAAGATGCATAAAATCCATCATTCACATTATTATTATAATCATTTACTACTAAATAAATATAACGATGTGATAATAAATCGACTACACCTTCTGATATATATGTAGAATTATTTACATATACGCCATTACGAAAACCCATCATCCATCCTAATTTTAATGGTAGCGGTGTAGTTTTATTTTCTAACCCGTTTATATCTTTTACAAAATCCATTGAAAAATTGAACGGAACACCACTATAACTACTATTAATACCTGCAATCATTTTTCCAGTTCCAGATGATGGTGATGTAATATCGATAGTAAAAAAAATATATTTAAAATTACCTGGCGCACCAAGTAATAAATTATTAATATATTTTATAAAATCGTCAGGGCTATAATTGCCATCAGGTATGGTAATAACAAAACTACTAGAACCAATTATTAAAGTAAAATAATAATTTTCAAAAGATTTATTTATATTATAAAATGTACATGGAAAATCAATAGATGTCAATTGCATAGATACGACGTTTTTAATAATTAGTGGTAAATCATAATGATAATTTGATGATGTATATGCATAGTAATTATCACGAAATCTAGAATCGATATTTAATGTTTTACGAATAATACGATTTTTTAATGGATTCATTTTACCAGGAACAAAATTGCTCGGAAATGAGGTTAAAAATATCGTATCTTCTCTATTTTGAATAAAATGATCATCTACTTGTGTTATTGGATTCATTGTCTCATGAGTTATTTCGTATTTTTCTGTTTGCAATTGCGACTTGTATTGTCTAATTTTTTGTAAAATTTTATTTTTTGCAGTTGTAATAAATTCGATAATTTGTTTTCGTAATTCTTCAGAAATAGATGTAGAATTCAATAATTTTTTTTGCAATGTTAATTGTTTGTTATTTACATCTAATGTATCATATTTTTCAGCTAATCCAAATAGATTTTCTAACTCGGTAATGTTATAATTATTAACATCTAAATCTATATTCATTATAGTATGTTGTAAATGTTGTAAATGTTGTAAATGTTGTAAATGTTGTAAATGTTGTATATGATATATATAAATATTTTACATAATATTTATATATTGATTTCATATATTGATTTTATAAAACCAAAGTTTTGAATATTTGATCTCCATTATCTTTTATTTCTAATGTTCCTATTAATCTAGGATCTCCGTTTCCACTAGAAATTACATCCATATAACTATTATAGTCATAAATATTATATAAATTCTTTTTCATTTTACGTGATATGTATTTTTTATTTTTAATAGTAACTTCTAGACCAGACCATTCTATTTTACGTTTATTAATATTAGCCAGATTATCTACTTGATCGTCTTCAATTGATGGATGATACGAAATAACTTTATTAGATGGTTCGCCAAATTGTAAACAATGTAGATTTTCTTTTGATTTTTTAGCATAAACAATACAATCTATTGCAGTTTCTTTTATAGCATGAATTAATTGTTTATTTAAATTTTCTTTAATAGTAGCAATTTCATATAAATATTCATCACTTGTAATCGGACGATTTCTTACTAATTTACTTACATCTTTTAAATTTAATTCAATAGAATCATCACTTTCTATTTGTTTTTTTGTAAATGTCATCAAATAAATAAATACTTCTACAGTTTGTAAATCTTCCGGTAAATTTTTATGACTACAAATACGTCTAGCACGACCAATTACTTGTTCTATTCTTACTGGGTGCCAATATGGATCCATAATATGTACATATCTTGTATTGGTTAAATTAATACCTTCAGAGCCAGAAGATGTAATCATTAAAACTTTAATTATTTCACCCATACTATTGTTATTGGCAATTTCTTTTAATTCTGTAGCTATATTTTGTGGTATTTCGTTCCATTGTCCGTTGTATATTTTTCGTATAATTTCTCTCTCCATTTTGTCTTCTGTACCAGTATATAAAGCATACATAGGTTTACCCCAATCATCTTCATCAATATCTAAAACCCAACCAGTTGCAGAGTTCTTTTTAATTTTAAAACGTGCAAAACCATTTTGTTCTAAAACCATAGAAAATACTTCAATGCCTTCAAAACTACGAAATTGACTATAAACTAAATGTAATCCTGTATATTCTGGATCAATAATATTTTCTAAAATAGTAAGATATTTTGGACTATACAGTTTGAGTGCTTCAGGTGTTAAAAATTCTGATGAGTGGTTTCTTAATTCTCTCAACGTATCATTCAATCGTTTTTTATAATCCATATCACCAACTGTGTTCAATATATCATCGCCTTCAATTACACCTTCTTCTCCTTCTACTATATCAACATTTTCTACGTCTTCACCCATTTCATTCTCTCTACCTGCTTTGGCAATAGTTTCTCCAACATCCTTTTCAGTATCGTCTGATATTTTAGAAAATACCTTTGGTTTGGGTCTTCCACCAGGTAATGGAACAATAAAATTACATATAAATCGAGAGAAAATACGATATGTTGACACAGATTTAGCATTAGCACCACCTTGATTATATAATTCAGTCATATTAATGCCTCCATCGCCTGAATTCTTCTTTTTTGTTTTTGATATTTTCTCCATTTTTCTCTCTTCTTTCCTCTCATTTTCATAAATTTTAAATTGAAAATCGCTCATGGGAATTTTTACAACATGGTGATACATATCATTTTTTTCATATTTAGGTAATAATTCTTCTTGTGCACTACGAAAATAAGATGTTAAACCAATGATTCTTCTTTTAAATAATTCTACATTTTTCAACTCATTTGTTTTAGAATCAATAAATCTAATTAAAAATTTATCTAATTTATCTGGTAATGCGGTATAATTTTGTATATATATATTATTCTTTTTCACATCTACTCCATAACGTTGTAAAATATTCAAGATTCTTTTTTCAAAATCTTCGTCACTCATTGAATCTTTATAAATTACTGTATCTACTGTATTAATTAATTCAGTTACTTGATCCGTTTTATCCGTGTTTTTAATTTCAGTCGTTTTTCTCTCATCACTTACTCCAACATATTTATTTGGGTGTATATATTTATTATGAAACCCAAATGGATTTCTCGTAACGTATAATATTTTCTTCACAGGTGAATAATCTAAATAATCTAATATTTTTTCTCTAGAGAATAAATCTCTAAAATAGTCAACATCTATTTTAGTTTTATCTCCACTAGATTCAACAGTAAGTGGTATTTCCCATGTTTTAATGTAACCGCGCAAAATGTTAAACAAAATAGCAATTTCGTTTGGATAATTAACAATGGGTGTTCCTGTTAATAAAACAACACGTGCATTTCTAGCACTTAATAACATTTCATATAATTTTAAAAACATTGCACGTGGTAAATGTTCTTTATTACCATGTTTATCTACAGGAACATCCTTTTCTTTTCCTAGTTTATTAACAATTCTACTAATAAAATTATGAGCTTCATCAATGATAATTACTTTATCGTCAAAAATGTTACGTGTAAAATTATTCGTTAATTCCTTCAGTTTTGGTGTCCTTAAACCATTATAATTTAAAAATGAATATTTAACATGTATCATTTCATCAATTTGATCTTCCAAACTCTTTTTTTTAGTATAATTTTCGGCTATTTCAGTATAATTACTAGGTTTACTTACATTAACTAACCAAGCGCCTTTCTTCTTTTTAATATATTCAACTGGTAAATGTAAAATACTAGACAACGTATCTATATATTCTTGATTTTTTTCAACAGAAATCCATTCCCAGTATTGATTTCTTTTGTATAAAAAATCTCCAGCCTTTTTCAACTCTTCCATATAATTATCACGGAGAGAAGCGGGTGTCATAATCAATATTTTTTTAGCGGTTTTCATTCCTTCTGCAATCGCAATAGAACTAGCAGTTTTACCACTACCTAAACCATGATATAATAACAATCCACGATAGGGTGTATACAAATTTAAGTAATCACGAACAATTTTTTGATGAGTCAAGAGAGAAAAAGTATTTGAATTTGATGACGATCCAATATTATCACACGATATTTTGTTTTCAGCGTCTTCTTTTTCTAATTCTTGTGTATATTGTTCAAAAAGTGAATTAATAAAATTAACAAATATTTCACGGTTATTCATATAATAACTTGAAACTTTATGAACTATTGGGTTCGCAGCGGTTTCTTCATCTAATATTTTCCCAATTCTTTCAGATGTTTTCACATTCCCTATTTTAACATATTCATGTGGTTCTAAATGAATAATAGTTCCAACTTTACCCGATTTATCTATTTTAGTAGTAGTAGTTTTTCCTACTTTAGGAGTAATTCTTTCACCCTTCTCTCTTTCTCCAATATTTTCACCTTCATCTGAACCAAATATTTTTTCACGAATGTCATGTATTGTTTCTAATTCCTTTTTATCTTCTTCGATTTCTAATAATATTTTCTTTTTCATTTTTTTTGCAGACGGTTGTTCTGGTTCCTTTTTTTCAGCTGACGGTAAATCAATGACAACATTTTCATTAATAACTTCATCAATGGGTTGTGGCTGTATAACGGTTGGTTTGCTTTTAGTTTTGTCAGATATTTTAGATAATTTATTAGCCAATATTTTTTGTTTCAATGCTTTTATATCATAATTAACATCTATTTCTTGTCTTATAGTAGGCCCGATAGTTTTTGGTTTTTCAGTTTTTTCAGTTTTTTCAGTTTTTTCAGTTGGTGGAATAGTCGTATCTTGACGAATAGTAACCCGAACAATATTTCGTTCAATATCTTTTGTACTCGGTTTATTTTTTAATTCTTCTAAATAATTCATGGTGTAGGTGTATATAATATGAATTACTAGTTAATATTTATTATATTATCTAATATAATTTGATAATAAAATACAATTGAAAATACAAAAAATACAAATATAATGTTTATTTTTTTTATATTAAATTTAATCATTTTTTTGTAAATGATTATTATTATCACAAACAATAATAACATCCAATGCTTTTTTACATGCATCTTGTTCAGCTTTGCGTTTAATTTTATGTTGTCCTTCCCCTAAACGTAAGAATATTTTTTCATTTTTAGATAGATAATCTTGTATAGATTGAAATGATTTTAATTCCTCATTCGTATCTATTGATATTGCATCATTATAATTCATATTATGAATGGATTGTCCTAAACATAAAAACACACCCATTTTATAACCCAACTCTATATCATGCTCCATTTCAATGTAATGAGGCGTAACTTTGAATTCTTTTTGAATTTTAACTTGTAATAAATTTTTGTAATTATCATCATTTTGAATCAATGCAATCCAATCAATGTGCTTTTCAAATACATTTTCTACAAATTTCTGACACATTTGGAAACCTGGACCCGTCACAAATACATCAGTGAACCATTTATCTTCATCTTTAACAGATATTTTATTAAAATCTAAAAACATTGCACCTATAAATGCCTCAAAAAGGCAACCTAGTTTTTTCAAATGTGTGCGTATCTTTTTTTCTTCCGCGTGTTTTGATAATATAAACCATTTATGTAGTCCCATTTCCAATGCAATTTTACCAATCGCTTCATTTTTTACAATGGCTATTTTTTTCTCTGTCATGAATCCTTCATTCTCTTTAGGAAAACGTCGATATAAATAATATTTAGTAATAAGTTCTAAAACACCATCCCCTAAAAACTCTAAACGCTCATTGGATTTTGTTTTTAATGGCATACAATCATCTGGTCGTTCTACGATGGTAATATTTTGGGCTATATTTTCTAAATGAGGACGTTTTGTATAAGAACGATGAATAAATGCACGTTTGTATAAAGTAAGATTGTTTATTAATGGTGGAATGTTATATTTAGAAAGAATAGATTGAACCTCATTCAATGTAATCTCAATATTTAGGTTATTATATGGATTAAATACCAATTCCGTCTCATCAATTTCATTTTTTACTAAAACAATGTCGTCGTCATGTAAATTATTAGTTTTATATTCCATTTTAGTATTTATACGGTAAAATCTTTATATGATTTATTTATAGGTTTTTAAATATTAGAATCATTTTTATTATAAATAAAAAAATATTATAATAGTATATATTACAATTAAAATGGTACTAATGAACGCTGGTAAAAATGCTAGAAATGTTGCTTCTATAGTCAATCGTCCTACATGTGGTGGTGATAAAAAAGGTGGTCTAGCTCCTAGTTCTGGATTTTGGTTTTTAACCAGTAATCCTAGTATGATTGGTGCTACAAATAGTCAATTCGCATTAAAATGCATTGGTAATTATACTAGTTCATCTCAAACAGCTGTTAGAAGAGTAAGAATGGGCATGGTTTAATTGAATTGTTGTAACATCAAATTAAAACAGAGCAAATTAAAATTAATCTATTTATGAAAAAAACATTTAATGATTTTTCATAAATACTAAACATAAAATAATATGCAAAATGAATTAGTAACAACAAAAACAACAATAGAAATTTGTATAGATAATCGTGAACAAAGTTTACATAAACAAATTCAATATTATTTAGAATCATTGGATGTATTTAGCAATCAAAAACA
>Ga0114968_10001099_pt1 | contig 20477 bp, 22 predicted proteins | sample M_130807_EF_Meta_FD_87020 | JGI IMG/M metagenome (GOLD analysis project Ga0114968, IMG submission 87020) | Freshwater microbial communities from Lake Montjoie, Canada to study carbon cycling - M_130807_EF_MetaG | ecosystem: Environmental > Aquatic > Freshwater > Lake | place: Lake Montjoie...
GACAATATTGACTTTGTCACTCCGCTTTACTCAAGGCACAAATACGATGCCACCATCACCAATCAGCTTTGCTTTCCATTGCTGTATGGCAAATGGGGGGTAGCTGTTCGTCAACCCATTGGCGGTGAATTTGCCTTCTCTAAAAAATATATATCTTCCGCCTTAAATGAATTAAATCAACTTACCGAGACTAAAGATACTGTGCTGCCATATGTTGATGCGTTTGGTATTGATATTTTCTTAACCACGCATGCACTCAGAAATCAGTTTTCGATTCATCAATCATATCTAGGACAAAAACTACATCGCTTCAGAGAAATAAGCACTTTAAAGGGCATGTTCTCAGATGTCGCTGCGGCACTACTAACGCAACTGGCCAAAGAGCAAATAGGAGAAGCACCAAAAAGCTATCCCCTAGAGCTATTAGAGGCGATGCCTGCATTCGAGACTGACATTGTTATTGATGGTGAAGCCAGCAAAGCCCATTTAATTGCAGAGCGCTCAAAACTCAGTGATGCTGCACTCAAGATTTATCAGAAATTAGCTAAGATTGCCAAACCTCAAAGCAACCCTAATGATGCAGATGCCCTGCTCGCGATTGAGTCTGATGAATGGATTCAGGTTCTAGGCTATCTATTACATAACCCAGTACAAGCTGCAACACTAAGCGATACCCTGTCAGCACTTTATCCGCTATTTATTGCCCGTCTTAACCAGCAGTTTAAGCAAGTTGCCAATCTCAATTACCAAGATTCAGAGCGCCTCACTTTAATTCAGGCTGCCCAGCTTAAAGAACGCCTCTAGACTCTAGAAATTGATTTAAAAGAGGGTATATTTTTCTAGCATTACCTTCGTATATCTTCCCTCGATCTTCATCCGAAAGAATCGTTGAATTTTCTATATATCGCTTGGTGTCATCGTAGTAGTGACCCGTCTCCGGATCAATTCCTCGAACAGCCCCAATCATCTCCGAGGCAAATAGGATATTTTCAACAGGAATAACCTTGGTTAACAAATCAATACCTGGCTGGTGATACACGCAAGTATCAAAATAAATATTCTTTAAAAGGTGCTCGGACAGCAATGGTTTTTTCATTTCCTGAGCAAGACCTCGGAACCGACCCCAGTGATAAGGAACAGCGCCTCCACCATGGGGGATTAAGAACTTCAATTCAGAAAAAATCTTAAATAAGTCAGAAGTGAGGCACTGCATAAAAGCAGTGGTATCAGCATTTAAGTAGTGGGCTCCAGTAGTATGAAAGCAGCTATTACAGCTCGTGCTGACATGGATCATTGCTGGCACTTGATATTCAACCATCTTCTCGTAGATCGGATACCAATGCGGATCAGATAGAGGAGGTTCGCGCCAATGCCCACCCGATGGATCGGGATTGAGATTAATTCCAACAAAGCCATACTCTTTAATACATTTTTCTAATTCTGGGATAGACGATCTTGGATCGACACCTGGTGACTGCGGAAGCATAGCAGCGCCTATAAATTCACCAGGAAATAATTGTGAAATGCGATAGCAAAGTTCGTTGCAAATGGCAGCCCAAGTGGCAGATGTATTGAAATCTCCAATATGGTGTGCCATAAAGCTAGCTCGCGGAGAAAAGATAGTTAAGTCTATCCCTCGCTCTTTCATCTTAGCCAGTTGATTTACTTCAATAGACTCCCTGAGTTCATCGTCACTAATTTTGAGATCAGATACTTTGGGGCCTAGACCTGGGGTATTTAAGTTATCAATCTGCTTATTACGCCACTCCTCTAGAGCCTTTGGAGCAGTTGTATAGTGACCGTGACAATCAATAATCATGCGTTGCCTTACCCTTTACATTAAACGTCTATTTTGTGCTTACGCCACGTAAACCAGATCTACTGATAATAGAATTTAATTGGCCATTACTCTTCAAAGTCTGAATAAAGTCATCTAAAAAAGGTTTCACATTGGGGCGATCAATCGGCACACCTAATGCCATACTTTCATAACCAATCACTTCAGGCATGACGCTAGAGCCAGGAACCTGATCAGACAACTCGAAGAGAATGCCTTTATTGCTAGAGAATGCGTCAATCTTCCCAGATATTAGTTGCTCCACAGTTTCCTTAGTGGAATTCATTTTGACCAGCTTAGCTTTGCTCAATAATTCAGACACTTCACGCTCGGAACTGCTACCGACACTGACCCCAATGGTGATATTGGCATTATTTAAATCTCCAATGCTTTTAATCTTACTTTTAGGGGCAAGCAAAAATCCTTTTTCAAGGCGTATAACCGGCTCTGAGAACTGAATAAATTTTGCTCTTGCTGGAGTGGCATTAGTGAACACCAAATCTATCTTGCGTTCTTTGATGGCATCCAATACATCAGCATTTTTTGGAAACACTATCGGCTTGAATGTGGCATCCATATTTGCAGAAAGTTGTTTTCCAAGAGCAAACCCAATGCCCCGATTATCCGTTAGGGTTCCATCAGCTAAATAAGATGTTGGAGAGCCTTGATATAGCCCCATTTGCAATGTTCCCGTTGGAGCAATATCATGTTTTGGGCCACTCGCACAGGCAAGTAACAGTATTGTTGCAATACCAGCAGTGAAATACTGACCGGCATGATGTAGAGTTTTTTTGGATAGACTTAGCATGGGCTTTTTTATTTAAATATTAGTCTGGCTGAATATTGGCTTCTCGAACCATTTTTTCATAACGCCGGGTTTCTGATTTGATTAAATTCGTCAGCTGAGATCTGGGTCCAGGAGTTACCTCACCTCCGGCAGTGCTCAATCTGTCCACCATTTCCTTCGATGCAAGTGACTTCTCAACTGCTGCATATAACTTATTGCCAATAGCATTAGGTAATTTAGCGGGGGCTATCAAACCATACCAAACAAAAGCTTCGAATCCTGGATAGCCACTTTCTGCAATCGTGGGAACATCTGGAAACAATGGCGAACGTTTTGGACTCATGACTGCCAAAATTTTGACCTTGCCCGCTTTCACTTGAGGAGCAATCTCAAGCATATTGGTTGCCACAAGATCAATCTGGCCGCCAATTAAATCAGTAATAGCGGCTGATCCACCCTTATACGGAATGTGCTTTAGAGAAATTCCTGCGGCCTGTTCAAAAAATTTCACAGCCATATGAGGGGTAGCACCATTTCCAGGAGATCCAAAGGTAATGTCATCGGGCTTGAGCTTTGCAGCTTTAATCACGTCGCCCAAATTGGCATATTTACTATTGACTGATGTTGCCAGAACTACAGGAACATTGCCTACTAAAGCAATTGGCGTGACGTCTAACTCAGGATCAAATGGCTGAGGCTTGTAGAGCGATTTATTGGCTGCCAAAGCATTTGCTGCCAACATTAATGTGTAACCATCAGAGGGGCTATCAATTAATAGTTTGGTAGCGATATTTGTGCCACCTCCTGGCTTGTTTTCCACCACAATCGGTTGGCCGAGCGTCTCAGACATTCCTTTAGCCAAGGATCTAGCAATTAAGTCGACAGCACCACCAGCGGCATAGCCAACAATCATTTTGATTGGTTTATTTGGATACTCCTGCGCATGCAGATTAAAAGCCAGTAATGAGCCTACTGCAAACATCAGAAACTTTTTCATTCTAGTCATTATTCATTCCCAAAATATTGATAACAATTAACTTGCAATGTACTACGTACCGTCTTTACTCGGCCTTAATGCCTGCTTTAATCACTACCGCTCGCCAGCGTTTGATTTCACTCTGAATTAACTGACCAAAACTTTCAGGCGTTGCTGGAGAGGCAATAGCACCCTCCGTCTTCAATCTAGCACTGACATCAGGAGCGGCAATGCTTTTATTAATGAGTTGATTCAACTTTTGAATCACGGCTGGTGGTGTTCCAGCTGGGGCCACAATGCCATACCACTGGTCCGCCTCAAAACCATTTAAACCCTTGACCCCAGATTCAGCCAAGGTAGGTACATCAGGCATGGAATCTAGTCGCTTGAGACTAGATACTCCTAGGGCTTTCAATTTACCACTCTTCACCATCGGCATCACTGCTGGAGCACCAGTAAACACTAACTGAATTTGCCCCGCAACAGTATCTACTACGGCTGGAGAGGTACCACGATAAGGCACATGAACAATAAAAGTTTGCGTATTCATCTTGAAATATTCAGTTGCCAAATGTGCAGCGCTACCATTACCGCCAGATCCGTAATTCACCTTCCCTGGATTTGCACGTAAATAATTTACCAATTCTGGAACAGAGTTAACGGGCATCGCTGGATTGACAGCTAATACATTGGGAACTTTGGCCACTAAGGCAACTGGAGCAAAAGATTTAATGGGGTCATACGCCAATTGCGGATACACAGAAGGTGCAACTGCCAGCGTTCCCACATGTCCCATCAGCAGGGTATAGCCATCAGGAGCCGCCTTAGCAACCCTCTCAGCTCCAATGGTTCCGCCTGCTCCGGGAACATTCTCCACAATCACTGCAACACCAGTGGATTCCGTGATCTTTTGACCAATGGCACGAGCCAAAATATCCGGACTTCCACCCGGCGTAAACGGCACAATAATTTTGATAGGCTTACTCGGAAAAGCCTCATCTGCCAGAACCGACGGTGTACTTAAAAATAAAGATGCAGAAATGAATATCCCAAGGCCGAAGGTCTGTCGAATGAATCTAACTAAGTACTTCATACTTACTCCTTAGGGGCTCCCGACATTTTGACAATGCCTTCATAACGCTTAATTTCAGATTGAGCAAATTTAGTAAATTCCGCCACTGAACCGCCGTCTACTTGTGCACCAATTGCCTGAAGACTTTTGCGAACTTCAGGGTCATTGAGAACTTTATTAAAAGCAGCGTTTAATTTCTCAGTGACATCTTTTGGAGCATTAGCGGGAAGCATGACTCCATACCAAGCATTGGCTACCATTGGAACACCTGACTCCTTCAGCGTTGGAACATTGGGCAACTCTGGGATTCGCTTATCAGAAGCAACCGCTAAGGCCTTTAACTTTCCGCCTTTGATATTGTTCAACGAACCTGTGTCCAACATCATATCGATATGACCAGCCATTAAATCCAATGCAGCTGGACCACTACCTTTATAGGGAACATGCCGAATATCCAGACCAGTAACGGTCTTGAATTGCGCTCCCGCTAAATGCTGTGATGCGCCTATACCAGCAGAGCCGTATGTGAACTTCCCTGGATTTTGTTTTGCATCATTCATTAAATCCTTAAGGCTATTCCAAGGTGAAGAGGTTGGAACCACCATCACATTCGGAATCGTGCACACCAAAATGACTGGCGTGAAATCTTTTGTCGCATCAAATCCCTGATTAGCAAATAAGTGTGGGCCAGCAGCATTCGTTGAACTGGTAGCCATCAAGATGGAATAGCCGTCTGGCTTATCTTGCACAAATGCTTGGGTGCCGATATTTCCCCCTGCGCCACCCTTATTCTCAACAAAAACGGAGACTCCAAGCTCTTTTCCGAGGGGTTGCACCAATAGGCGTGCTACCTGGTCTGTTGCTCCGCCTGGCGGCCAAGGAACTAAAAACTTAATTGATTTATCTGGATAGGCAGCATAAGTATTGATCGCAACAATACTCAACACTGCTGCAAGAATATGCCTCAAGCTCATAACGCACCTTTTTGTTTTAAAGATGCATCTATCCATGCAGCATCATATTTGCCGTCCAAGATCGATTGAATTGTTTTACGCTCAGCTGTTTCTTTTTCTCTGCCAAGCTTAGCCCCCAATAAACAATCCGCTGGAGACAGTGCAATGATGCCGTCACAGTCTCCCAAAATAATATCCCCAGGATTAATCACCATGCCGCCAATACTGATGGGAATATTGATGCTACCTGGACCATCCTTATGTGGACCGCGCATATTGACGCCACGAGCCCAGCAAGGAAATTGATGCTCTTCGAAAGCATCAACATCGCGAATTGCGCCATCAATTACTGCACCGATAGCCCCCCTACATTTCGCTACGGTCATCATGATCTCACCAAAAAGCGCACGAGAAACATCGCCGCCGCCATCTACAACCAAGACATCGCCGGGCTGAAGAAGTTGCAGTGCCTTATGAATCAGTAAATTATCACCTGCACGCACACTGACCGTGACCGCATTGCCGCACACAGATACCGAAGACTTATTGACGGGCAAAATACCTACTGCGCCTACGGTTCTTCCCAACCCATCACTCACTACAGAAGTGGCTAAACCAGTCAGCGCCTCGATACCCTCTTTAAAAGCCTCTTTTCTAGGGTGAATTTCTATTCCAACGGGATTCATGCTGTCTCCATTTTTTTGATTGTTTATCAGTTTCCTGTAAATTTTTACTTATATCAATGTGAATATATCGCATATCAGTTCAATTTTTATGTGCCTAAAGGAATTGACGCATTTTTGAGGTAGTAGATGTGGGCAGGATCAATGTCGCCTGTATCATCAATTCTTTGCCCCACGGCCCTTAGTTTGCAAACTAGCCAACTTGTGGGCAATTTTTAGCATAAGTTATTGGATAGATACAGAAGCATGCTGAGAGAGTTAAATACCAATCAGTTACTGGAGATTGCACAATCCCCGGCAACAAAATCCGAATGTAAGCCATGCTTACCGCTGTCTTGTAAGGGATGGGAATCTATCCCCAGTGGATTTGATTCTGAGTTACTAGAGCCCATAGGTACACTAAGGATTGAGGGTGCGCAGGAATGCTGGGAAGAACATCACCCTAATGGAACGAATCAATGGTCTAGTGACGCTCCCATCTCCGTCAAACACTACCCATACAATCGATCCGATGTATTTGAGTGCAAGTCATGTCAGCGTAAATTTCTTCGCTACACAGAATATGGCGGTTATTACTTAGATGAACGCATCAGAGAATTGAACCCTGAACTCATTATAGAAAGTTAAGCATTCGGAGAAAAATTGGTTGAAGACAAATATGAAGTACTTTGTGATGCTAAAAGCGGTCCATTCACTTTTTCACTTTCAGCCTTAACCGACTTCCACTCTTCATCACTAGCAAATGCATCCCAAGCAGCTTTTTCAGCCACTTTATTCGGAAAGCACACCAAATAACTGAAGCTATTTGGGTTGTCGATGCAATCCCAGCAATGGGTTACTTGAATGCCTAGTCGACTAAAAATTGGCATCGTCTTTTCCTGAAACCTTTTTTTCAAGGCATCAATATTGCCCTCTGTTGCATTGTAAGTTTTGAACTCATAAATCATTTTTTGCCTTTCTCGATGAGGAGTCTCAAACGAATGCGTTATTGGTTAAGATCAATTTTGTTTGATTTAATTAAGCCGCCCCACTTGGTAATTTCGCTATTAATAAACACCTTGAACTCCACGGGGTCTCCTTTAACAATATCCATTGTCTGAGCAGCCAATAATTTTTTAGTCTCAGGATTATCTAATGCTTTAACAATAGCGTTAGATAACTTATTGACTATCTGAGGATCAGTCCCTTTGGGTGCGAGGATACCGAACCAAAGAGAAACATTAAAATTGGCAACGCCCGCCTCTTCTAAAGTTGGCACCGCGATTAATGGGGTACGACGGTTGCTAGTAGTGGCCAAAGCAACTAGTTTTCCACTATTAATATGTGGGAGCACGCTTGAAGCTGGAGAGAACATCACAGGCACTAGTCCAGATAAAACATCGTTCATTGCCTGAGTACTTCCCTTGTAAGGCACATGCTGCATCTGTATTCCTGTGCGCGCCTCAAAAAGTTCTGCAGACATATGGGGCGAACTTCCGGAGCCTGATGATGCATAAGAAATTTCGCCAGGCTTTGATTTAACAAGAGCAATAAACTCTTGCACTGATTTGACCCCTAAATTTGAATTCACAACCAAAATATTAGGAATGCTTGCCACTAGAGCTATGGGGACTAAACTTTTATAAGCAAGAGCACTTGCACCACTTGCATGAGCTGCTGCATTCACTGTTGCTGACGAGGAGCTGAATAAAAGCGTATAACCATCTCCGGGTGAGTTTGCCACCAATTCAGTTGCAATAGAACTAGAGGCGCCCGGACGATTTTCTACTAATATTTGCTGGCCTAATTGAGGTCTTAAACGCTCTGCAATAATCCTGGCTGCTGTATCTGTTGCGCTTCCAGCAACAAAGCCAACAACAAACTTGATGGGCTTATTAGGATACGCGCCAGACTGTGCAAAGACACTAGCACCAAAAAACATTAGAGTACTCATAAATCCTGCAAGCACTAAACATTTTTGATGCCTCATTATTCACGCTCCAAAATATTTAAGCCCTTAACTCGATCTAAAAGATACAACAAGCCACGATCATCGATGGTGACATCATTACTTTGCGGTCTAGGCAAATGACCCGTTGGGGTCGGCATATAGGAAGCAATCTCCCGAATTGAATGTGGATTTGAGTAATCCAGAATTCGTAATCCATGAGCAAACCAGGCAACTGGTAATTCTGTGCCAGTAATAATTTCACATGGCTGGTGGCAGCCCGTATAGATTGGGCGATTAGTACCGTCTTCACCCTCAACCTGAAAGCTCGCAAAAGGGACTGGCTGTGTTTCATCATTAATGTCAACCATCCACAAAAATGCTGGGGGATGATCTTCGCTCCTAAACACATCTTCATCAGCCACAATCATCAAATCTCTCCCATACACCTTGAATGGAACGCGTAAAGCTGTATGGGTAGGCCATGGATAGGTGGGTTGCCAGCGTAATTTAGAGACAACTTTTGGTCTAGCCATATCTTCAATATCTAAGATGACAGTTCCGCCATACCAATAACTGGTGTACAGACGATTGCCAACTCTTAATGGATGATGGCAGCGATGATCCGCACCCTCCCACGTTTTTTCTTCGCCTCCATCCGTCCATTGACCTGGCATCCACCATCTACTAACCTCCTCTGGTTTTGAGGGATTACGAAGATCAATAATCTTCATGATGTGACCTACAAACCCCTTTTCAGTAGATGAGATATAAGCAAACTCTCCATCAAAGTCAAAGCGGTGCACACCTCTGCCTTCTGTTTGCCATTCAGTAATTAATTTAGGCTCAAGCGGTTTGGAGATATCGTAGATTCCCAGTCCACCCTTAAAGCCTTCAGGCGCCATTTGTCCACGCAAGCCCTCTCGATTGACCAACATCAAATCACCTTTAACGCGTACCTTGTGCGAATGCGTCCCGGGCAGCATACCTAAGTGTGAAACAATTTTTGGGTTCTTTGGATCTTTTACATCAACAATAGTGGTGCCATCCGGATTGCTCATATTCCCGACATAAGCAACATTATTTTGAACAACTACTTGTCCGCCGCCTTGGCAATCCACATAGGAAACTTCTTTAATTCCAATACCGCTGCCCATATACACCCCTTATGTATGCATTTTTCATTAATTCATTTTTGGAAGGGACGCCTAAGATATCAAGCATCCCCTACTTCAAAGCGTCCAATACAGCCTTTGCCATCGATGCAGTGTTGCCGCTGCCATTAATGTCCCCAGTTCTCGCCTTGGGGTTTGCAAGGGCAATCGCAGTTGCTTCTGACATAGCCTTGGCCATCTTAACGGCCTCAGGAATTTTGCGACTATGTCCAAGCCAGTCAAATAGCATGCGAGTTGACTCAATCATGGAGTAAGGATTAGCTATTCCTTTGCCGGCGATATCGGGAGCTGAACCATGGGTGGCTTGGGCCATCACAATATCACCATCTCCAATACATAAGCCAGGAGCCATTCCCAAACCGCCAACAAGGCCTGCTGCTTCATCTGACAAAATATCGCCAAACATATTGGTGGTAACTATGACATCAAAATTTTGCGGATCTCTCACTAAGCGCATTGCCATAGTATCAACAATGACGTCATCCAAAAGGACGTCGGGATACTCTGCGGCGAGCTTCTTGCATTCTTCAACAAACATTCCACAGCCCAACTTAAATACAGTATCTTTGTGAACATAGGTGAGATGTTTTTTTCTTTGACGCGCTAACTCAAATGCCGCTCTCGCTACACGACTACTGCCTGTTCTTGTAATCACACGCATCGATAAGGTCATTTCATCGCTTGGACGAAACTCCGCATTGCCGACAAGCATGTTTCGATCGGGCTGAAAACCCTCATTATTTTCCCGAACAATAATCAGATCAATATCATCTCGAATGCAACCGATATCAGGATATGAACGTGTAGGCCTAACATTAGCGAACAAGTTAAATTGTTTACGTAAAATTGGATGCGGATTTATTGCATTTGCCTGCTTAGGGTAGGCACGATGCCCAATAGGCCCCAAAATCCAACCATCTAAGGTGTGCAAAGTTTCTAAAGTTTCAGGGGGTAAGGTGTGCCCATGTGTATCGAGTGCACGACGCCCAATCGGTAGTGGCACCCATTCAATATCTACCTTATGAAGAGCAGCGGCCGCTTTTGCAACCTCCACGGCAACTGGCACAATTTCATGCCCTATATCATCGCCCTCTAAAATTCCAACCCTTAGCTTTCGTGACATTATTTATTCATCCAGTTGTATGTTGCGGGCATTTGCTAAGGCAGTCCACCGCCTCACTTCGTTTTTAATAAATTGACCAAATTGTTCTGGCGTCATTGGCATAGGCTCAACTGCCTCAACTGCTAGCTTCTCTCGCATCTCTGGGAGCTTTAATGTAGCGACCTGGGTCTCATTTAAGCGCTTAACAATGTCCGCCGGAATACCCGCCGGCCCCACGGTTCCATACCACTGCATAGCATCAAAACCTTTAAAACCCAGCTCTTCCATCGTAGGAACATCTTTTAAGACAGAGCTACGCTTTGGGCCGGTCACAGCTAAGGCTCGAACCTTGCCTGATTGTATGTATTGAAGAGCAGCCGCCAGGCCAGGGAACATGGCCTGTGTTTGACCACCCAATAAATCGGTGAATGCTGGCGCAATTCCGCGATAAGGAATGTGCAAAATATAGAGCCCTGTCTCCTGCTTAAATAACTCCATTGTCATATGCGTCAAAGATCCTTGACCCGCAGTTCCATAACTTAACTTTCCTGGATTTTTGCGGACATAGTCAATGAACTCCTTCATATTTTTGACTGGCAGCTTGCTGTTCACAACGAGTACATTTGGAGTTGCCCCAATCATTCCAATTGGTGTAAAGTCTTTGATCGGGTCATAAGGCACCTTTCGTGCCGCTGGATTGGTGCCATGAGTAGCAACATATCCTTGCATTAAAGTGTAACCATCTGGTGCAGCTCGCATGGTTGTTTGTGAGGCAATCACTCCCCCGCCACCACTTTGATTTTCCACAATAAAAGTTTGACCAAGCATTCGACCCCATCTTTCGGTAACTGTGCGAGCAATCATGTCATTACCGCCCCCTGCCGCTACTGGCACTATGTATCGAATTGGCTTAGTCGGAAAATTATCCGCGAAGCCCACATTGGGAAGCAATAAAGAGGCGGAAGCCAATAGAAAATTTCTACGTTGCATATTTACACTCCAGTCTTAATGAAAAATAGGATAACTGAGTTTAAAAAATTTCGCCCCCAAGAGCTCTAAATTGTCCGTATAAGTGATCGCACCGATCGTTTGGCTAGCTTGCGGCCATATGGAGCAATTACATTTAATTTAATGCTGCTTTTTTCTTTCGACAAGCCTCAGAACAATACTTCACAGATTCCCAGTTTTTAGCCCATGACTTTCTCCAAGTCATTTCTCGGTTGCAAGCTACACAGAGCTTGCTTGGCAGAGTGCTTTTATTACCCTTGAATGTGGATTTCATCACAAGACTCTATAAGTCATTTAAATGATTGAGGAGCTTCTTGGCATGAATCTGAATTTTTTCCTGATCCTCATCACTGATCCGCTTTAGGTTAGCAGTCATTAAGCGAGTTCTTGGGCTAGATTCAAATTGCTTGCGATGCTTGATTAGGAAATTCCAGTACAAGGCAGTGATTGGGCAAGCCTGCTCACCAAAGCGAACATCAGGCTTGTATCGACATGAATCACAATAATTACTCATCCGCTTGATATAAGCCCCGCTAGCAATATAGGGCTTACTAGTAAAGCGGCCGCCATTTGCAAATAAAGCCATCCCTGCAGTATTGGGCAGCTCTACCCATTCGATAGCATCAATATAGATCGCTAAATACCAATCGCATACTGCACTAGGTAAAACTTCAGCCAAAAGAGCAAAGTTTCCAGTCACCATTAAGCGCTGAATATGATGCGCATAGCCGTATTTGAGTGTTTGGCCAATCGCATCTTGCATACAGCTCATATGGGTTTTGCCAGTCCAGTACCACTGCGGCAGCGCTCGTTCATGTTGATAGTGGTTCTCTTGCGCCATCTTGGGCATATCGAGGTAATACATACCTCGCACAAACTCACGCCAACCTAAGATCTGCCGAATAAAACCTTCGACTGTTGATAAATCCAGGGAATATTTCTTCCAGGCAATTAAGACAGCACCAATAACTTCACGTGGATTTAATAACTTCAGGTTGAGCGCACAAGACACAATGGAATGCCATCCAAATGGAGTGTCAACCCACATCGCATCTTGATAGACGCCAAAATTTCTTAAGCGATACTCCACAAAATACCGAAGGGCCTCTAAAGCCTGCTGTCTACTCACTGGCCATTGAAAATATTCCAAAGAACCAGGGTGATTAGGATATGTTTTCTCAACAAATCTCAACACTTCCTGCGTAACCTCATCCGGAGGAAAAGCAAGGGGTCCATCAATTAATCCGGGGCCTTTTTTTGGATATGGCTTGCGGTTATCCTGATCAAAGTTCCATTGCCCACCCTCAGGGTTGCCCTCAGCATCAATCAGAATGTTGTGAGTCTTGCGCATGAGGCGATAGAAATACTCTAGCCGCAGCTCTTTTTTACCCTCAGTCCAAGCAGAAAACTCTTGATGGGTGCAGAAAAAATGATCATCTTCTCGCATATCCAACTGCAGATTGAGCTCTGCACTTAATCCCTCGATTGCCACCTTGAGACGCCACTCACCAGGTTCCACGCAAACTAAATTAGAAATATTGTTTTGCAGTAAATGAGCCTTTACAGCCTCAACGATAGAAAGCGGAGATTCCTTGATATAGGTCAGAGGGTAGTTGAGGTCTCTCAAGGCTTGCGCAAAATGACGCATCGCCGATAAAAATAAGGCAATCTTCGCTTTATGAGTCCAGACATAATCGGACTCCTTGGCGGACTCAACCATCAAGATTTCATCAAACTGAGGATTGAAATCTTTTAGCGCAGCGCTCTGAAGATCTAACTGATCACCCAGAACTAAAAACAGCCTTTTGGCTTGACTCATTTGTTTTTATATTGCGTTGGGCAATAGGCTCGAGTGACATCACTGCTTCGCAGTGCCGCATGCTTTGTGGATCGTCCTGTCACCCTTTTGCGCCACAACTCAAATGACCCTCTTTTGAGCTCTTTGCGCATCAACTCAATCACCATGGGCTCAGATAGTCCGAAAGTTTTTTCAATGGCGTCAAATGGCGTGCGGTCCTCCCAAGCCATCTCGATGACACGGGAAATGTCAGACTCAGTGAGCTCTGCTTTGGGTAATTTGGACATCGTGCAAGTTTAAGACTTATTTAATAAACTGGCTGAGTCCTCCCTCACCTTACCTCACCCCACTTCACCCTAAAAGTTCATATGCTTGGAAAAATTCGTCAAAAAATGATTGCTTCCCAGCCTTTGCCAAGCTCTAAGGAAAGGCCTGCCGTTTGCCCGCTTTGTGATAGACCCATCCCAGATTCTCAAAAGGATGCTCATCACTTGATTCCGAAGTCAAAAGGGGGCAAAAGGACAGAGTTTTTACATCGTATCTGCCATAAGCAAGTTCATGCCCTGTTTACCGAAACAGAGTTAGCCGTGGAATTTAATACTGCAGAAGCCTTGCGGACTCATCCTGAAATGCAAAAGTTTATCGCATGGGTAAAAAATAAACCGAATGATTTCTACGAAAAAACCCGCAAAAGCATTCGCTTAAAAAGTAGTTAATGGGTCATAATCTGATTCAAAGAGCACTCAAAACCTAATTCACTTTTTTCCACAATTGAGCACATGGACCATTCTTTACTCAGATTTATACTTAACTCACCAGAGTACTTACTCAGATACGAAATTATTTTTGCAGTCTTAACTATTTGCTTATCTGTCTATTATATATTCCAAAAGTTTCTACCATCATGTCTCTTTGGAGATGATGCTACATATGCATCCTATATTTACAATGCCATGGGCGTTGTATTTAGTCTTGTGTTTGCATTTATAACTGTGCAGGTATGGCAAAACTACAACGGCGTTAATGACGCCGTTACAAAAGAGGCAAATAATTTAAACAGTATTTATCGACTCTACAGCGCATTCCCTCCTGAAACACAAAAAGCTGGCAGAGAATACTTAAGAGACTACACACAGACTGTCATTGATGAAGAGTGGCCACTGCTCAGCAAAGATCAATTCAGTCTTAACGCATATGCCAAATTATTAAAATTGGAAGATCAGATTATCACCTTTCAACCTAAAACCCCAGGCCAAATAAACGCTCATCAACAAATGCTCAGGCTGCTCTCGGATGCTGCTGAATTACGGAGAAGTCGTGTTTATAACGCCAGATTTGCTTTGGCCGCTCCAGCATGGATCGGCTTAACCAGCAGCGTATTTATATTTTTAGTGTTCTCCTGCCTATTTCAGATGAAGTCTGTGCGCACGCATGTAATCTTAATAATATTTCTAAGCTTAACCATTGTGGGTGTACTGTACTTCTTGATTATTTATATCCATCCATTTTTAGGTCCTATGGCTATTCCACCGGACTCTTTTTCAGAGGTCATGAATCTCTCATGGAAATATAAATAACATTATTGAATCTTTGCCAATGATCAATATTAATCGCCCCCGTCGTTCTGTTTTGTATATGCCAGGTGCAAATACGCGCGCCCTTGAAAAGGCAAAAACACTTGCTGCGGACTCACTCATTCTCGATTTGGAGGATGCAGTAGCACCGGATTCAAAATCGACTGCTCGAGAAAATATTTTGCAGGCCCTGGAGTCCGGATTTGGCTACCGTGAGGCTGTGGTCCGCATTAACGGCTTAAATACTTCATGGGGAATGGATGACCTCAAAGCATTTTCTAATAGCAAAGCAGATGCAATTGTTTTACCAAAAGTTGAATCTGCCGCACAAGTGCAGGAGGTGGCACAACAGCTTGGTAAGTTGGGTGCCCCCAAGAACATGACTATTTGGGCCATGATCGAAACGCCAAAAGCCTTCTTTAAACTGCAAGAGATTGCCGAGTCACACCCTTTGTTAGAAGCTTTGGTACTAGGAACTTCGGATCTTGTAAAAGATTTACATGCTCGCCATACCCCCAATAGAATCGAGACGCAAACCGCGCTATCGCTTTCGGTATTAGCAGCAAGAGCTTACGGCTTATGTGTATTGGATGGCGTTCATCTATCGCTAGATGATGATACTGGCTTAGTAAAATCTTGCATTCAAGGCAGAGATATGGGCTTTGATGGTAAGACGCTAATACACCCAAACCAAATCGCAGTAGCTAATAAAACCTTTGGCCCATCACCCGAAGAAATCACAGAAGCACAAGAAAGAATTGCGGCATATGAATCAGCAATTCAGTCGGGTGCAGGCATTGCAGTGCTCAATGGCAAATTAATTGAAGAATTGCATATTCAAGATGCCAAAAGAATTCTGGCACTTGCTAGTGCTATTGCAAAGACCAGCGCCTGTTAATGATCCAAATCTAAACTCTGTATCAGGCTTGCTAGCCTTACTACAGAATCAAATGTATTTGACTTACTGGCCTCTACGTCCAGATTCTCCCAATTAAACTCGAGCGAAAAATGAGCAGATTCAATAATGAGCTCATAGCTTGAGGATGCCTTTCCTGAAGGGATGGCTAGGTCTGCTACTGGCACCTTCACGACCTCAATGGCTTCAACTAACATCGCAACCTCTGTAGCAAGAAGCTCTCTGGTATGCAACACATCATCAGTTCTCTTAACGGAAATCTTAGAGACCTCATCAATTGCAACTTCATATTGGTTCAATCCCAAATCAAACCAAACGGTTAACTCAAGCGCAATTGGGTATGTCTTCATTAGTCGACCTCATCAGCATGTGCTTCATCAAAATGCTCTTTGCGAGGCTTTAACTTTGCCTCAATCTGCACCCACTTACTCTGCTGCATTCTGTATTCGCAGTTTTCGGCATGGTTCTCCAATAAGCCAAAAATGACCGTAGTTGGTATCTTGCAATACTGACATCGGTAAGCATGTTGATGCTCTTCAATTTTCTCTTGGGGATAATCAATATAAAAAGGCTTCACCGAGAACACCTCAATTTATGAGTCTATATGCAGACCATACTACACCTCAGGCATGCTCTTAAAGTGTGTATTTACCCTGATTTGCTGCAATGCAGTGATTACCTAGCAATCATGTAGCCGGCTTATCACTTCCTTCGCCGTCCAGCGCACCTTCCCATTTAGAGATGACAGCTGTCGCCAAGCCGTTCCCGAGAACATTGGTTGCTGAACGGGCCATATCCAAAAAGTGATCGACACCAAGAATCAGCAACACCCCAGCTTCGGGAAGATTAAATTGAGAAAGGGTTGCCGCTATCACTACGAGCGAGGCCCGGGGTACACCAGCGATCCCTTTTGAAGTAATCATTAACACCAACAACATCAGAAGCTGCTGGGTTAAATCCATCTGAATTCCATAGACCTGAGCAATAAATACCGCAGCGAATGTGCAGTACATCATGGATCCATCTAAATTAAACGAATAGCCCACTGGTAAAACAAAAGAAGCAATTTTGTTCTTGCAACCAAAACGCTCTACACGCTCCAATGTCATTGGGTATGCAGCCTCAGAGCTTGCTGTAGTGAATGCTAATAAGGCTGGTTCACGCAATAAGGATACGAGATGCCATGTCCGTTTTTTCAGAACCAATGAACTGATTAAGGTAATGACAATCCATAGGGCAAAAATGGATACGTAGAAACTCAACATAAATTTGCCGTAAGTCATGAGAATAGCGATGCCATTTTCAGCAATCACACAAGAGACTGCTGAAAATACAGCAACAGGAGCCATCTTCATCACTGCTGTCGTAATTTTGAGCATGATATGAGAGAGCATTTCCAAATTACGGATGAACTCATCTGCCCTGCTGCCCATTCCAGCCGCGCCTATACCAAAGAACACCGCGAATACGACGATTTGCAGAATCTCATTTTTTGCCAGCGCATCAAAGATGCTAGTCGGGAAAATATGACGCACAAACTCTGGCAAATTTAATCCAGTTTTGCTAAGACCAGTACTGGCAGCAACCTCTGGCAAAACTAGATCAACACCAACTCCAGGCTGGAGTAAATTGACCATCACCAATCCCAAGAGTAGCGATACCAAAGACATTGAAATAAACCAAGCAAAAGTCTTTAGACCAACTCGACCGATGGTGGATGCATCACCCATTTTGGCAATGCCAACCACCAAGGTTGAAAACACTAGGGGGGCAATGATCATCTTGATCAGACGCAAAAATACATCCGTCAAAATGGAAACATAGTTAACGTACTGCGCGGGAAAAGTTGTACCCACTCCGTAAGAGTGCACTAGGTATCCAATAACAATACCCAAGACCATGGCCGCGAGAATAAAGCTTGTTAACTTTTTGGAATTCATAGGGGGCTCAAGTCTTTTTAGATGGAGTATTCACGGATTTTACCTAGATCGCACCAAATACCACAGAAAATTGGGTGTCAAGCTACAACGAAGTAGCCTATATCAGTCGATAATATAGTGACCGATATAGCAAATAAGGGCTGAGATGGACTTACTACCTTGCATTGAATTAGAGACTTCACCAAACCCGAGCGCCTCAGTGATTTGGTTGCACGGCCTTGGGGCAGATGGCAATGACTTTGTGCCTATCATTCCAGAATTAGATCTAACGGGCTGCCCCGGTATTCGTTTTGTCTTTCCAAGCGCTCCCAGCATGCCAGTTACCGTCAATGGTGGATACGTGATGCCTGCGTGGTACGACATCGTCGGCAGGGATTTGATGGATCGAGAAGATGCAGCTGGCATTCAACACTCCGCGACCTCTATTTTGAAATTGCTTGAACGTGAAGCAAGTCGCGGAATTGCCTACGACAAGATCGTCCTGGCTGGTTTTTCACAAGGTTGCGCGATGGCCTTGCATATTGGCCTTCGCTTTCCGCATAAGCTGGCCGGCATTATTGCTCTTTCGGGCTATCTCCCATTGGCAATGAGCGCCAACCTCGAAAAGCATTCCGCTAATCAGGCAACCCCCATTTTTATGGCGCATGGTGAATTTGATTCAGTAGTGATTCCAGAGCGCGCCCAAGCTTCTTGTGACCTCCTTGAAAAAATGGGCTATCAAGTGAGTTGGAATGAATACCCGATGGAGCATTCTGTTAACCGTGAAGAATTGGCAGATATCTCACGCTTTCTTCAAGAAGTTCTCCACAAGAATTAACTTAACAAAAATAAAAGGGCTCATTTGAGCCCTTTGTAAACCAAAGCAATTGTTGCTTAGAGTTTTTTGTTAAAGCTGTACTGTGCAAAGGCTTGCTCAGCCACTCCAAACCATTGTGCTTCCATATTCCTGAAGACACGGTAATCCTCGTAAATCTTTTTAAACTGAGGATTTTTAGCAGACTCCTCAGCATAAGTCTCTTGAGTTGCTTTAAAGCAAGCATCTAAGACTGAAGTATTAAATTTTCTCAATACCGCCCCATTTTGCAAAAGACGCTGCAATGCTGGTGGATTGAGAGCGTCGTACTTGGCGCACATGTCAACGTGAGCCTCATAGCAAGCCGCTTCCCATGCAGCTTGATAAGAAGGGGGCAAAGAATCCCACTGCTTTTTGTTGACCAAGAAAGATAGTCCGGCAGCACCTTCCCAGAATGCAGGGTAGTAATAATTTTTAGCTACTTTAGCAAGGCCTAATTTTTCATCATCATAAGGACCCACAAATTCAGCCGCATCAATCGTGCCTTTTTCTAGTGCCGCATAAATTTCACCGGCAGGCAATTGTTGAGGCACAACCCCCAGCTTTGCTAAGACTTGGCCAGCAAATCCTGCAATTCGAAATTTCAGACCCTTCAGGTCTTCTGGTGATTTAATTTCTTTACGAAACCAACCACCCATCTGAGTGCCAGTTTGACCACCCATGAAATTGACGATGTTGTAGCTTGCATATAACTCACGCATTAATCTCATACCATTACCATGCAGCATCCATGCAGATTGCTGACGTGCAGTCATACCAAATGGAGCAGCTGTATCAAAAATAAACGCACTATTTTTTCCTAGGTAGTAATAGCTGGCTGTATGCCCGCACTCTACCGTACCATTTTGCACAGCATCTAACACCTGCAATGGAGGTACGACCTCGCCAGCAGCAAATACTTTGATATTGAACTTGCCATCAGTTGCTTTGCGGAGCGAGTTAGCAAATACTTCAGGCGTCCTAAATAAGGTATCTAAAGATTTAGGGAAGCTGGAGACCAGACGCCAATTCAATGTTGGCAAATTTTGAGCAATAGATGGTGTCGCCAAGGTTGCCACTCCAGCACCAATGGTTGCCTTCTTTAAAAATGAACGTCTTTGCATTGCACTCCCCCTTCTAATATCGATTATTTTCCACCAACCGTCATTGAACCAATCAGAATTGATCCTGTTTCCTTGGTGCCACGAATTAAGGTGTCACTACCGATCATTTCAATATCCAGCAACATATCGCGCAAGTTACCCGCAATAGTGACCTCTTCTACTGGATACTGAATTTCTCCATTCTCTACCCAGTAACCAAAGGCACCTCTTGAGTAATCACCAGTAACATAATTCACGCCCTGACCCATTAACTCTGTAACCAACAGCCCCGTACCCATTTGCTTAAGTAATGCAGGCAAGCCACCTTTTGGCGTCTTCTTACTTGTAAGAGTCAGTTGGTGAGACCCTCCAGCATTGCCGGTAGTTTTCATGCCTAACTTACGAGCTGAATAGGTAGACAAGAAGTAGCCCTGCAAAATCCCTTTGTCTACTACAGTACGCGCACTCGTTTTTACACCCTCTTCATCAAACGGAGCGCTCCCAGTCATGGACTTCATATGGGGGTTCTCAAAGAGGCTAATGTGCTTAGGTAATACCTGCTTACCCAGGCTATCGAGCAAGAAACTAGAGCGTCGATATAAAGCACCGCCTGATATTGCTTGAACTAGTCCGCCCAATAAACCTGCTGCCAGCGGAGCCTCGAAAATCACAGGGCAACGCCGCGTAGTGAGAGACCGTGCTTTTAGTCTGGATAATGCGCGCTCTGCGGCGTATCTACCGATAGCCGCTGGATCTGCGAGCTCCCCAGGAATGCGTGAACTGGAATACCAATC
>Ga0114968_10001100_pt1 | contig 20469 bp, 20 predicted proteins | sample M_130807_EF_Meta_FD_87020 | JGI IMG/M metagenome (GOLD analysis project Ga0114968, IMG submission 87020) | Freshwater microbial communities from Lake Montjoie, Canada to study carbon cycling - M_130807_EF_MetaG | ecosystem: Environmental > Aquatic > Freshwater > Lake | place: Lake Montjoie...
AGCTCTACGACTTCAAAGCAACAGACTTCAAAGGCTTGCTAAAGTCACGTGTGACGAAGAAACAAGTGGAAGAATTCCTTGCGACACAAGCTAAAAAGACAAATGCTACTAAGAAAGTTCCAGCGGCGAAAAAGACTACCAAGTGAGGTAATGTATGACTATCAATCTTTACAAAAAAGAAGTAGTCAGTAAATTTGTTGTTGAATTAGGTTCGCTGCTTTCCATAAGGATCTCTCAATACCATCGGAAGTTCAAGAACGATGATGAGATTAAATTTTTTAATCAATTCATTATTTGTCCAGACAAAGATGATTACGATGGTGACCAGATAGAGTATGCTGCCAACGCACGACAGCACTTTGAAGAAAACATTGATGTTGGATTTTCCTACTTTGAGCTGGTAAATTTAAGATTAACATCTGAAAAATCGATCGAATACTGTTTTACATGCTATCCTGATTTTTTGGAAAAAGAGTTCCAAGATGATGGTTTAGCTTTTGGATTGATTGGAGATAAAATAACTTTTTATCATCAATCAATGATTGAACTTTTAGAATCTTACGGCGATGATACTTGGACACCAATCATTCGTGATGTACAAGCAGAAATTAGTTTTGGCAGTCTAAAAAGAAGTTAAACCAACTCAATCGCCTTGCGTTTCATAGCGTCATTGACATCAATGTAGCATTGAGTTGTGGATAGATTGGCGTGCCTTGCGATGCTTTGTAGCACCCTAACGCTCACCCCTTTATCGGCTAAGTTGGTAATTCCTGTGCGTCTTGGACTGTGACTGCTGCCTCCCGAAATGGCACAGTTGCGGAACAAGTGGTGGAAGTGCTGACATAGCGTATTGCTGTTCCAACCTTCCGTTGGACGCTTTTGTGAGTAGAAAAGCTTGTGTGTGAGCTCTTGGGGTGGAGCAGCATGGACGTAAGCCTGTAGCTCTCGACGTAGCTTTTCGCTGACAAACACAGTACCGCCCTTGCGTCCTTTTGTCTGTTCAGCTGTCAAGTAGATTTCAGACTTGATCTTGCCCTCTGCGTCAAGCACGTCCGCGTAACGTAGTGAGGCACACTCTTTCACACGTAGCATTGCGTATAGCATAGTCAAAAACATCGCCCTGTTTCGTGCAGCATGTGGACGGGTAGCAACGTAGTCCAGCACCCTACGGATTTCTTGTGGCGTTAGTACTTTTGCTTGTTTGGACATTAGTGCTCTCCTTAATGTAAGCTTTCCAATGTCTACAGTGTATTTTCTTTGTTTCCTAATTCCTACCGAATTTTTACCTAAATGTGTCAATGTATTTTCTCCAATGATTTCAAAGACTTAACCTGTCTTTGACTCGAAAACAAAGCTTTTAGTAATTAGCTTTGGTTTTGTATTTATTGGAATTTTTGGGTGATTGCGACTTTTTTAAGCAGACTTGCGTATAAGCCCTACACGCTTTCGTAAGCTGTACCAGCTACCCAAGCTTAGCTAAGCTTGTTTTGTGCGTTTGTAGCTTGTTTTAGTGCTTTGCTTTAGAATGTACAAAACTGGAGTAGCTATGCTTTACGCTGTCAAAACGCTTTTAAGTGCCTTAATTATTGTGATTGCTACAGAACTAAGCAAAAGAAGTAGTAGCTTAGCCGCATTCATATTAGCTTTACCAATTGTGTCAATTATTGCTATCTGTTGGATTTACTATGAAAGTGAAGACACATTGAAGATAGCAGACATTACTTATGAAACATTCTGGTATGTTCTTCCAACTTTACCTATGTTTCTTTTAATGTCATATCTTTTACGAAATGGATACAACTTCTATCTTTCTTTGTTAGCTTGCTGTGTCATTACAGCTATCTTGTTTGCTCTGACTCAGTACCTTGTATCTAAGTTCTTGCTTGTTTGAGTGTTTACTTAATTTTAGACAAAGCTTCGCCAATTAAAGCTAACAAACTTTAATGAAAGTAGCAAGAGCCAAACGTGGGCAGTAATGCTATTAAGTCAAATTCCAAAGCACGTTGTCCGTGTCTTTAGCACCTAACTCTTTTGTAATGTACTCAATCCATCCGCTGTCCGTAATGTTAACCTTGTGCTCAGCGTCTATGTAGTCAACGTTGAGCTTGGCATTGGTAACAAGTTGATCAAACTGATTAAACTTGATGTGACTTGGTAAGTTACCAATGGCGAAGTGAAGATGTAGATTTTTACTGCTACGCTCTCCTTCAACTACTGGTATGTACCTAAGAGAGAGTCCGTACTTGTCGGCACCACGCTTACCAAAAACTTCTCTGTTGAGCTTCTGCTGAAAGCGTCTCGCTATACGTTCACAGTCCGCACGTGTCAGCTTACGCTTGTACGTTCCTCTGTGTGTTATCTCAAAAACAGTTTGCTTCAAAGTCAGCGTCAAAGCTAAGGGATAATCACTACTCATTCCTCTTAACCACGTGCGTGTTGCTGCCTTTTGCGTTGGCTTAGCAAGTGGGTTATAGGCTGTGCGAGTGCGAATGTCTTCTATGTTCATACCTTTATTTATGTGAAACCAAAGAAAAGAATATATTTTCCTTTCGGTTGACCTTAAATTGGTCTGAAGTTACAGTAAAAGTTCACTTAACAAAAGGAACTTTTATGTCTTTTATCGCAAAACTCAAGCTTGTAACCAGCAAGCGTGACCGTAACATTAGTCCAGTGGTGTTGCGTAGGCAGAAACTTGCCACAAAGATTGAAGAGCAGCTACAACTGGCACAAGCACAGAAGAACGGCACCTTGTTCGCACCCAAGCGTCTTAAGACTGTGACTAACGAAGCTGGAGAGCGTGTTGTAGTTGAGACAACCAAGCGTGTGAAAGAGTGGTTTTGGACAACGCCTGGCAAGAAGATCAACCTCAGTGTGCGTTATGGCAGCAAGACATTAGAACTCGCTAAGGGAAAAAATGCTATTGAACTTAGCACACAAGACGAGCTGATTGAAACCTTGACGTTGTTACAGCAAGGCGTAATCAATGGGGAGCTGGACGACGCTATCAACAACGCAAGTGACAAGTTGCGGGCTGGTTTTGCCAAATGATTGATTAAGGACTGGCACACAGGTGTCAGTCCTTGTTTTCTAATCTTACTAAATATAAGAATAGGAGACGACTATGAGACTTTACGAGTTTGCTGATGCTGAAGCACAATTGGGTTTGCTACGCATAATTATTGACAATACGTGGACAGCGATAGCACAGCAAGCAGCAGAGCAACGGCGAGTGAATGCTGAACGTAGGGCACAGGCAAAGCTCAAGCCACGTGTCAAGCGATCAAGCAACGGCACAAGCGCACGTGTTCCCGCTCCCGCTCCACCTCCGCCAAACAAGCCACAAGCACCTTTAGCTAAACAGCCACCCATCTCTAACAACAAGCCTGACCCTACCGCCTTAGACTCCGATGAGCCTCTACCGCCTGCCAACACTCAGCTTAAGTCGCTGCCAATAGCTACAGCAATCAAGCCTACGCAAGCGGCTAAGCCATACTCAACGCCGATACCCGCTACGCCTCTAAAACCTTATAACGGCTTAAAAACGGGATATTTGAACAAAAAGATCAGTGCTTTAGAAAAAGAAGATGACGGGGGTGACAGGTATAGCCAAAATGGTATTACCACTCTTGAAAAATAGGTACGGAATTCAGTCGGGGTGTTAAAAACCTACGCACTGGTGATTTGATTTAATCCCAAGTTGGTTCTGTATTTCCTAAAATAGTGGGTTATGAAAAATTGTAGTCAAGTACTTACGCTCTGAGATGGATGATTGTTCACCTATCCTCACACCAAATCTTGACTCATGGACTCATACTTTTTTAAGATAATTTTCCTAAGTCCTCGACTAAAGCCGTAGTTACAGTATTAAATTCTTCAATCGCGTCGTCAATGTTGTATCCATTTCGCAAGAAGAAAATGTAACCTCGTCCGCTTGCCATACCACCGTAAGACGCTCCGTCATCTTTGTGGCATTCAACAGTAATTAACTCATCTATCAAAAAGCCAACATCTTGATAAGCCTCAAATAGAAATTGGTTCTTATGACCTCGAAATTCATAAAAAATAACCCGCGACTCGTTTGACTCTTCTATCAATTCAGAATAAGAATCCCAATTAAAATTCTTAAAATTTTCAAATTTTTTTAACATTGAAATTTCACCATCCCAAGTCATTCCAACATATCCTGGGTACTCTTCAATGCCAGTGTCATCATCTATTGGTTCAAAATCAATCATTAGAAATCCAATATTCTTAAGTTAAATGTTCAATCAAGTAGTGACTTTTCGAAGCTTATGGACGGCTTTTATGAAGAACCGAATTTCATGATGTCTTCCTCAATTACTTAACAATAATAAAGCATCATAAATTAACACTAAGCAAGTATGCCGCCAATCATCTTCTCTCCCACTACATGATAATAGGTTTTTAAATTTTTCTAATTTTCCCTGCTCAGATATCAGCCTCCCAGCTTAGTGGCAAGGGCTAACGGCGTTGCTTGCTTCCCGTAGTACTTCTCAATAATTTGTACACTGGTTCCCATATTTTTAGATATGTCATAGATTGGAACTCCACGCCTAATCATCATCACAGCATAGAAATGCCGCAAACTGTAAAGCGTGTACTTCTCCTTGTCTCTATTTTCTGACAGATTTATTGAATCAAGTAAAGCATTAAATTGGTCTATAAGCGTGACGATTTTATTGCCGTCGTACATACAGAAGAACCATCCGTTTTTGTCTTCCGTTTTTCTTTTTGGGCTACGCACTTTTCTTAATTCCGCCTCGTCAATCCTCAACTTATTACGTTCTCTCACTCTTTCAACATATCTAACCACGCTTGTTCTTGGGATGACAATCCTTCTTCCTGTCTTACCACGCACAGAAAACATAAAATTTCTGCGTCCAAGTTCATCTTTAAATTCAACAACGTCTCTATCTTGTAAATTGTTAGCTTCACCTATCCTCATCCCGCTATTGGCTAAGATTAGTACGTAGTCTCTGACAAGCTCCTTTGTGTATTTCCATTCCTTGTTCTTTGACTGATGTATCGCTCTACGCATACCTTTGATAATTTCACGGTATTCATCTATGGTAAATGTTGGGCGTACGATTGCTTTTTCCGCCTTAAAGCGATAGGTAGGTAGTTGCGTTGTACCTCTGTAGCCTCGCTCATAAGCGTACTTGAGCAATGTCTTTGCCAGTGTTATTTCCCACTCTAAAGTCTTATCAGCTGGATTTAGGCTGTGGTTACGTGGACGCTTGTCCTCAGTGATTCGGTGATAATAATCTTTCCTCCAAGCTACGTAGTCCTGAAGTACAGCATTGTCAATGTTGTTGACGCCCGCATTGCCGCAGTACTCTTTCCAAAATTTAGACACACGCTTGATTTGACGAAGCATGTGAATGCTTGTCTGCTGCTGGGAGCTGGTGTTTGTCTTAACGTCTAAGCCTTTTTGGTACTGACTTTGACGTAACGCGATGTATTCGTCTATCACATCGCGGAAGGATTTCTGCTGTAGCGGCAGTCCTTCGCGTTGCTTAAATTCCATTTCGTGTAGGTATTTGAGGGCTAACTTTCGTGCCTCATCTACCTTACGGGTCTTTAAGCTTTTGTATATGTACTGTCGATCGCCTTTGTAAAAGCGAGCTTGGAAGATGCCGTTGCGACAGAACAAGACGACTTTGCCGTCCTCTAATTCTTCCTTAAATTCTGTGCTTAACATCTGCCTAACTTATTCCATTAAACCGCCTTTTGCCTAACAATTGTAAAACATTTTTTAGCTATAGTCAAGAACGTAACCTATTGATTCTTAACACTAATTGAGCTTTCCGTGGCAGTGCTTGTATTTCTTACCGCTGCCGCAAGGGCAGGCTTCGTTGCGTCCGACACCAGCAAAACTGAGGGCTGCCGCCGTGCCCGCTTGGGCGAAAGGCGGTGACTGCGGGGCCACGGTTTCCGGCTCGCCGCTTTCGGTTGGCGCGGTGTAGGTGATGTTGGCGATGTTCTCGCCCTTGGCTTCGAGTTGCTGCGCCGCCTCATCGAGCTGTTCGCGGGTCTGGATGCGCACGGTCATCAGCGTGCTGGTGACGGAATTTTTGACCGAATCCAGCATCTGGCCGAACAGCTCAAACGCCTCGCGCTTGTATTCCTGCTTGGGCTGCTTCTGGGCGTAGCCGCGTAGGTGAATGCCTTGGCGCAGGTAGTCCAGCGCGCTCAAGTGGTCGCGCCAATGCGAGTCGATGGTTTGCAGCAGCACCATGCGCTCAAAGCGGGTGAAGTTCTCGGCACCGATTTGCTCCACCTTGCTGGCGAACAAGGCATCTGCCGCTTCACACACCATCTTCAAAATGTCCTCGTCGGTCATGGACTGGGACTGCGCAACCGCGTCCACCAGATTCAGGTTGAGCTGCCAGTCTGCCAGCAAGGCACGCTGCAAGCCTGGTAAGTCCCACTGCTCTTCGACCGACTCATGGGGCACGTATTGGTGCACCAGATCCGTAACAGCCCCTTCGCGCAAGGAGCTGACTTCGGCGTTCAGCTCGGCGGCGTCGAGAATCGCATTGCGCTGCTCGTAAATCACTTTGCGCTGGTCGTTGGACACATCGTCGTATTCCAGCAATTGCTTGCGCATATCGAAATTACGCGCCTCGACTTTGCGCTGCGCGCTTTCGATGCTGCGCGTGACCATGCCGGCTTCAATCGCCTCGCCCTCGGGCATGTTCAGGCGCTCCATGATGGACTTGACGCGTTCGCCGGCGAAAATGCGCATGAGCGAGTCGTCCAGGCTCAGGTAAAAGCGCGAGGAGCCGGGGTCGCCCTGGCGGCCCGAGCGGCCGCGCAACTGGTTGTCGATGCGGCGCGACTCATGGCGCTCGGTGGCGATGATGCGCAAACCGCCCAGGGATTTGACGGCCTCGTGGTCGACCTTCCACTGCGCACGCACGGCCTGGGCGCGCTCGGCTTTGGCGGCTTCGTCCAGGGATTCGTCAGCCGCAATGGATTCCAGGGCTTTTTCGATATTGCCGCCCAGCACGATATCGGTGCCGCGACCGGCCATATTGGTCGCAATGGTGATGACGCCACGGCTGCCGGCCTGGGCAATGATGTCGGCCTCGCGGGCATGCTGCTTGGCGTTGAGCACCTGGTGGGGCAGCTTCGCCTGCTCCAATAACTGGGCAATGATTTCGGAATTCTCAATCGACGTAGTACCCACCAGCACCGGCTGACCACGCTCGTGGCATTCGCGGATGTCGGCAATAGCTGCCTGGTATTTTTCGTTCGTGGTTTTATAGACCCGGTCGAGTTGGTCGGTGCGGCTGCTGGGGCGGTTGGGCGGGATCACCACCGTCTCGAGTCCGTAAATTTCCTGGAACTCGTAGGCCTCGGTATCGGCGGTACCAGTCATGCCAGCCAATTTCGCGTACAGGCGGAAATAGTTCTGGAAGGTGATAGACGCCATGGTCTGGTTTTCAGCCTGGATGTCCACGCCCTCTTTGGCCTCCACTGCCTGGTGCAAACCGTCACTCCAGCGCCGGCCGCTCATCAAACGCCCGGTGAACTCGTCGACGATGATGATCTCTCCGCCCTGCACCACGTAATGCTGGTCACGGTGGTAGATGTGGTGGGCGCGCAAAGCCGCCGTCAGGTGGTGCATCAGCGTGATGTTGGCGGGGTCGTACAGCGACGCACCCGCCGGAATCAGACCCATGTCGCCCAGAATCCGCTCCGCGCTTTCATGGCCGCGCTCGGTCAGAAACACCTGGTGGCCTTTTTCGTCCACCGTGAAGTCGCCCGGCTTGGTCACACCCTCGCCGGTGCGCGGGTCCTCCTCGCCTTCCTGGCGTTCAAGCTGGGGCACCACCGTGTTGATGGCCACATACATATCGGTGTGGTCCTCCGCCTGCCCGCTGATGATCAGCGGCGTGCGGGCCTCGTCAATCAGGATGGAGTCGACCTCGTCAACGATGGCGAAATTGAGTCCGCGCTGCACCCGGTCGGTGGACTCGTAGACCATGTTGTCGCGCAGGTAATCGAAGCCGTACTCGTTGTTGGTACCGTAGGTGATGTCGGCCTGGTAAGCAGCCTGCTTTTCTTCACGCGGCACGCTGGGGTAGTTGATGCCAACCGTCAAGCCCAGGAAGTTGTACAGGCGGCCCATCCATTGCGCATCACGGGCGGCCAGGTAATCGTTGACCGTGACCACGTGCACGCCCCGACCGGCCAGCGCATTGAGGTACACCGCCAGCGTGGCAGTCAGGGTTTTGCCCTCGCCCGTGCGCATTTCGGCAATCTTTCCCTGGTGCAAGGCGATACCGCCTACGAGTTGGACATCGAAGTGGCGCATCTTCATGACACGCTTGGATCCCTCACGCACCACAGCGAATGCCTCGGGCAGCAAATCATCCAGCGTTTGTCCAGCGGCAAAGCGCTGCTTGAACTCCAGCGTCTTGGCTTTGAGTGCCTCATCCGGCAGCGACTCCAGCCCCGCTTCCATGGCATTGATGCGGGCGACGACGCTGCGGTACTGCTTGAGAAGGCGGTCGTTACGGCTGCCGAAAATTTTGGTGAGGAAATTGAAGTCCATGGGATTCCGACAATTGCAAGGTCCAACCCGTTTGTTGGCGACTTGTCGCGCGACCGCGAAAGCCCGCCATTTTATGCGGCGGCAGGCCGGCGCTCGGCGCCGCTTGGCAAGCGTGGCCGCAGCGCCACTGTCAACGGTGCTTGCTGGCCGCCTGAGGAAGCACGGCGGCGGCCTGGGCCTGCGCTCCCAGTTGCAGGAATTTTTGCGGATCCTGCGGTACGCCGCGCACCAGCACCTCAAAATGCAAATGCGGCCCCGTGGAACGGCCCGATGTACCGACTTCGGCAATTTTCTGGCCACGCTTCACCACATCGCCCGCCTTGACAGCCACCAGCGAGGCATGGGCATAGCGCGTCAGCAGTCCATTTCCGTGGTCGATTTCCACAATATTGCCGTACTGCGGGTGAACCGTCTGCGTCACCACAACCCCACCGGCGGCTGCATGAATCGGAGTGCCGGGCGATGAAGGGAAATCAAGCCCTTCGTGCATGGCATTTCCCCCGGTAAAGGGGTCAATTCGCCAGCCAAAACCCGATCCCACCACACCGTTGACCACAGGCGCTTGGGTGGGGATCATCATTTTGCGGATTTGTTGATCAAACAGACGGGTTTCCATCACCGTCAACACGTCGGAGCGCTCCATCGCCGTATGGTCCAGCTCTTCCATCATGGCCTGCAACTCAAGCACCGACAGGGGGCGTGAGCCGACCAACATGCCGCCCCGGTCAGGTTTGCTGCGGATCAGCGCCGGATCCACGCCAGCCAAGCCGGACAGGCGTTCACCCAGGGATTCAATCTGGGTCATCTTGGCCTGCATCTCGCCCAGCTTCTTGGCCAGCACGTCGATGTTTTCACGGGTAAAGCGGTCGCGCTGCTCGATCTGGTCCTTGGCGACAAAACGCACCACGGATCCGAACACCGGCCAATCCTCGCGCACGGCCTTGACAAAAATAAGGTGGTACAGGCCGGCCGTGACCATCAGGAGCACCAGCAAAGTCCCGGCCAGTCCACCGGCAAGTTGCCAACCGGTCAGGCGTATGGCCAGGCTTCGCGTCAGCCTGGCGTCCGTAATAATCACTTCCATACTGCTCGTCTCCTGATCTTTGCGGCCCAAGGGCTGTCCCTAGCACCATGTCCTTCACCTTGTTGGAAGCCACGCTCCAAAACCCGCACCTGGCAAGGCTGCAAGGGCTCTCGCGCCTGTCGTCGCAGTACCTGGCAGTGGTACAAGACCTTTTGCCGCCCGCCTTGCGCGCAAGCACCAAAGCCGGCCCTATCGATCCTGTCACCCCGGACCCGCAAGCCGCCAACGGCGCACAGACGGTGTGGTGCCTGATTGCCGCCAACAGCGCCAGCGCGGGAAAACTGCGCCAGCTATTACCTCGCCTATTAGAGCATCTTCAATCCGCCGGCCACCCGGTGGCGTCCATCCGCCTCAGTATTGAAAAAGCCCCGCCGAAAACCGGCGGGGCTTGTATCAAGGGCTTGCACACGCAATAAAGTAGCTTGTTTATCCGCCGTACAGGTAGTTTGGCAGCCACAGAGTCAGCCCAGGCCAGATGTACATCAGCACCAGGCACAGGATCACAATCAGCATATAGGGCATCATGCCCGCAAATATCTGATTGATGGTCACATGTGGCGGTGAAACGCCCTTTAAATAAAACGCTGACATGGCGACCGGCGGCGACAGGAATGCAGCCTGCAAGTTAACAAACACCATCACACCCCACAGAATCGGATCAATCTGAAAGTGCGTCAACAAGGGCAAGAAAATGGGCACGAAAATCACAATGATCTCAGTCCACTCTAAAGGCCAGCCCAGAACGAAAATGATGGCTTGTGACAAAAGCAGGAACTGTATCGGCGACAAGTCCAAGGCCATCACCCACTCTTCCACCAGGCGTTGACCGCCCAGGATCGCGAAGACCGCCGAGAACAGCGCCGAACCCACAAATAACCAGCAAACCATGGAAGTGGTCTTGGCCGTCAGAAACACGGCTTGCTTGATTTTTTCGAAGTCCAGCGTGCCCGCAGACCAGGCCATCAGGAATGCGCCGGCGGCGCCAACCGCGGCGGATTCGGTTGCCGTCGTGATGCCGAACAAAATCACCCCCAGCACCACAAAGGTCAGGATACCCAAGGGCATCACCGAACGGACCAGCATGTTCAGGATTTCATACTGCTCGGCATCGAAATGCCAATAGTAGTAGACCAACAAACCAGCGCACAGTACACAGGCAATCCAGAATCCGGTGTAAAAACCTTCAGGAACCGCTTCGGTCCGGGGCGCCTCCGATGTGTCTCCGTCCCCGAGCGCCTGCAAGCCGCCTTCAGACTCTGCCGCTTTGGCAGTCGCAGGTTCTGCGCCGGGTGGCAACTCCAGTCCCTGGGAGCCGGGGGGCTCTTGCACGCCGGAACTCGCACCCGGGGGCTCTTGCACCCCGGAACTCGCCCCAGGAGGCTCTTGCACCCCGGAACTCGCACCCGGGGGCTCTTGCACCCCGCTGCGTTCGGCCTGGCTTGCGCCGCTGGAAATTTCCATCTGGGCAACTGCGGCCCGCGCGTCGGCGGCGTTGTTATCTTCCTGGGAATGGATAACCACATACCAGTAAACAGCACCCAGACTGACCACGGTCATCATGACCGGGACCAGTGACATCACGAAGCAGCGGACCAGGAAAAACCAGGTCACACGCGCCTGTTCAGCCGCTGCGCTAAGCGCTTTGCCGGGCGACAGGACAGCTTTTACAAGCGCGAGCAGGAACCGGTTTGAGTAACTCTTGGCAATATGCTGCGCCCAAGGCGACACCATGGCTCGGGTTTGCTCCTCCGGCAATTTGGGCGCGATCTTGGGGTCAATCAGAACCCAGCCGATCACGTAAACCAAATAAAGAAACGCCAGGAAAAACCCAGGGAACATGGCTGCCGCATACAGCTTGACGACCGACTGGCCAGCCACAGCCGCATACACAATGATCATCACGGAAGGCGGGATCAAAATCCCCAAGGTGCCTCCCGCTGTGATGACGCCTGAGGCCAGGCGCACGTCATAACCCGCGTTCAGCATGGGGCGCATCGCGATCACGCCCATCAATACCACCACCGCGCCGACTAAGCCGCTGGCAATGCCCCAGAAGGTGCAAATCACCAGCGTGGCAACAGCAAGTGAGCCCGGCAACTTACGGAAAGCGAGTTGCACGCTGTGGAACATTTTGTCCACCAGCGCGCCGCGCTCCATCACATAACCCATGAGCACAAACAGCGGGATGGACAAGAGCACGTCGTTGGTCATGGCACCAAAGGTGCGCTGAACCATCAGATTGAAAACCTTGTTGTCAAACCAGGGGGCGGACGGGTCATAGAAAGCCGTGAAGCCGAAAACCATGCCCAGGCCCATGAGGGTGAATGCTGTCGGAAAGCCCAGCATGATCACCACGATGATCAGCGAGAGCATCAACAGACCGAGTGCGGGATCGCTCATGCGTGGCCTCCTTTCGCACGTTGGTGGGCAGACTCGTCAATGTTCTTGGCGTTGGCAATGGCATCGCGCGCGGCATCCGCGTCCACCAAGGTGCTGCCTGCGAGCTGCTGCTCCACCACATCAATTTCCTCAGCGTCCTTGAGGCGCGGCGTCCATTCACCGGTGCGGATGCATACGAGGCAACGGAAGATTTCGGCCAGGCCCTGCATCAAAACGATGAGGCCTGCGAAGGGAATCACCGACTTGAAGGGATACAGCGGCAAGGGATCGGCGTTGAACGTCTGTTCGTGGATCGCCCACGAATCAGCCGCATAGTTCCAGCCAGCCCATGTCAAGGCGATGACGCCGGGGATGAAGAAGACGATATATAAAACGAAATCCAGCCAGGCTTGGGTGCGCGGCTGCGCGCTACCGTAGAAAAAGTCACCCCGAACATGGCCGTCCTGGCTCAGGGTATAGGCACCTCCGAGCATAAAAAGGGTGCCATACATCATGTTGCTGGCGTCAAAAACCCAGGCAGTCGGCGCATTCAGGGCGTAGCGCTTAAACACCTCGATCACCACCATCAACATCAATGCCACGATCAGCCACGCGAAGGTTTTACCCACCCACGTGCTGATCGTATCTGCGGTGTGCAGAAGCGATTGCGAATTCATATTCGAACTTTCAAAAAAAGAAACACCCCACCAGAGCCTTGGCCCGGGTGGGGTCAAGAAACGAGCCTGCGATCCTAAATCAGGCTTTACCGTGGAAGTAACGGTCAAAAGCCATGGTGAAGTCCACCATGTAGTCGTTTTGCCATTGTCCGGCGCGACCAGCGAACTCGCGCTGCGACTCCATCACACGGCGGAACACATTGCTCTCTGCCGACTTCTTGGCAACGACTTTGTCCCATGCATCGAGCTGCGCCTTCAGGATGGATGTAGGCGTCTTGTAGAACTTGACGCCTTGCTTCTTCATGTCCGAATAGTCTTTGGAGTTGCGGTCGATGGCCTTCCAGCTCATCTCGGCAGAGGAAGCCTGCACCGCGTAGTCGATGATGTGCTTGAGTTCGGTAGGCAGCGCATCCAGCTTGGTCTTGTTGAACAAGATCTCAAACTGTTCGCCACTTTGGTGGAAGCTTTGCAGCATGCAGTTCTTCACCACATCGGGGAAGCCCAGAACACGGTCCGAGGACGCGTTGTTGAATTCAGCCGCATCGATCAGACCACGGTCGAGCGCAGGAACGATCTCGCCACCTGGCAGCGGGTTCACAGCGCAACCGAGTTCGGTGAAGATGTCCACCGCCAGGCCAACGGTGCGGTACTTCAGGCCTTTGAGGTCTTCCACTTTGGCAATCGGCTTTTTGAACCATCCCAGCGGCTGGGTGGGCATAGGGCCGTACACATAAGAGTGCACATCAATATTCAGGGACTTGTAAATCTCTTCCAGCAACTGGCGGCCGCCGCCATAGTTGTGCCAGGCCAGAACCATGTTGGGGTCCATACCGAAGGCGGGACCGGAACCCCACAGCGCCAACGCCGCGCTCTTGCCATAGTGGTACGCCAGAACGCCGTGACCGCCGTCCAAAGTGCCCTTGTTGACTGCGTCCAACAGCTGGAACGCGGGAACCACGGCGCCCGAAGGCAGAACTTCGATCTTCAGTCGACCGCTGGCCATGTCATTGACTTTCTTGGCAAAGTCATTGGCGTACTCATGAAAAATGTCCTTGGCCGGCCAGGTGCTTTGAAAGCGCAGGGAGACCGTTTGGGCGCGCGAAACCATGGGCGCTGCCAGGGCGCTGGCTGCCAGAGCACCTTTCAACAATCCGCGGCGAGAAGAGGAATTTTTCAGTTCTTTCATGTAAGCACTCCAGCTTGAAGTTGATAGAAGCGCGAATCATGCCGCCAGTGCTACACAGTTCTTTACAGGGTTTTTACTAGTTTGGCCTCGGATTAGGACAGAAAAATTTCAAAAGACGTGTAAGAAAAATTACAAGCCTGCGCAATTCAGCTGGCTTGACGGGGAAACTGGGGTCACCCGCCAGGACCGTCAGCCAACAATAGTGGCGGGCGGCCACTATGATGTTTCGATGTACGCCCCCACCCATGCGCCCATCGAGCGCCTTCCGGACTCCCGGTATGCCTGGTTCCGGCTGGCGGTCTCCCTCCTGATCATGACCATAGGCAACGCCGGTATGTGGGTTATCCCGGTGGTGCTACCGGTGGTTCAAGCCGAATTCCAGGTTGGCCGCGCCGATGCCGCCCTGCCCTACACGCTGATGATGATTGGCTTTGGCCTAGGTGGCGTGCTGATGGGGCGCTTGGCTGACCGGTTCGGCTTGTTCAGGCCGCTGCTGGGTGCGTCATTTGCCATGGGTGCGGGATTTGTTTTGGCCGCACTGTCCGACAACATCCTGGGATTTGCCCTGGCCCATGGCGTGCTGATCGGACTGGTGGGCTGCGCGGTCACCTTCGCGCCCTTGATGGCCGATACCGCGCTGTGGTTTGCGCGCCGACGCGGCATTGCCGTGGCGGTTTGCGCCAGCGGCAACTACCTAGCGGGCGCCGTGTGGCCGCCCGTGATGGAGCACTTCATCACCACGCAGGGTTGGCGCAGCACCTACGTCGGTGTGGGCATTTTTTGCGCGACAAGCATGGCCGCGCTGGCCTGCCTGATGCGCCAGCGTGCCCCTGCGCAGCTGGCTGCGCGCGATCCGCAGGCCCCGGCGCAAGATCGCGACCAAGCATTCGGGCTGCACCCCCGGGTCGCTACCGCAGCGCTGTGCGTGGCGGGACTGTCCTGCTGTGTGGCGATGGCCATGCCCCAGGTGCACATCGTGGCCTATTGCACGGACCTGGGCTTCGGCGCCGCGCAGGGCGCGCAAATGCTCTCCATCATGCTGGGCTGCGGCATCATCAGCCGCCTGGTCTCGGGAGCACTGTCCGACCGCATAGGCGGGATCCGCACGCTGGTACTGGGCTCGGCCCTTCAATGCACGGCGCTCGCGCTGTTCCTGCCCTTTGACGGCCTGGTGCCGCTGTACATCGTCTCCGCCATGTTCGGACTATTCCAAGGCGGGATCGTGCCCTCCTACGCCCTGGTGGTGCGTGAGAATTTTCCGGCCGCACAAATCGGTGTGCGAACTGGAACCGTAATCATGTTCACCATGCTGGGCATGGCGCTGGGGGGCTGGATGTCCGGGAAAGTGTTTGACCTGACCGGCTCCTACCACGCGGCGTTTTTGAACGGGATCGCCTGGAACCTGCTGAACCTGCTGGTAACCGTCACCTTGCTGCTGCGGCTGCGCCGCCAGAAAACGCAGCAATCGGGATCTGACCCCAATTAAGTATCAGCGCCGGCGCAAGATGTGGATATGGTCTGCGTCCCGGGTGCTTTGGCGCAGCAAGGTGTGCCCGGTTTGCTTGGTAAAGGCCTGGAAGTCACGCAGGGAGCCGGGGTCGGTGCTGATCACTTCCAGCACCTGGCCGCTGGTCAGCTCAGCCAGGGCTTTTTTGGCTTTCAAAATCGGCAGCGGGCAGTTCAGGCCACGCGTGTCCAGGGATTTGTCGATAACGGGCAGCGCGTCGTCGCTCATGGATTGCACACTCACGCCGGAAACAAGCCGGTGGACAGGTAGCGGTCGCCCCGGTCGCAGACGATGAACACAATGGTCGCGTCACGCAGTTCGGCGGCAAGCTGCTGCGCCACCCAACACGCACCGGCTGCGGAAACGCCGGCAAATATCCCTTCCTCGCGCGCCATGCGCCGCGCCATGTCCTCGGCGGCGTCCTGGCTAACCAATCGGATTTCGTCGACCACGCTGGCGTCGTAGATCCCGGGCAGGTATTCGGGCGACCACTTGCGGATGCCGGGAATACGCGAGCCTTCCGACGGCTGCGCGCCGATGATCTGCACAGCGGGGTTTTGCTGTTTCAGAAAGCGCCCCACGCCGGTAATCGTGCCCGTGGTGCCCATGGCGCTGACAAAGTGGGTGACCTGCCCAAGGGTGTCGGCCCAAATTTCGGGACCGGTGGTCTCAAAATGCACACGTGGGTTGTCCGCATTGGCAAACTGGTCCAACACCCGGCCCTTGCCCTGGGCCTGCATCTGGAGCGCCAGGTCGCGCGCATGCTCCATGCCACCGGCTTTGGGGGTCAGAATGAGTTCCGCACCAAAAGCCTTCATGGTTTGGGCGCGCTCGATCGACAGATCCTCGGGCATGACCAGCACCATACGGTAACCCTTGATGGCAGCAGCCATGGCCAGGGCGATACCGGTGTTACCCGATGTGGCCTCTATCAGCGTGTCGCCCGGAGCAATCTCGCCGCGCTGCTGCGCGCGCGCAATCATGGACAGGGCCGGCCGGTCTTTGACCGAACCCGCCGGGTTATTGCCTTCAAGCTTGCCCAGCACCACGTTGTTGCGCGGACCAGCGTATTGCGCGCCTATGCGCTGCAAGGCGACTAAGGGGGTGCTGCCAACCACCTGTTCCAGGGTCGGATACGCCACGCCGGGGGACCTCACGCGTGGCGGTCCACGTAGCGGCCCTTTTCCTTGGGAGGGCCCGACTCGGCGCGGTTTTGCGCCTGCACGCGATCGAGTTGGGCGCGGGCCTGCGCCACCTGGTCTGCGCGGGCCTGGGCCTGGGTGCGGTCTTGCGCAGCCTCATCAGCGACGCGCCGCATCGCCTGCTTGGGCACCGGCGCGGCGGGCGCTGAACGGACATCGGAAATGGCGGACATGGCGACTCCTGGGAAAAGTGGACCGAACTATAGCGCCCGGGCTGCCTCAAAAACCCCAGTCAGCGCCCGCACCCATCAGCGTGGCCGCCCCCAGAACGGCGAACAAAGCCGCAGCGATACCGTGCACCAGACGCATCGGAATCCTGGCCGACAGGCGGTCGCCTATGAATACGGCAGGCACATCGGCAATCAGCATGCCCAGCGTGGTGCCGATGACCACCAGCACCGGATCGGCGAAATGCGCAGCCATCGCGACTGTGGCAATCTGGGTTTTGTCGCCCATCTCGGCCAGAAAAAAGGTGACGAGCGTCGCGCCAAAAACGCCCCAGCGGCTGGCGATATCGCCCTCGTCGTCTTCAATCTTGTCAGGTACCAAGGTCCACACCGCCATGCCGATAAAGGACGCGCCCAGCACCCAGCGCAGAATCTCAGGGCTCAGACTGGCCGTGATCCAGGCACCCAGGGCACCGGCCAGTCCGTGGTTGACTACGGTGGCGCACAAAATCCCCGCAATGATGGGCAAGGGCTTTTTGAAGCGGGCCGCCAGCAAGAACGCCAGCAACTGGGTTTTGTCGCCGATTTCGGCTAGGGCAACAATGCCTGTTGAAATCCAAAGCGCTTCCACATGAGTCCTATTGAGAGCAAGGGGCCGCCAGGCCGTCCTGGCGCAGACCACCAACGCCGCCGATTAAGACATATCCCCGCGCATATCCCCGCTCAAGCCCAGGGCGGTGCCGCAATGCAATGGACAAACGGGTCAGCGGATAATTGCCCCAACGGACCGAACCGGTCGTTTCCCGCCGAACCTCTACCTTCGCTTCATTCCTCGCACCTATGAACACCAGCACCAACCCTTTGTCCCAGCTCCAAGACCCCAGCCTGCTGCAACACCACGGCCTGATCAACGGGAAGTGGGTCAGCGGCCATGGCACCTTCGGGGTCTATGACCCGGCCACGGGCGCCGAGTTGGCGCAAGTTGCCAACCTGGGCGCACAGCAAGCGGAACAAGCCATCGCAGCCGCCAACGCCGCCTGGCCGGCCTGGCGCGCCAAAACCGGCAAAGAACGCGCCAACATCCTGCGCAAATGGTTCGATCTGATCATGGCCAACCAAGAAGACTTGGCACGCATCATGACGTCCGAACAGGGCAAGCCTTTTCCCGAAGCCAAGGGCGAAGTGGCGTATGCAGCCAGTTTTGTCGAGTGGTTTGCCGAGGAAGCCAAGCGCGTCAATGGCGAGACCCTGCCCCAGTTTGACAACAGCCGCCGCCTGCTGGTGCTCAAGCAGCCGGTAGGCGTGTGCGCGGCGATCACACCCTGGAATTTCCCCATCGCCATGATCACCCGCAAAGTAGCCCCGGCACTGGCGGCGGGCTGCACGGTGATCATCAAGCCGGCCGAACTCACGCCGCTTACGGCGCTGGCCGCGGCCGAACTGGCCCAGCGCGCCGGTATTCCGGCTGGTGTTCTGAACATGCTGTGCGCCGACGCCGACAACAGCATCGCCATCGGCAAGGTCTTGTGCGCCAGCGACGTGGTGCGGCACCTGAGCTTTACCGGCTCGACCGAAGTCGGCCGCATCCTGATGCAGCAAAGCGCCCCCACCGTCAAAAAATTGTCCCTAGAACTGGGTGGCAACGCGCCCTTTATTGTGTTCGACGATGCGCACCTGGACAGCGCGGTGGACGGCGCCATGGCGAGCAAATACCGCAACGCCGGCCAGACCTGCGTCTGCGCCAACCGGATTTATGTGCAGGACGGTGTTTACGACGCATTTGTCGAGAAGTTTTCGGCCAAGGTGCGCGCGCTCAAAGTGGGCAACGGCTTTGAGGCTGGCGTGGCACAAGGCCCGCTGATCGAAGACGCTGCCTTGCAGAAAGTGGAGCGCCATGTTGCCGACGCGTTGGCCAAGGGCGCGACCCTGGTTACCGGTGGCAAGCGCTTGCATGGCCAGTTTTTTGAACCCACGGTGCTGGCCAATGCCAGCGCGGACATGCTCTGCGCCCGCGAAGAGACCTTTGGCCCGCTGGCCCCCATCTTTCGCTTCCACACCGAAAAGGAAGCGGTAGACGCCGCCAACAACACCGAATTCGGTCTGGCGAGCTACTTCTACACCCGGGACATCGGACGCATCTTCCGTGTCGGTGAGGCCTTGGAGTACGGCATGGTAGGTGTCAACGCCGGCATCATCGCCACGGAACATGTGCCTTTCGGCGGCGTCAAGCAGTCCGGCCTGGGCCGCGAAGGTTCGCACCACAGCATGGACGATTACGTCGAAATCAAGTACCTCTGCCTGGGCGATATCCAGGCCTGAGCGCAGAGTTTGGGCGACGTCGGCCCGCAGGCTAGCGCCCAGCGTGAGTAGGCGTTCGTCCACTGCGGCGCGCGGTTAAACTCGCTTCGGTTTCCGGCAACGGATGCCCTCAGCGGCCTTGGCGTGTGATTTGCCAGGGCAGATATACCTATATCGTTGGATTGCTTTATGTCATCACACCACGCAAAGGACGTCTCGTCCAAAGCCATGCTTGCGCTTGTCCTGGGCGCCCTCGGGGTCGTCTTTGGCGACATCGGGACATCCCCTCTGTACGCCCTGCGGGTCTCGATTGAGGCCTCTGGCGCAAAAAGCCCCGCCGAAATTGTGGACGCGGTGTACGGCATTCTTTCGCTGATCACCTGGTCGCTGGTCTTCGTGGTGACGCTGAAATATGTGTTCATCATCATGCGGGCCGACAACCATGGCGAAGGCGGCATTTTTGCGCTCACCGCCCTGGTGTCCCAGGCGCTTAGCAAGGACTCGGTCTTGCGTTGGCCGGTCACGATTGCCGGCGCCATGGGCGCGGCACTGTTTTTTGGCGACAGCATGATCACGCCCGCGATTTCGGTGCTGAGCGCGGTGGAAGGCCTGGAGGTCTTGTCACCCGACCTCTCCAAGTACGTGATCATGATTTCGCTGGTTCTGATCACCGGCCTGTTTGCGGTGGAGCGTTTTGGCACGGCAATCATCGGCAAAGTTTTCGGCCCGGTGATGCTGGTCTGGTTTACGGCGCTGGGTGCGATGGGTCTGGCCGAGGTGGTGCACCAGCCCGGCGTTTTTGCAGCGCTCAATCCGCTAACCGGCATGGCGTTTCTGATCAACCACAGCGGCGTGGCCATTGCGATTCTCGGCTCGGTGGTGCTGGCGGTAACCGGTGGCGAGGCGCTTTACGCTGACATGGGTCACTTCGGACGCGCGCCGATTCAGCGCGCCTGGCTGTTTCTGGTATTCCCCTGCCTGCTGCTGAACTACTTTGGCCAGGGCGCGCTGCTGATCAATGAGCCGGCGGCCATTGACAACCCGTTTTACCGGCTGGCACCCGATTGGGCCTTGATTCCGCTGCTGTTCCTGGCTGCGATGGCGACCATCATCGCGTCGCAAGCCGTGATTTCCGGTGCCTTTTCCATTGCGACCCAAGCGGTACAACTCGGTTTTATTCCGCGCCTGCTGATCAAGCACACCTCGGCAGAGGAAATCGGCCAGGTGTATGTTTCCAAGGTCAACATATTCCTTTTTCTGGGTGTGGTCGCTCTGGTGCTCGGCTTTCGCAGCTCAGAGCATCTGGCATCCGCCTATGGCGTATCCGTGACGGGTGCGATGGCGATTGACACCATCTTGGCGGCTTACTTCATGGTCTTTGTGCG
>Ga0114968_10001102_pt1 | contig 20452 bp, 13 predicted proteins | sample M_130807_EF_Meta_FD_87020 | JGI IMG/M metagenome (GOLD analysis project Ga0114968, IMG submission 87020) | Freshwater microbial communities from Lake Montjoie, Canada to study carbon cycling - M_130807_EF_MetaG | ecosystem: Environmental > Aquatic > Freshwater > Lake | place: Lake Montjoie...
CGGCGAGCGCGGCGGCGCTCGAGTAGCGCTGCGCGGGGTCCTTCGCCAAGCAACGCAGCACAATCTGCTCGAGCTCGGCCGGGAGAGTGGCGTTGAGGGCGCGCAGGCGAGGGGGCGGCGTAAAGCAGTGCTTCTCCGCGAGCTCACCCGCGCCGCGCCCCAGAAAGGGGAGACGTCCCGTGAGCGCCTCGAACAGGATCACGCCGAACGCGTAGAGGTCCGTCGCGGCCGTGATCGGCGAATCCATGGCGATCTCGGGCGGCATGTACTCCGGCGTGCCGAGCACGACGCCGCGCCGCGTGTGGACCAGTGAGTGCGGGTGCGCGCCGAGCAGCTTCGCGATCCCGAAGTCGAGCATCTTCACGCGGTCGCGCTGACCGCCGCGCTCGATCAAGAGCACGTTCTCGGGCTTGAGGTCCCGGTGAATGATGGACAGGTCGTGGGCGCGGCCGAGCGCCGCGAGCATCTGCTGCCCGATCTCGACGACCCGGCTGACCGGCATCGGGGCGCCGTGGCCGATGATCTGCGAGAGCGCCACGCCCTCGAGGTACTCCATGGCGAGGAACGCCAAGCCATCCTCGGTCCAGCCGAGGTCATAGACACGCACCACGTTCGGGTGGTCGATGCGCGCGATCGCCCGGGCCTCTTGCTCGAGGCGACGGTCGGCGTCGATGTTCTCGGGTAGGTCGCGGTGAACAATCTTCAGCGCGACCCCGCTTGCGCCGGGGGGCGACACGGGCCGCGCGAAGTACACGGCGCTCATCCCACCGCGCGCGATGAGGCGCTCGACGATGTACTCGCCGATGCGCTGCCCGATCCGCGTCTCGGGCGCGGTCGACGAGAGGCGGTCCGTCACGGCAAGAGCTGGCCCACGCCGTCGTCGGCGCGGACCCACACAGCGTTGTCCGGCGAGACGACGACGTCGTACACGACTCGCCCGGGCAGTCCTTGACCGTAGGTCCGACGGCTGAAGACGAAGCCCCCGCTGCCGTCCGCGACGCCGACCGCCAAGCCCGCCGACGTGCCCACGAGCACTCGGCCGTCGGGGTGCACGGCGACCGCGCGAAGGTCCGTGGACGGCAAGCCCGCGGCCAGGCCGAACTCGGTCACCGTGCCGTCTGGCGCGCGTCGGTAGAGGCCGTCCGCCGTGGCCACGAAGAGCGTTCCGTCCAAGGTCACCGCGACGTCGCGCGCGTCGCCGTTGCCCAGCGCGCCCTCGCCGCGGGTCACCGACACCCACGTCGTCGCGACCGGGTCGAAGATGCCGACCCCGCCCGCGGTCGCCGCGTAGAGACGGCCCGAGGCGAACTGGACGGCGCGCACGTCGTCCGCGGGGAGGCCGCGGTTCGTACCCGCCGAGTTGAACAGGCGCACGTTGCCGCTCGAGATGCGCACGATGCCTTGAGCCGTCGCAATCCACACCGACTGCGCGGCCTCGACCGCGATATCGCGCACGTCACCATCGCCAAACTCGCGGATGCGGGTCTTGTCGAGCACTACCCAGTTGTCCGCGGTCAGCCGACGCCCAACGCCCACGCCCTCGATCGCGCACCACATTTCGCCGCCGCCCATCGGCAGGTCGCACGCGCGGAGCAGCCCCTGAATGGACGCGGGCAGGGCAAAGGCTGTGACCAAGGGCGAGGCGCCGGCGCCGCCCGAGGTGAGCGTCCGCGAGGCGGGTGCGCCCTCGACCAAGCCAGAGAAGAGCGGCCCGCCGTCCGGCCCGCGCGTCAGCGCCGCGACCCCGCCATCGCCGGGCAAGCCGTGGCTCGCGTCGAGCGTGCGCGTCACGCCGCCCACGCCGTCGAGCAGCGACACGCCGCCGATGTCATCGGGGACCGCGCCACAGACCGAGAACGCGATCTCGCCGGCCGCATAGTCGAGGGCAACCGACCGGCCCCGCGCGGACACCAAGCCCGCGTTCACGTCCGTAAAGACCGTGGTGATGCCCTCGCCCTCGGTGTTCTCGACGATCGGCATCAGGCCCAGGCGCCGCACCAGCGCGCCCTTGGGCTGGCGCGCGCTGTCGGCGAGCGCGATCCACAGGTGGGTGCCATCGTGCGCGATGGCGCGCGCGAAGTCGCTGCCCGTCGAGCTCGGCCAGCCACCCGTGGCGCGCCGGAGCGTCGACCACTGGTTGGCGGGGCTGCGCACCGCGACGCCCTGCGGCGTGGCGACGAAGACGCTGCCGTTCGCGAGCGCGAGGTCGTTCACTCGGATGTCCGGGAGCTGGCCGCCCTGCGTCGTCACCGGGAAGACGAACGTGCTCGAGGCCTCGGAGAAGATCGACAACCCCGCGGCCGTGCCGACCCACAGGTTGGCGCCGTCGTGGGCGAGCGCGCGCACCTGGTTGCTCAGGAAGTTATTGCCCGCCGCGGGTGCGGCAAAGCCGGTCCATGTGCCGTCTGCGTTGCGGCGCGCGATGCCGTTGCCCTCGGACGACACCCACACCTGCCCGTTCACGCCGGTGACGATGTCCGTGATGGGCGCGCTCGGCAGGCCGTCGGCGGGCCGGTATTGCCGCACGGGCGCGGCGTCCAGCGTGAAGACGCCAATGCCACCGTCTGTGCCCGCCCACACCTCGTCCCCGACGCGGCGCAAGACGCGCACGTTCGGCGCCGGGAGCTGCAGGGTGTCCAACGAGCGCCACATGCCGTCTGCGGCGAGGACCCGAATCCCCCCCTCGGTTGCGACCCAGACGAGCCCGCCCGCGCGCAGCGTCGACGTCGCGCAGGCCTGCCCGAGCACCTCAGGCGTGCCGACGAAGGTGGAGAACAGGCCGTCGACCTCGACGACGCCGTCGGCTGTCGCGGCCCACCGCGGTCCGTCGGCGGGACCGCTCACGTCGCGGACATCGCTCGACGGCAGCGAGGCGGCCGAGACAGGGTAGAGTCGGCCGTCCGCGTCCACGCGACGAAGGCCCTCGGTCGTGGCGAGCCAGCGGTTCCCGCGGGGTCCCACCGAGACGCCTTGGACGCTGAAGCCCGTGTAGATGCGGTCCGGCGTCGGTGCGTCTCCCGAGGCGAAGCGGGCCGCGCCCGACTCGCCGTAGAGCCACACCGCACCGTCCGGCTCGATGTACACACCGTTGAAGCGGTCGTTCAGGCCCGCGATGCCCGCAAAGGTGCGCTCCGCGATGCGATTGGTGATCCGCACCACGCCGCTCGCCGTTGCCACCCACAAGCGCCCCAGGCCGTCAATCGCCAAGCGCCGGACGTCTGTGCTGGGCAAGACCGGTGCAGCGATCAGCGTCCACGCGCCGCCGGAGAGCACATTGAGGCCCTCGTCGCTCGACACCCACAGGTTGCCTGCGGGGTCCGTGACCACGTCGCGCAGCGCGCCCTGAGGCCCGCCACCAGCGTCCGTCGGGCTGAACGTGAAGGCGAAGCCGTCGGGCCGTGAGACCGTTAGCCCCGCGTTCGAGGTCACGAAGCGCCGACCCGCGGCGTCGATGAAGACGCCGTTCAAGTCGTTCTCCGCGAGGCCCTGCGCGTTCGTCACGCGGCGGAACTCCGGTGACACCTGGAGCAAGCCGCCGCGCGTCGCTGCGACCACGCTCGCCCCGCTGCGAGAGAGCGCGCGGGCGTCGCGGTCATACGTCACCGCCGCGAAGGCGCCTCGACACGGCGTCACCGCCTGGTCGGGGTTCGCGAACTGGGGGCAGGTGTCCGCCCCGTCCTGGATCCCGTCACCGTCCGCGTCGGCGGCGCATGCGTCCCCGCGGCCGTCGGCGTCCGCGTCGGCTTGGTCGGCGTTCACGGTCGCAGGACAGTTGTCGAGCCAGTCGGCCACGCCGTCGCCGTCGTCGTCGGGGTCGCACGCGTCGCCCGCGGGGGTGCCGTTGTGGTTCGAGCCCACGGGGTCGGTCGCCCTTGGGCAGCTGTCCGCGTCGTCCCCGAGGCCGTCGCCGTCGGTATCCGCCAACAGGGGGTCGCTGCCGCGCGCGACCTCTTCGGCCGTGGTGACGTTGTCGCCGTCCGCGTCGTCGTCGCAGGCGTTGCCCGCGCCGTCTCGGTCGAGGTCGAGCTGGTCCGGGTTCGCCACGTCCGCGCAGTTGTCCACCGCCACGCCCACGCCGTCCCCGTCGGGGTCATCGCCGCAGACGTCCCCGACGCCATCGCCATCCGCGTCCGCCTGGTCGGGGTTCGCCACGGCGGGGCAGTTGTCCGCGCCATCCGGGATGCCGTCGCCGTCAGCGTCGACCACCGCGGCGTCCGCAGCCGCGTCGCCCATCCGAAAGTCGGGGCCGGGTCCAAGGTCCGGCACGACCGCGTCGGTCGGCACCGTCGAGTCATCGAGCACGATCAGGTCCGTCGAACCGACCGGCTCGCTCAGAGCGTCAAAGTCCAGCGTACATGCGCTCGCGAGCACAGCGACGCTCGCAATCCGCAGGGCAGTCATCGTCGTCCGCGCGCTCATCAGAAGCTCCCCCACACCATGAGCTGACCGTCCGCGCCCACGCCGCCCGAGATCGACCCGTCCACGTCGGGTGCGCCGCCACTGCCCGCCAAGAACCACCACACCGCGCCGCCCACAACGGCCGCGCTCCCGGTGCCGAGCAGCAGGTTCGTCATCAGCACGCGGCTCTTGCCCGTCTTGATGTCGTTCGGGTGAATGGGCTCGCCCGCGTCGCGCTTCTTCTTCAGGTCGTCATAGAGCTTCGACGCTGACATCCCGACGACCGCGCCGCCCACCGTGATGCCGAGGCCCGCTGCGGCGGTGATCGTCGGCAGCAGCCGCGCGCCGGAGAACAACCCGCCGCTCTCGGCCGCCGCTGCGGCCGCCGCGCCCTCCTCGACCATGTCGACCTTGATCGTCTCGTTCGCGCCCGCCTTGACCTCGATGGTCTTCGACCAGTTCTTGAAGCCCGTCTTCGTCACAAGCAGCTCGTGTCGCCCTTGCTTGAGTCGCAGAGGCTCAGTGATGGGTGCTTTGCCCACCTTACGGTTGTCGACGAGTACGTCCGCGTCGCGCTCGGTCACGAGCATCGAGTAAGTCCCGATCTGGTCCGTCGAGACGAGGTTCAGCTCGACGGTCACGGTGTCGCCCTTCTTGACCTCCACCTTGCGCTTCGCAGGCTCGTAGCCCTGTGACTCCGCGATGATCAGGTAGCTGCCCGGCAGCAGCTTGAACGTCAGTGGGGTCGCGCCCATCGCGCCGCCGCCCTTGTCGTTCACGAAGACCTGCGCGCCGACCGGGTCGGACGACACGTTGATCTCGACGAACTCGTCCTGAATCTGGCCCTTGAGCTGGTCGAGCAGGCGCTGCACCTGGGGTCGCTTGGGAGACGTCGGCACCGCGTCGATGAACCGTTGGTAGAACGTGATCGCGTTGGGCAGGTCACCCGCCTTCTCGTAGCAGAAGGCGATGTTGTAGAGCAGGTTGCCGCGCGGCTCGACGTCGAAGGCGCGTCGAAACTCTTCGGCGCACTCGGCGAAGTTGCCGGCGTTGAACGCCGTCGTGCCGCGTTGGTGCGCGGCCTGGTAGGCGGGGTTCTCCTGCGCCCAGCACAGCGCCGGTACCACGGCAGCGAGCGCGAGGCCGAGGCGCAGGCAGAGCGCGGTCAGGCGGGACATCGACAGGTCACGTCGCAACGGGAACCTCTCTCTCACTCAGGTCTTGAGCGTAAACTCCATCTCGACCGCGCCGATGGACAGCAGGTCGCCGGACTTCAGGAACTGCTTGGTCACGCGCTGCCCGTTCACGAGCACGCCGTTCGTGCTCCCGAAATCGGCGAGCTCGAACCGGTTGTCCTGGACTTTGATGCCTGCGTGGCGCTTCGACACGGACTTATCAAGGATGATGATCGAGTTGCCGTCGGCGGACCCGATGTTCGTCATGCTCTCTTTGATGAACCAGACGCGGCCGTTCAGCTCGCCCACGCTGCGCACCCGCAGGCGCCCCTTGTGGGGCAGCGCCTCGCAGTACTGACAGAGCTTCCAGTCGGCGGGGATCTGGTTCGTGCACTGGTCGCAGGTCCGCATGGTCGGCCCGGTGGCCTCGACCTCGGCGGGCTGCCGGTTACGGATGAGCTGAACGACGAGCCGCCCCACAAAGAAGAGCAGCACCAGGCCGACCACCACACCCGCGCCGATGCCGACATTGCGCCACAGGTTGCTCTTGCGCTTCGGCACGAGCGAGATGACCGCGTTGCTCGGGTACGGGCTGCCGTCCTGCTTGACCTCGAGCTTGAACGCGACGTCCTTGTCCCCGTCGAAGTCCGTGGTCTGCAGCTTCACGACGTGCTGGCCCGCGATCTCCTGCTCGAAGTGCGAGAGGTAGTTCTCAAGCTCCGCCGCCGTGGTCGCCTTGCGCCAGGTGCCGCCGGTCTGGTCGACGACCTTGCGCAGCTTCTCGGTCGTCTCGCCGTCGACCCCCAAGTCCGAGGGTGCGGCGATGGCATGGACATGCACGCGCCGCTTCGTCGCCAGGCTCACGACCTTCTGGAGCTGGTCCTTCTGCTCGCCGAGCTGGTTGTCGCGCTGGTCGGCGCCGTCCGCGATCACGAGCACGGCGCGATTCGGCCCGATGGCCGAGAACTCCGCAGGAAAGAGGCTCAGCGCCTGCTCGATGGACTCGTACAAGATCGGCGTCAGGCCGCCGTCTTGGATCGTGTCCATCCAGCTCGACGTCTCGTTGTGCGCGGGGCTCAGCGTGCCCGACTTATCGGTCGTGTCGCGGAACAGCACCACGGCCGACTTGTCGACCTGCCGCAGGGTGCTGAGCAGCTTCTTCACGCCCTTGCGCGCGGGGTCGAGAAAGCTCTCCTTCGCGACGTGGTCGTTTTGGAGCACGACGACGAGGGAGATGCCCTCGTTCTGGCCCTGGTCGAAGAGGCGCGCGACCTTGAGCTCGGCCTCGATCGGGTTGCCGTCGAAAGACGCGACCCAGGCTTTGGGATCGAGGGCGGTGACCGGCTTACGGCCGCGGTCGAGAAAGCTCGCGAAGAAGACGAACTGCCCGTGCTCAGCGGCGTTTGAGACGTCGACGGCGTCGAGGCGCAGGAACGTGCTGCCCTGCGTGTTGCGGACCTCCTGCGCGCGGCTCTGGATCGGCGCGACGCAGGCGAGGGCGGCGAGCCAGAGGGTCGCCACGATGCTGAAGCAACGGTTCATCGGGCCACGCTCAATACAAGGCCTTGAAGCGCAGCTCGGTGCGCCCCAGCCGGATTGTGTCGTTGTCGATGAGCTCGTCCTTGGTGACCCGCTTCTCGTTCAAGAAGCTGCCGATCGCCGAGTCGTCGTCCTTGTACTCGTAGCGCCCCTCTTCGTAGCGGATCGCGGCGTGGCGGGACGACAGGTACTCGTCCGTGATCACGATGTCGTTGTCTGCACCGGCGCCGATGTGGTTCACGCCTTCGACGATCCGAAAGTCGAGCCCCTTTTGGTTGCCGCTCATGCAGACCAGCCAGCCGACCACGCCGCGTCGCGGGCCCGCGAGCTTGCTCAGGTCGATGGCCATCGTCTTGTCGCCGGCGACCATGGGCACGTTCGGCATGTTCGCGGGGTTCGGCGGGCCGGGCGGGAGCGGCGCGACGGCGCCGGCGGGCGCTGCGGCCCGAGCCTGTGGCGCGGCGGCGCCCAGCGCGGCGCGGCAGTAGGGGCACGCCTGCCAGGACGGGTCGACCTCTTTGCCGCAGTTGCCGCACGCGGGCGCCGCGTCCTCGTCCTTCTTTCCGAAAGGCCACCAGCTCATCGACTTCTTCTTCTTTGCCGGGCCCTTGCCGACCACCTTGCGCGCGGCCTGCTGCGCCTTATCGCCCGTGCGCAGCACAGCGCCGCGCGCTTGGTTCACGGCGTCGCTCTCCGCGGAGTTGATCCGGCTGTCGATGCGGCCCTTGACCACATCTCGAGGGTCTTTGAATCCGAGTATCACGAGGATCGACTATGGAGAAGCGGCGGGGACGCCGCAAGATCACCGCGGCTGAGGCTGGTAGAACCAGAAGCGGAACATGTTCACGTCGCGGTCGGCCGTGAGCATGACCTGCTTGATGGTGATGGACGTGTTGTTGATGTACTGCGCCGGGATCGTGAACGGCCAGTTGCGCCAGCGGTAGCGCTTGTCGTCGCCGCGGCACTCCAGCAGGCGGGGCAGCCGCTCGCCGTTGACATGAACCTCCATCTGGAAGTCGCCGTGCACGTAGTCCATGCGCCGGATCATCACGAGGTCCTGGTGCGGCGTCAGGTTCTTGACAACAAACTCGTGATATCCGCCCTCGTGGGCGATGCCCGAGTCCTCGATGAGCGTGCCGTCGGGGTACCGCAGCTTCTGGCGCGTGCGGTAGGTGTCCTTGGCCTGCTTGATCGCGAACTTGTGGTCCTCTTCCGAGGCCTTCTCAAGCACATCCATCATGTCGACCAGGCGCCACTCGCGCCCGTCGACCACCAGGGTCGCCGTGAACTCCTCGGAGCGGACCTTGATCTCCTCATAGGTAATGCCGCCCGCGAGGCCCGCCGACACGTCAACCGCCTCGATGGCGCCCTCGAGCACCTTGACCTCGATGGCCTCGGGCCGGACCTTGTCGAGCAGCACATCGAGGCTCTCGGTCGCCTTACGCTGGTAAGTCAGCACGTTGTCGAGCTGCTCGTCCGTGCGCTTGCGCTCCCGCACCAAGCCGAGCATGAACTCCACGTTCTTGCGGAAGCCGCCGAACTCCTTCTGCGTGGACAGGTCCGGCAGGCGCCCCTCGACCTCGTCGACGACGTCCCACTGGAGCTCCGCGATCGTCCGCAGCAGCTCCCAAATGTTCGCGTGGTCCACGAACGACGTCTTCACGAGCATCTCGAGCGTGATGACCGCGTGCAGCGCGTCCTGTGCGGCCAGGATCTTCTTCACGCGCGCGAGGTGCGCCAAGATGATCTTCTGGTGCCGAATCGCCGTCTCGAGCTTGTAGAGGAGCCCGGGGGACAGGCGTGCGCCGCACACGCCCGCCCAGCGCAGGAAGCGCAGGTCGAGCTCGTTGGGCTTGGGGTTCAGGGGGTCGGCGGCGTCTGAGACCCGCTTCGCGCCCTTCTCCAAGTAGAACCGCGCCAGCTCGACCTCGGAGTGAATGTCGGGCTCGACGATGCTGAACTCGACGCGGCAGCCCTCTTCGATGCGGCGGTGCCCCTGAAAGTCCAGGTTCTCCTTGTAGGCGATGAAGTCGGCGTAGTCCTCGGAGTAGCGCAGCACGACGTAGATGGTCTGCGGCAGCTTGAAGTCGGTCGGGTTGATCGTCTTGATCTGCTTCTCGCGCAGCACGATGTCGTTGCCCGAGGCGTCGATGGCGTAGCCGCTGCCGATCTCGAGCGACAGGTCACCGCGGCCGCGGCTCGAGACCTTGAGCTCGTCCGCGTAGCCAGGGACGATGCCGGGCGCGTGCAGGGCGCGATTGTGCAGCTTGCGCTTCTCCACATGGTAGCGCTCCGCGTCGTTCCAGTCGGCCTCGGTCGTCAGGAAGCCTTTGAAGAAGTTGATCCGCTTGTAGGGCGCCTGCGCCATGTCTCACTCCGACTCGGCCGGGGGTTCGATAGGGTCTGCCTGCCCTGCGCGCTCGCCCGCGATCTGGGCCTCGCCGCCGACGCGGCCGAGCCCGATCACGAACGGCTGGAGCTTGTCCTCACTCGGCGCCGCCTCGAAGGTCAGCACATACGTCGAGTGGACCGGCTTCTCCATGCAGATCAGGTCGTGAATCTTGAGGATGTTCTCGTTCGTCACGTCGCGGAACCGCGAGGGCACCTCGACGATGAAGCAGTGCGACAGGTTCACCGGCGGCAACACGATCGAGTCGAGCCCGATGCGCACGCCCCCAATGCGAAACCCGCGGTAGGGGAACTTGTTCTCGATAATGCGCGGCTCGACCTCGGTGAAGATGCCGAGAAAGAGCTTCAGCCCGCGCACTGTGCCGCGGTAGCCGTAGATGTCGATGGCGCTGCGGATGAGGCGGCGCTTCTTCTCCTCGGGCCAAGCCTGGTCGACCGTCAGCGCGACCCAGCTCGCCAGCCACTCCAAGAACTCGGACGGCGCCTCAAGCGGGTCGAAGTAGGTGTGCACGCGGTCGAGCCGCCGCTGCACGTCCGCCGAGAGGTGGTCAAAGATCCACAGGAACTCGCGCAGGAAGTGCCCGCCGTCGCGGTCCGCCTTCTGGTAGACCTGCGGCAGGTTGTGCAGCAGGCTCCGGCGCGAGACGACGAGCTCGATGGGCTCGTCTACGGCGACGAGCGCCCCGGCCGTGGGGATCTGGCCGATGGTCTCGTCCTGTGGTCGATACGCCTCGCGATAGCGCACCTGCACGCGCTCGGGGTCGAAGCCCGCGTTGCGGAGCATGAGGCGCGCGTTCTCAAGCGCGATGCCCGTGACCTCGGGCATGCGCACGGTGCGGCGCACGATCTGGCGGGGCGACTGCGCGGGCATGTCAGTAGAACTGCTCCCGCGCCTTCTCGAAGACGTCGACGTCGACGACGTAGACCAGCTCGTCCGGGGCGACCTTGATCTGCTCGACCTCTTCCTTGCGGTCCTCGTCGCGCAGGCGGATGCGGTGCACGACGTCCACGCCCTCGATGTCCTCGATGACGTGGTACAGGTCGAGCTTCAGCACGTTGCGGCCAAAGGGCCAGCCGCCGCCGTTGCGCCCGCCGAGCAGCGGGTGCAGGAAGGTCCGCAGGCGCCGCTCGATGGCCTCTTTGAGGCGGTCGAACGAGCCGGTCTGCTTGCGGATGACCTCGATCTGCACGCTGACCTCGACGAAGCGCGGCGGCACGACGTGCACGACGGTCGTCACGAGCCGGCGCTCCTCGAGGAACTGCTTGACCCGCCGCAGGAGCTCGGTGGACGGCACGAGCTTCATGCTCAAGTCGAGGCTGCGGTCATCGTGCTTGGGGACGACGACGACGCTCACCTCGCCCTCGCGGCCGATCGTCGGCAGGCAGCGAGCGCGCGCGATGCCGTTGCTCGCCTGGAGCGTGAGCCACTCGTAGTCCTCGGCCGTCACGGCGCGGTTGCGGCTCTTGATCAGGTGGGGGCCGCGGATCTTCGCGTCCTCGACCGTCTCCTGGTCGCTGCCGCCGCCCGCGGGGTACGGGTTCACGACGGACTCGATGTGCGCGACCGTGCGCCGGAGCGCCGAGACCGCGCCCGCCGTCACGTTGCCGCGCCCGCCACCGCCGACCCGATAGACCTCGGCGACGATATTGGCCGCGCCCGCCGGGGGAATCATGCCGCGCCGACCGTCGCCGAAGCGGACCTCGCCCTTGACGCGGTCGACCAGGTAGTGGCGGCTGCGCGCGTCGCTCTCGAAGAAGCTCTCGACCTCGGTCCACCGCACGAGCCAGCCGTTGCGGCCCGCGCTCTGCACGGCGTCGAGGCCCCACTGCGCCTCGAGCGCCTGGCGCTCCTCACCCTCGGGCGCGTCCTTCTCGATGACCTGCACGCGCTGGCCCTCGAGGAGCGGCCCCTGCGCGAAGCGAAAGACCTGGTTCGGCGTACCGTCCGAGCGGCCGAGGACCTCGTTGCGCAGCGTGGTCTGGTTGAGTGCGAAGACGGCGTTCAGGTGCACGCGCGAGATCCGCGGCATCTGGTGGTAGCCGCCCATCTCGAGGCGCGCGCGGAGCCAGTGCAGGGGCTCGCCGAAGCGCTTGACCGGGCGCCAGTCCGCGGGCCCGACGAAGCGCAGGAAGCCGCTCTCTGTGAAGCCGCGCGTCGCGTCCTCGGGCGCGAGGTCGACCCAGTCCCGGCCGTTCCAGTACTCCCACACGACCCGCTGCTCCGCGGCGAGCGCGCGGTCTCGGTCCGCGTAGTACTCCGACAGGTGCTCTGCGTGGCGGCGGTCGTGCTCAAGCGAGGTCTTCTCGGCCATCTTGAAGTAGAGGCGCGTCGACTCGTTCGGGAAGCCCTTCTCAAAGCCCAGATAGAGTGCGGGGCTGTCCTCGTGCGACGGCTCGAAGGCTTGGAAGAGCTTGAGCGGCGTCCGCGCCGTGACGGAGTGGTCGAAGTAGGCGAAGTCGTTGTAGGTCAGCACGGTGCCGACTGGCTGGTCTTCCTCGGAGTACCGGAAGACGAGCGAGCGCAGATACGGGGGGCGCAGCGGCCGCTCGTCGCGCCAGATCCACTTGACGCCGTCGAGCTCGTACTGCCCGGGCACGCCGTAGTCGCCGCTCTCGAGGCGCGCGCGGATCCACGGCCCGGTCTCGCCTTGCACATCGACGTCGACCAGGCCGCCCTTGGGCAGCCGAAAGCGGACCTCGCCGTTCGTCGTAAAGGCCTCGGTCTGGTCGACAAAGTCGATGTCGGCCGAGCTCGACGAGCCCTCCTTGGTGGAGCGGCCGAGCAGCGCCCACTTCTTGCCGTTCCAGTACTCCCAGCAGATGATCAGGTCGGCGCTGGGCTGCGGCGGGTCCTTGACCCGGGCCTCGGCGAGCAGCATCTCGATGCGGACGATGGCGCCCGCTTGGGTCGGCAGCGACTGAGGGAGCAGGTAGAGCGCGTGGTTGGGGCGCGGCTCCTTGCTGAAGGGCTCCCAGACCGTGCCCAAGTCACGGGTGTAGTACACGCCGCTGTCGACGTTGGTGTACGCCATCGCGGGGGGAATGCCCTCGCCGAGCACCTCGACGCGGGCGAAGACGGCGTCGACGACGGTCTCGTGGGGGTCCTTGGGCGCCTCGATCAGGCGGCCACGAATCCAGGGCTGCGTGACGCCGTTGACGTCGATCGGCTCGATAGAGTCGATGCCCTGAAAGGCGATTGCGCCGTCCTCGACCTCGGTGGTCGAGCGCGTGAGCTCGCGCCAGCGGCGACCATTCCAGTACTCCCACGCGAGCAGGTCCACCATCGCGCGGTCGGCGGCGGTCGTGATCTTGACCACCAGAATCGAGTCTTCGTTGATCTGCTCGAAGCGAGGATCGCCCAAGTAGATCGCGCGCTCGACGTGTGTGACGCCGCCGAAGACCTCGAAGCCGTCGCTGCGCTTACCGTCGATGAAGGGCGTCTGGTCGGCGTACTCGTCGCTCACCTGCGTGTAGCAGCGCAGGATGCGATTGTCCGTCACGAGGATGTCGTCCGCCGTCTCAAAGACAACGGGCTCTTCGCGGCCGGTCGCGGGCGTCGAAACAGGGGTGCCGGCGACGACGAGCTGCGCGGGCGCGCCGCGGACGAGCGTGAACTGGAGCAGCGCGCGCGCGGGCTGAGGCGCCTGAAGCCGCACGCCCATCAAGTTCAAGAAGGCGATGAAGTTCTTGTCCGTGACCTTGTTGAGCCGGTAGATGACCATCTCGGTCATCCACGCGAACAGCTCGACGAGCGTAATGCCCGGGTCGGACGGGTTAAAGTTCGTCCACTCGGGGCAGTACTGCGGGATGAGGCGCTTCGCCTCCTCCACGATCTCCTTGTGCGTGCGGTCGTCCAGGTTGGGGACGGGGATCATGGGGTTTCCTCACGCCGCAGGTAGAACGGGTAGACCATGTTGTAGTGCGAGTTCGTGGCGCGGACCACGTACCGAATATCGAGCTGCAATGCGTTGTCTTGATGGGGATCAGGCCGACACGCGCAGTGAATGTCCTTGATGCGCGGCTCCCACTTCCGCAGGGCCTCGTCGGCGTAGAACGTCACGAGGTTGTGGGTGTGCGCGTTGTTGGGCGCAAAGACAAGATCGTGAATGCGACAGCCAAAGTCGGGCCGGTAGACGCGCTCACCGACGGCCGTGCCGAGGATGATCCGGATCGACTCCTCGATGTTCTCCTCGTGCGAGGAGATCGCGACGCCGCCGCTCGCGTCCGTCGTGAGCGGGAACTTGAGGCCGCGGCCCAAGAAGCTGCGGTTCACTCGACCCTCCCTTCGAAGCCCTCGCCGCACCGCGCGCACCGCACCCGCAGGTAGGGCGGCCGGTGGTCGATGTCGCCGAGCGGCTCGCTGCACATCGGGCAGGTCAGGCCGCTGACGCGGCCGTTGTGCGCGGCGGTGACGACATCCATCCACAGCGACAGCGCCTCTATGTCGCCCGCGCGCTCGCTCGGCAGTGACCAGCTCCACGGCTCACCCCGCCGCTCGGGTGTCTTCGGCTGCGTGACGGGTGTGGGCGCGGCGGCGGGCGTGGGGGCGGCCTCGGCGACCGCCACGGTCGGTCCCGCGGGCGCGACAGGCGCTCGCGCGGCGGCGCGGCGTCGCTCCATCTCGAGCGCCTCGGCATAAAGAGCGTCGTCGCGTGAGTGCCCCAGTCGCCCCTCAAAGCCCTCACCGCAGGCGGGGCACCGCACGCGCACGTTGGGGCCTTCGGCCGAGGTCTCAATCGGGCGCGCGCCGCACAGCGGGCAGGCGTGCCCCGTTAGGCGCCCATTGGCGACCTGCTCGACGACGTCGAACCAGTCGACGAGGCGCCCTTCGTCCATTGCGTCCCCCGCCCGACTCACCAGCCGCAGCGCTCAGCGATGAAGCGCGTGGTGTAGCCGTGCTTCGCGCCCACCTTGGACGTGAACAGGTGCGTCGCCGACTCGACCAGGTAGTGCCCGTCGAAGCGCTCGCCGATCTTCTGCAGCTTGACGACCACGCCGGGGCGTATCTTGGGGTTGCCCTGCACCTCGACGTCCGCGCGCAAGAAAGTACGGGCGTACTCGTTGAGCTTGGTGAGCGCGATCTTGTCCGCCTCTTGCTGGCTGAAGACCTTGTAGTCAACGAGCTGGCGCTCCGTCTCTCCCCAGCTCTCCGAGACCTCTTGGGGGGCCGAGGTCTGGCCCTGCATAGAGTCGTAGAGCTGGCTGGTCTGCGCTTTACCGATGATCTCTTTCTTCTGCGCGGGATCCCAGCCGCGCACGATGACCTCGGTCACCACGCGCGCGAGCGATTGGCGGCCGTCGAAGCGGCGCAGGTGGACCTCGGCGTTGGACACGTTCGGGTTGTCGTAGACCGCCGTGATCTCCGGGCTCGCCGCGACCTGAGGCGCCTTGAAGCGGAGCTTCTGCGGGTCGACCGTGTGGTCGATGCACAGGTCGAAGTCGAGCCAGCCCGCGATGCCGCGGCAGAAGTCCAGATCCGTCTGGTTGTGCTGCACGACATATTCGCGCAGGAACGCCGTGTCCTCGGCGTCGACGGTCAGGCCCTTGTCGCGGGCGACCTGCGTAACGATCTCGCTGAACTTCTGGTCGAGGAACGTGCGCGTCTTGCGACCGCGCGTGAGCTTATGGACAGCGTCGAAGGCCTGCGCGACAAAGACGCGCGGACCGTTCTCGGCGAGCTTGACCCGAGTCCCGACGATCTCGCCCTCGAACACGCGCTTCGGACCGCCGTCCGTGTAGCCGAGCTGCACCTCGACCTTGCCGCCGGGGCCGAGCTCGTCGCGCTTGTCGTAGCTGCCGTCGTGGTTGTTGAACTGCAGCTCGACGCTCGCGGGCGCCTGTCGACGCAGCTCGATGGTGACCGCCTGCAGGTTGGCGTCGTCCGCCTGTGGCAGCTCCTGCCCGTTCAGGCGGACCTTGTACTCCGGGACCCAGGTATCGGCCATCGGTCAGTGCTCCGGTCGGTCAGCGCAGGATGGGCGGGATCATCAGGCGGCGCCCCGGCTCGAGCTGGAGCGGGTCGTCAATGCCGTTGGCGTCCGCGATGCGCCGCCACTCCGCGGGGTCCTCGTACTCACGCGCCGCGATCATCTGCAGCGACTCGCCGCGCTGAACCGCGTGAATCTTGGCGTGGTCGGGGCTCTGCTTCTTGATCTCTTCCTGCTGCTCCGTCGCAGACTTGGCCTGCCGCAGCGCGAGCGTCACCGTGGCGCGCACGGGGATGCCGCTCTCAAGGAACATCGTGAAGCGGTGGCTGATGGACTCCACCACGCACTTGAACATGAGCGTGCCCCAGCTCACGAGCAGCAGCGGCGGACGGTGCAAGTCGCTGTCGATGAGCGCGAGCGCGTGCACCTGGTCGGTGAAGAGCTTGACGGGCAGGCCGCTCTCGTACGTGTCGAAGAACAGCTCCAGATTCAGGGTCTCACCCTGACCGGTGGTGAACTGCATCTCCGGCGCGTCGAGGCCCGCGGCCGCGTGGGGGTTCCACGGGACGCTCTTCGCGATGGTGTACTCTTTGGGGTTGAACAGCGCCTGAATGCGGGCGCCGGCGAGCTTGCCGTCGAGCGGCGTGATGTAGAGCTTCTCCATCGGTCAATCCCACTCGTCTTCGCCGATGCGGGTGGCGTCGAGCTCAAGCGAGCGCTTGAGCTGCGTGATCACCTCATCGGCGATCTTCTCCACCTCTTCGGGGCTCAGGTTCTCGTCTATCTGGTCACTGCCGAGGCGGTGCCGCGCCTCTTCGCCTGTCTCGGCGCGCTGGGCGGGCCGCTCACCCGGGGTTGACCGCAGCGCGGACTCGGCCGCCCGCCGCGCAGCCGCGGTCTCGACGAGCACGCGGCCGTCCGCGCCGCCGCCGCTCGCGCCGCCAGACGTGGGGCGTCCGCTCGAGGTGTGCAGGGTCACGCTGGGGCCGCGGTCACCAAAGAGGCGGCCGTTCAGCGCCGCGGGCGAGACCAGCACGCCGTCGACCCCCCCCGAGCGAGCGCCGCCTGCGGCCCGGGCGCGGGCGGCGTCGAGAGACACGACCGACGCGCCGCCGCGCTCAGCAGGACCACCGCCGCTGGGCATCGCGGACGCGCCGGGCGAGTAGAAGGTCGGGGGCGCGGTGTTGTCCGCGTAGGTCGAGGTCGATGCTGAGCCGGTGCGCACTGCGCTCGAGGCCCGGCTCGACCCGCCGCTGCGGGCCTCCGCCCGCTCAAAGGCCACGACCGCGCGAGAGACGTTCGCGTCGCCGATGGGGCGGGCAGCGACGCCTGCGCCGAGGGCCTGCGCCACGCGCGCCGCGCCCCCCGCGAGGCCGCTCAAGAAGACCGGCATCGCCTCGCCTGCGAGCCGTGATGTCTGTGCGGCACGACCTCGGCTCGCGCGGAGGGTGTGCGCTGCGGAGAGACCCGGAGCGCGGGCCACCCAAGCCGCCGTGCGCTCGGTCCCCCGCGACGCCGATCGAGCGTCGAGCGCCGCATCTGCGCGGGCAGCGGCGCGTGATGTGCCCGACGCAGCGAGACTCTCCGCGGGGGCCTCGCCGCGCGTTGGCTGCGGACGAACGAGCATTGCGAGGGCGTCGAGCGATTCAGCGAGCGCGTGCGGTCGCGCAGGCGCGTCCCAGCGCGCGACCAACGCCATGGCGGCGTCCATGGTCAGGCCCGTGCGGGCCGCGACCTGCGCGGCGAGGTCGGAGACCGCTGCGGCGACTCGACCCGCCTCGGCGACTCGACTCGCCTCTGTGACTGCCGGGCCCGCCTGGTAGTAGGCCGTGATGGCCCCGCCCCCCGCGCGCTCAACCACGTGGAGCGTAAAACCGAGATGCTGCGCGGCGCCGAACGTCGCGTCCGCGCCGCGGAGCCACTGGGTCAGGCCGCGCATCTCCGAAGGGCTCAGCGTCGGCAGGACCCTGGGCACCCCGCGCTCGTGGCGACCGCCGCGCGCGGGCGACGCCTCGGCGAGCGTGGCGTGCGCGCTCATCGACGGCGCGGCGACTCGGGTGCCCGCCGCTTGAGCCCACGGTCGCCCGCCCTGGGGAGCGGCGGCCGCGGACCGGGGAGACACGGGCGGCACCGCGAGCGCGCCCGAGGCAATACGAGCGGCCCGCACGAAGCCCGCCGCGGGGCGAACGGTCGGCAAAGCGCCGCGCGAAGCCCCCGCGCGAGCGCCCGCTGCGGTGATGCGGGCATCGCCGGCCTCTGCAGCGCTCGCCGGCGCATGGTCTCGTTCAGCCAGGGGCGCCACGAGCGCGCGGTCCGCGAGCGCCATGTCGCCGGGGAGCGCGGGTCGCGGCGCATCCCCGCGCGCAGCGAGCGGTGCGAGCACATGGTCGGCTGCAGCGACCGAAGAACCCTCGCGCCGGGCCGCGGCCTCGGCGAACGCGGCTGCGCCCTGTGCGCCGCGTGTCAGGGGCGCGGCTCGCGCTTCGAGCGCTTCGACGACATTCGGCGCATTCGAGGGCCCGACCGTGCGCGTGCCCGCGTCGAGCGCGGCGAGCAAGTCAGGGCCGCGCAGCATCGCCACAAAGCGGTCGAGGGCGGCCGCTCTGTCTGTTTCCGCGTGAAATGTGAAGATCTCGAGCGGCCCACGCGACACAGACGCGGGGCTCGTTGCTCTTGTGTCGCGCGCTCTCTCGGCGGCGGCGGGCGCGCGCGCTGCGCTGAGTGTTGTTGATTCCACGCTCGGGCGGGTGCGCGCGGCCGGAGCGAGGCGAGCACGCTCCACGCCGGCGCTCACCGCGTCGGGCGGCGACGCCGCCGGCGCGCGAGGCGAGGCGACGAGCGCGCGGAGAGTCGACGCGTCGGTGGAGAACAACGAGGCCGCCGCCAGCGGCGCGTTGAGCTGTGGGCCGCGCGGCGTCGATAGTTTCGGCGCGCGTGCGCGCGGCGCTCGCTGCGGCGCAGTCTCAGAGTCCGGACTGGCTTGCCCAGCCGCTTGCGCCGCGCTCGGCTCGACAAAGACGCGGTCCGCGTCGAACGTAAAGGCCTCGTACCCCGGGGCCGGCGGGCCATCGCGTCGCGCATCTTCGAATCGCGCGGCGAGCGCCTCTGCCAGCGCGAGCTCGCGCGCTGCGCGCATCAGGAAGGTGCCCGCGGACCCGATCGCTGCGCGACCCGCAACGGGTGTGAGCGCGGGGTTCTCAGCGCCAGACGCAGCCGCGGCCGCGCGCGCGGCCGAGGTCCCGGTCGCCCGCGCGCTCGTAACAGTGCTCGCGGGATCGCTGGCGGGAGCGCTCACTGGAGCGCCCGCGGGAGCGCTCGACAGGGGCGCGCGAAGCAGCGCAGGCGTCCCATGGTTCTTCGCCCCGCGCGCGTTCAGCGCCACACGGGTCGCGGGCGCAAGGAACCGAGTGGCGCGGGCTTGAGCCTCGGTGGCGAGCGCCTGCGCGGCGAGCCCGGGCGTCGCCCGCGACGCCGCGAGCTGAACAACATCGCTGCGCTCGCCGCCGGGGCCCCGGTCAAGGACGACCTGCTGTGGCCCGCGCGCGTCGCGTGCGGCGACCACCCGCGCATCCGAGAACTTGAGGAGCGCGGCAGAGACCTGGCCCGCCCGGCCCATCGCCGCGGGGTACTGCGTCAAGGCGGCGTCGCCCGACGCGCGCCACCGCTCAATCGGCGCTGTGCGCGCGACCGTGGGGGCGTCCGGGCTCGCGGCCGGCGTGCGCTCCGCCGCTCGGCTCGGCGTCTTCGGCCGAAGGGCGCGGTCCACGGACGCTGCGGCTGCGGCTCGACGGCGGCGGGCGGGCGCGGCGCCGCTGATCTGGGCGGCGCTCAGCCCGGTCGGCTGCTCGACCGGATCAACGGGCACGACAAAGGCGTGAGAGTCGCCGAACTCCAGGTCCTCGTAGCCAGCGCGCTGGGCGTAGCTGCGCGCCCACGCCTCCAGGGCCTCGGGGTCGACCACATCAAGGCCGCGCTCAAGGTGGTCCGGCAGCGCCCACCGCGCCGAGAGCGTGTCGACCATGCGGTCAACCGCGCCGCGCGGGGTGTCACTCGCCGCGCCGAGTCGCCTCGCGAGCGCATCCGCGAACCGCGTGAACGGGCTGAGCCGCTCTGTGGACTGCGCGCCGAAGAAGAGGTCGCGCGCGACGGGCTCGGTGGCGGGTGTGCTCATGCGCTCACCCCTCGCGCATCAGGCCGTGGTGCGCGATCTCGACCGTCTCTACCAGAATCTCACCGCCGCCCGTATCGAGCTGCGGCCCCTCCCACTTGACGGGCCACGCCTCGAAGAAGTTCCACCGGCAGACCGGCTCGCCCTCGTCGTCGCACAAGATGACCGAGCCGTTCTTGCGCCGCACGCCGCCGGGACTCTTCGAGAACGCCTGGTGCCAGCCCTCGAGCGCGCCTGCGTTGACGTAGCCCACCTTGAGCACAAGGTTCTGGTAGCGGCCCTGTGCGGGGAGCTTGTGCATGCGCTGGTTCACGCCGCCCTCTTGCACCTCGAGCGCCTCGATCTCGTGCTGTAGACCGGACACGCTCTGAAAGTGCGCGAGCGTCAGGCCGTCGATCTCGACCTTGAAGCGAAACTTCGCGAAGGGCGTAACTGCGCGCTTTGCCATGGGTCCTCGCTTTACTCCTCGTCCTGCTGCGCCTGGTCTTCTAGGCGCTGCGTGACGCGAAACACGATGAACTCGACGGGCCGGGTCACGGCCAGACCGATCCGAGTGGTCATCATACCCCGATCCACGTCGTCTGGGGCATTCGTCTCGTCGTCGCACTGCACGAAGAAGGCCTCCTCGGGGGTCGAGCCCGAGAGCATGCCCTTCTCCCGCAGGCCGACCAAGAAGCCGACAATCGAGCGCGTGACGCGCTTCCAGAGCGCGGGGCCGTTGGGCTCGAACACCGCCCACTGCGTGCCTCGCTCGATGGCCGCGGAGATGCTGCTCACCGTGCGGCGGACGTTCACGAAACGCCACTCGGGGTCGCTGCTCGCGGTGCGGGCCCCCC
>Ga0114968_10001103_pt1 | contig 20444 bp, 17 predicted proteins | sample M_130807_EF_Meta_FD_87020 | JGI IMG/M metagenome (GOLD analysis project Ga0114968, IMG submission 87020) | Freshwater microbial communities from Lake Montjoie, Canada to study carbon cycling - M_130807_EF_MetaG | ecosystem: Environmental > Aquatic > Freshwater > Lake | place: Lake Montjoie...
ACTGCGAACGTCACGCTGATCGAACCCGAGGTGTCGTTTGTGTCGTGCCCCCTTTCTAACTTGGTACTGGGAGGGTCAAGTGCGCTAGCTGAGTTGACCGTTTCGTACGACGCTTTGCAAAAGCGGCACGGCGTCTCGCTGGTGCACGATTGGGTGATGGCAATCGATCCCGCTAAAAAAATTGTTCAGTTGAAATCTGGCAAGACTCTTGGCTACGATAAGTTGGTGTTGTCACCGGGCATTGGCTTGATGATGGATAGCATCGAAGGCTTGGTGCAGGCGAATCAGGCGGGGGCAACGCTGCAGGCCTGGAAGGCAGGGCCCGAAACGCTTGCATTACAAAAGCAACTACAAGACATGCCGGATGGTGGTGTGTTTGCACTGAGTATTCCCGAGGCGCCCTTTAGATGCCCGCCCGGCCCTTACGAGCGAGTTTGCCAAGTCGCCGCATACTTTAAACAACACAAGCCTAAATCCAAGGTCTTGGTGTTGGATGCGAACGAAGACGTGGTGTCAAAGCCGAGCCTATTTAAAAAGGCCTGGGCCGATCTGTACCCGGGCATGATTGAATATCGTTCATCGCATAATTTGGTCAGAGTCGAGGCCGCGACCAAGACACTGAAGTTTGATATTCAAGAGTCGGCACGGGCAGACGTCTTGAACGTCTTGCCTCGCATGCGTGCCGCTGAACTTGTGGTGCAAACAGGTTTAGCGAATTCAAATAAGCGCTGGGCGCAGGTGAATTTTTTGAACTTTGAATCGACCGCAGCCAAAGATATTCATGTCTTGGGGGATTCGATACAACATGCCGCATTTATGCCAAAGTCGGGGCATATGGCAAATCAGCATGCCAAGGTCGCCGCGGCCGCCATTGTGGCTGAGTTGCAAGGGTTTGCCCTTAATCCTCAGCCGGTGTTAACGAATACCTGCTACAGCTTTGTGAGTGCGACAACGGTTGTGCATGTGGCTAGCGTTCACCAATACAGTGCGCCAGATAAGACGTATAAAACCGTCGCGGGTTCGGGTGGCGTGTCAGTGGCGCCTAGCGCGCTAGAGGGCGTCTATGCCTGGGGCTGGGCGCGTAATATTTGGGCCGATAGTTTGCTTTAATGGCATGCGTGTAAACCCTGCCTGCCGGTTCAGGAGACGTCTGCGTCGCGTGCACGCCCTAAATGTCACTGATCTTGCCCGACCGTCACGTTTGCTGACGTTCAACCGATTCTGCTTTATTTTCTGCTTGACAACATAGCTCAGTAAGTTTGACAATCAACTGTCAGTATACGAACAATCCGTATACGAACCGTTGAACGAGGCGAGCTGTGCGTAAAAATGTGCCTGTTGTGCCATCCAAGTTAGGCTCCAAACCCGCTGCGCGTGCACAGCCCGCTTTGGTGGTCGTCCCAACAGTCTCAAAAACCACCACCAACACCTCAGAAGCCAATCACACGATTTGGGATCGACCCGGCTACTTGGTGCGCAGGCTGCACCAAATCCATGTGGCCATGTTTTCTGCGCGCGTGGCCGATGGGCAAGTGACGCCTGTACAGTTTGGCTTGCTGAGCATTTTGATCCGTCGCCCAGGCATTGATCAGGCCACTCTTGGCGCTGAGCTTGGGCTCGATCCGGCCAACGTTGCAGAGATTCTCAGGCGCCTTGAAGACCGCAATCTGCTCACGCGGGTCGTTGATCCGCAGAACCGTCGGCGTAAATTATGTTTGGCTACGCCAGACGGAAAAAAATTCGTACAACGCTATCAAAAAGATATGCAGTTGTCGCAACAACAATTACTGAGCCCGCTCAATCCCGCTGATCGCCAGCAGTTCATGGAGCTTCTGGGGCGGCTGGTCGAGGGTAATAACGACAGTGGCCGTACTTCACTGCGACCAGATGGCGAAGCGTTAAAGGCGCGTAGGCGTCGGGCGGGTGAGGCCTGAGGTCTCTGACGTCTTTCATTTATTTAATTTATTCAATTTCGCTTAATTTAGGGGCAACGCGTGGCTGATCTCTCTTTAGATTTTTGTGGCGTCAAATTTAAGAATCCGGTGGTGATTGCGTCGCTCGAAACGACCAACAGCCCCGAAGTGATTCGCGAGTGTGTCGATGCCGGTGCAGGTGGCATGATCATCAAAACGCTCACCGATATCGAGGACATGGCGCGCTTGACGCAAAATTCAAAGTACGCAATTTTGAATGAAAAAAATGAATTAATTAAAGGTAAGGTCAATAAAAACTTTGTATTTTATAGCCGCTCGGGCTACTCGAGTACGCCACTGCGCGAGTGGATCCCGCACTTAAAAGACTTGAATAAATACGCGCAGGATCAAGGCTCTCATTTGATCGGCAGTGCTGGCGGTAAAACCATGCAAAGCTGGATTGATATTTGCCGTACGATCGAAGATTGCGGCTTGCCTATGGTTGAGCTTAACTTCGGCTGTCCACATCCTGCCATGATGCCTGGCGTGCATGGCGGCTCGATGATTGGGCAAGAGCCGGAGATTGCGCGCGAGGTGACTGCGCGCGTTTGCGAGGCGGTCAAAATCCCAGTCGTGATTAAGCTTACGCCTGATCAATCGCGTGTGCTGGATGTGGCGCGCGCTGTGAAAGAGGCGGGTGCGGCGGGCGTGACCGCCACCAATCGTTACACCGGGTTTTCTGTTGACATCGAAACCGGTTTGCCGCGCTTAGGCGGGCCTGCCGGGATTGGTGGGGTGTGGGCCAAAGCCTTATCGCTGCGTTGGGTCAACCGCATTTATACAGAATTAGGTATGCCAATTACGGGCTCGAATGGTATCTATGATCATAAAGATATCGTCGAGTTCATCATGACCGGTGCGCCGCTGGTGCAGGTGGGATCAGTGTTGATGCTCAAGGGGATCAAATATTTACCCAGCATGATCACTGGCTTGGATAATTTCATGGATACCCATGGCTATCCAGATATCGCCTCGATGACAGGTATTGCCTCGCGCGCCGCAGTGAAGGATTATGGTGAACAGTTTCGTAAGCCACGCATGCATAGTGAAATTGCGTCCGAAGCTTGTAAAAATCCAACGTGTACGATTTGCATTCAAACCTGTTTTTATGATGCCCTGGCGCAAGGCGATGGTTCGGTCGAATCGATTCATGCCAACTGTATTGGGTGCGAAATGTGTACCCAAACCTGTCCGTTTGATGCAACAACTATGCATACAACGACCGAAGAGCAACGCGCTCTAAAAGAGTTTTTCTCGATTAAAGATAACGTTTTTGAATCTAAGAAATTCGAAAACGGCTTTGAGCGCGGGATTAAGCTGTCAAAAGTCAAAGGTTAAGGATGAGCGCTCAGGTGTTAGCTTCTAGTCAGCAGTATCGCTTTGCCTTTGATATCGGAGGCACGTTTACCGACCTAGTGTTACTTGGTTCTGAGGGCACGATCTTCACCTCCAAAGTGTTGACGGGGTCGCCCGACGTTGTCATGCCGATTCGCGTAGGCTTATTGGCGTTACTTAAAGAGCACGGTCTGACGCTGGCTCATGTCACGGAGGTCGTGGTCGGGGCAACCACTGCGGTCACGAACCTGGTGATCGAGCGCAAGGGCGCGGTCACTGGTTTGATCACGACCGAAGGGTTTCGCGATGTGATCGAAATCGCGCGCGAGTTACGCTACGATCTGTATGACCTCACTGCACCGGGCCCGGATGCGATCATACCGCGCGAGTTACGTGCTGAGGTGCGCGAGCGCGTGGATGCTGCGGGGCAGGTTGTGATCGCGATGCAAGACCAAGAAGTTGAGCGTGTCGTGTGTCGGTTACGCGATGCTGGGGTGCGTGCCATCGCCGTATGTTTTTTACATAGCTTTACGAACCCCGCTCACGAACAACGCGTCAAAGAGATCGCACAGCGTATTGCGCCCGAGTTGTCGATTTCGTTGTCTTCAGAAGTGTTAGGCGAAATCCGTGAGTACGAGCGCACGGTCGCGACAGTGTTAAATGCGTGCGTCATGCCTATGGTTGGCAGTTACCTGGGTGCGATTGAAGACGGCTTGCGTGCAACGGGGCTGAACGCCACCTTGCATATCATGCAGTCCAATGGTGGTGTCATTTCACGAGAACTCGGTGAACGCATGCCGATTCGTATGCTTGAGTCGGGGCCCGCGGCGGGTGCCTTGGGTGCGGCGCATTCTGCCCGCGTGTCAAATACGCCCAACGTGATGGCCTTTGATATGGGGGGCACCACAGCCAAAGCGTGTTTAATTTCGAATGGGCGTCCCTCGATTACGACAGAGTTTGAGGCGGCACGTCAGCAGCGGTTTAAAAAAGGCAGCGGGCTGCCGGTGCGTTTGCCCACAATCGACCTGATTGAGATTGGTGCGGGCGGTGGCAGTATCGCTCACGTTGACACGACAGGTTTGCTCAAGGTGGGCCCTCAGAGTGCGGGCTCGAGTCCTGGGCCTGCCTGTTATGGGCTAGGTGGCACCCGCCCCACGGTCACGGATGCGGCCTTGGTGTTGGGCTATCTTGATCCACAAGGCACGTTGAGTGGCGCTGTCAGTTTACGGCTCGACTTAGCTGAGAAAGCGATCGAAGAACATGTTGCGCGCCCCTTGGGGTTGAGTGTTGTTGAAGCGGCTAATGGTATTCATCGGATCGTCTGCGAACACATGGCGGTCGCTGCCAAAATTCACGCGGTTGAAAACGGTCGCGATATTCGACGTTATACCTTGCTTGCCTTTGGTGGCGCGGGGCCGATTCACGCACGCGAAGTCGCGCGTCGCTGTGGTGGCTCTGAATTATTGGTACCCGCCAATGCTGGTGTATTTTCAGCGTTTGGGTTACTAGTGGCCCCAATGAAAATGGATATGGTGCGTACGCGTTATGCGCGTTTGAGCGAGATGGACTGGTCGGCGGTTGAAGCTTTATTGCAAGGAATGGAAGAGTCCTTGAGTAAAGAATTGGCATCGGCAGGTGTTGCGCGAGAGAGGATCACCTTTCGCCGCAGCGCGGACATGCGCTATGTTGGTCAGGGTTTTGAAGTCGAGACTGAACTGCCTACGCGGTTGGTGCAAGCTGAACAAAGCACGATCGAGGCCTCGTTTGCTCAAGCCTATGCGGCTCGCTTTGGCGGAAAACTGGTCGGTCAGCGGGTCGAAGCAGTGAATTGGCGAGTTGAAGCTTCGGCGCATGCAGCACATCATGCCGAAGCGCGCCGCATCCAGCGCGTCGGTGTGGGTGTCGGGTCGGCTCAAGTCGAGCGTTCACGCCAAGTGTTTTTTCCGGATCTTGAAGGGTTCGTTCAGACACCCGTGCTGTCGCTTGAGCAGCTTCGCGCCGAGCAGCGTTACGAAGGGCCTGCGTTGGTTGAGCAAACCGGTTCAACTGTAGTGATTGGTCCGGGCGATATGTTTACTTTAGACACACACGGTAATTTGAGAATCACGTTAGGTGCCCGCCAAGGTCGTGCAGCATGAAGCAATCACAGAACGAGCACGAAAGATTGAGTCACGCGCATACAAAAATAACAGCGGTTCAGCTTGTGCCGAGTACCAACGGTCGTCAAAAGCAGCGAAGGAGCGAGGCATGAGCCCGATTGATCTAGAGATTTACTGGAACAGACTGATCGCAATTACCGACGAAGCCGGAGCAACGCTTAAGCGCACCTCGTTTTCGACCGTTGTGCGTGAGTCCAACGATTTTGCTTGTGTGCTGCTCGATCCCGAAGCGCGGCTGGTGGCGCAGTCGGCGCTCAGTATCCCCGGTTTTATCGGTACGGCCCCTTTGTCGCTTAAAGGCATCTTGAAAGTATTTCCTCAAGATACCTTAAAGCCTGGCGATATCCTGTTTACCAACGACCCTTGGATCGGCACAGGTCATCTGCCGGACGCCACGATGGTCGCGCCCATTTTTTTTGGTGAGCGCTTAGTCGCCTTCGCGATGGCGGTTGCCCACTTATCGGATGTGGGCGGGCGTCAGTGGTCTGCTGATGCGGGTGAAGTGTTTGAAGAGGGGATCCGGTTTCCGGTGATTAAGCTTGCTGAAGCTGGGGTGTTTAACCCTTGGGTCATGCAGATGCTTGAAGCCAACGTTCGTCTGCCGCAACAAGTGCGTGGTGATATCGAAGCGCAGGTCGGGGCGTTGCGCGTTGCCGAGCGTCGTCTAACAGAGTTGTTAGAAGAGTACGGCTTAAACGATATCAATGAGATTGCGGGCGCCATTTTTAAGGCCTCTGAAGAGGCTGCTTTGCGTGAGTTGCGAAAGATTCCTCCGGGTGTCTATCACGGCTCGGTCGAGTCTGATGGTTGGGATGAGCGGATCAAGATTCAAGCCAAGATTACCGTCAGCCACGAGGGCGTGACGGTGGATTACAGCGGCAGTACAGCGCAGGTGAGATTTGGTATCAATGAGACTTTCAACCACACCTATGCCTATACGATTTACCCGTTCAAATGCTTGTTGTCGCCAGGTATTCCGAACAACGACGGTTTCACACGGTTATTTAAGGTCATCGCCCCAGAAGGGACCATCGTCAACGCGAAGCCGCCCGCTGCAGTGGGTGCAAGGCATTTAATTGGCCATCAACTGCAAGCTGCGGTTTTTGAAGCGCTCGCCAAGGTGATGCCCGAGCGCGTGCAGGCCGATAGCGGCACACCGCTTTGGTCCGTGCTGATGCGCGGCGTCAATCCTGCACTTGGCACTTCGTTCTCGAGCATTCTCTTTTTCAATGGCGGCATGGGGGCGATGCGTGATCGCGATGGGCCGCCAACCTCGGGGTTCCCAGCCAATATTTCAAATACACCGATCGAGGTCGCAGAGATGCTCTCGCCGGTACTCTTTGGTTGCAAGAGTTTGATTGAAGGCTCGGGGGGTGAGGGTGCGCACCGTGGTGGAATGGGGCAAAAAGTATCCTTTCAGTCGCGCTGGCCAGGCCGCCTGCGCGTCTCTTTATTAACCGAACGTACACGCGTGCCCGCTAAAGGTATCGAAGGCGGACAGGCAGGACGTACTGGTCATGTGTTGCTCAATGGCCAGGCAGTAGAACATCCCAAAGGCGTAGTCGATATGGTCGAGGGCGATATCCTCGAGCTAGGCTTGCCCGGCGGAGGTGGTTACGGCGTTAAAAATTGACGCTTGACGCTTTACAGCTGTTGCTCTTTGCTTGACCTATCAGTATGCTCATTTAACTTCTCGGAGATCCGCATGCAACGACGTCGCTTTCTTACCCAAACTGCAACAGCTGCCGGTGCTGGTTTAGCCGCAATTGGCGCGCCCGCTTTCGCCCAGACCAACCCCACGGTCAAATGGCGCATGTCTACGAGCTGGCCCAAAACACTTGATACGATCTATGGCTCTGCCGAAGAGCTCGGTAAGCGTGTCGCGCAATTGACCGACGGCAAATTCGAAATCCGTGTGTTTGCAGGGGGTGAAATCATGCCTGCGCCACAAAGTATGGATGGCGTGAGCAACCGCACGGTTGAGTGTAATCACACCCTCAGCACTTACTTTATCGGTAAAAACACGGCGCTCGCGTTTGATACGGGTTTAAGTTATGGTTTGAATGCGCGTCAGCATAATGCCTGGCTGCAGTATGGTGGCGGCCTACCGCTCGTGCGCGACGTCTACAAAAAATACAACATCATCAATTTCACCTGCGGTAACGTAGGTGTGCAAATGGGTGGTTGGTATCGCAAAGAGATCAAATCTTTGGCCGATATTAAAGGCTTAAAGATGCGCATTGGTGGCATCGGAGGTATGGTGCTTTCAAAATTGGGTGCAGTGCCTCAGCAGATTCCTCCAAGCGATATTTATTCTTCTCTTGAAAAGGGCACGATTGACGCCGCTGAATGGATTGGCCCCTACGACGACGAGAAACTTGGTCTCAACAAGGTGGCGCCTTTCTACTATGCACCAGGCTGGTTTGAGGGCAGCGCCTCAATTACCACCATGGTCAATGACAAGGCGTTTGCCGAGCTTCCGCCCGCGTATCAGGCTGCCTTTGAAGTTGCCTGTAACGAGCAAACCCTCAAGATGTTGGCGAACTATGATGCCAAAAATCCCGAAGCCTTGCGCAAACTGATTGGCGGCGGCGCTAAAGTCAATCTGTTTTCAAAAGATGTGATGGATGCGACATATAACGCTTCGCAAGAACTCTGGAAAGAGCTGTCAGAAAAGAATCCTGACTTCGCGGCAATCTTCCCCGAGTGGCAGAAGTTTCAGCAAAGCGAGGCTAGTTGGTTCCGTTTGGCAGAGGCGACACTGGATAACTACACCTTCGCCGCTGTGAATCGTCGGTAATAACGCTTTGAAACTTATTTAAAAAGAGTGTGAAGCATGGGACACCCAGGTAGCACAGCGCGCATCAAGCCCCAAGGGATCGGGGCGAGGGTATTGCGCAAAGAAGATGATCGCCATCTGCATGGCAAAGCAAACTTTGTTGCAGATATGGTGATGCCTGGGTTGTCTGAAGTCGCTTTTATGCGCAGCCCTTTGGCGCACGCCCGTCTGACAGCGATTGAGATTGCACCCGCTGGTCAACAGGCGGTGTTCACCCGTGCGCATCTGAGCGATGTGTTGGATATTGCTGCTGACTCGTCTTTACCCACGTATCAGTTATCGGCACATCCGCCCTTGGCGCGAGACAAAGTCCGTTTTGTGGGCGAGCCAGTTGTGATGGGCTTTGCGCCAACGCGCGCCGAAGCTGAAGATCTGCTTGAGACGGTACAAGTGCAGTACGAAGAGTTACCCGCTTATGCTGACGTATTAAGTGCCATGCAAGCCACTGACAACCTGGTGCATGAGCAATGGAAAGACAACGCCTTCGTGACGTTGTCAGTTGATAAGAATTTTGATGCACTTGCTGCGCAAGCCGAAGTTGTGGTTCATCGAAAGATGAGCTTATCGCGTCAGTGTATGGTACCGCTTGAGGGTAAAGCCGTACTCGCCTATTGGGATCATCAGGCTAATCAGTTAGTGGTGGTGAGCGCGACCCAAGTGCCTCATTTAATTCGTACGGCGCTTGCTCAATATTTGCAGATGGATCAGGGGCAGGTGCGCGTGATTTCGCCTGACGTGGGTGGAGCGTTCGGCTATAAGTGTGTGCTGCAGCAAGAAGAATTGTGCGTGGCTTGGCTTGCCAAGACCTATCGCAAGCCGTTTCGTTATCTTGAAGATCGACGTGAACATCTGATCGCGGGCGCGAATACGCGTGAGCATCATTACGAAATGACGGCCTACGCCGATCGTCGTGGACGCTTATTAGCCCTTGATGCAAAGATTACGATCGATGGTGGCGCCTACTCAGTCTGGCCCTTTACCATCGGGATTGAGCCGGGCCAGGCGATTGGTAATCTGCCCGGCCCGTATGCTTTCGATGGCTATCGCTGCGTGACGCAATGCGTGGCCACTAACAAACCTGGTTTTGTACCTTACCGAGGTGTTGCCCGCACGGGCGTGTGCTTTGCGATGGAGTTGACACTCAATGCTCTGGCACTTGAGGTCGGTCGCGAGCCCTGGGAAATTCGTCTCGAAAACTTAGTGCAGCCCGAGCAGATGCCCTATGTGAACGTGGCAAACAAACATTTTGATAGTGGTGATTATCCCGCCAGTGTCAGGCGCGCGCTCGAGATGATCGATGTGAAAGCGGTGCGCGCGCGCCAACAGCAAGGCGAAACGGACGGGCGCTTAATTGGCGTCGGTTTAGCGACATACACCGAACAATCGGCGCATGGCACCTCAGTGTTTGCGGCCTGGGGGATGCCCATTGTGCCTGGCTTTGATCAGGCGATGGTACGCATGACACCTGATGGCGGCCTTGAAATCAGAGTGGGGGTGCACTCGCATGGGCAAGGGATGGAAACCACCTTTGCGCAAATCGCGCACGAAGTCTTGGGCATCGCGCTTTCTAAAATGCGTGTGATGCACGGTGACACAGGGCAAACACCGTATTCAAGTGGCACTTATGCATCGCGCTCGTTGGTGATGTCAGGCGGAGCGGTTTCTCAGGCTTGCCAAGCCTTGGTGCCGCAGTTGTTAAAGATTGGTGCACACTTGCTACAGGCTGCACAGACAGAGGTCGTTCTTGAAGACGGCTCAGTGTGTTGTGCTGAGCGGCGAGTATCGTTGAGTGAAATCGCAAAGGCCTGGTACCTGAGCCCCCAGTTGTTACCGCCAGACGTCGATCCGATGGGCTTAGAGGCGACCGTTGGTTACAAGCCTCGTGTCGACACGGGTGCGTTTAGCTACGCCACACACGCGGCCTTGGTCGCGGTCGATCCAAAAATGGGTGGCGTAGAAATCTTGGACTACGTGGTCGTTGAAGACTGTGGTGTACTTGTGAATCCCATGGTGGTTGAAGGTCAAACGATCGGTGGGGTGGCCCAGGGTATTGGTACGGCTCTGTATGAAGAAATGCGTTACGACGAGTTTGCACAGCCACTAGCCTCGACCTTGGCTGACTATGTGATGCCTGGGGCAACTGAAGTCCCTAACATTCGGATGGATCATTTTGAAACGCCTTCGCCTCACACAGAGTTTGGTGCAAAAGGTATGGGTGAGGGCGGCGCCATTGCACCGCCTGCCGCGATTTTTGGTGCGGTCAATGATGCGCTGCGCAGAGTCGGTGCCACCGAACTTGCACGCACGCCACTGACGCCAAGACGCGTACTTGAGGCGCTTGAACAAACAACCGGCGGTGTGCAATGAAGGCGGCACCGTTCGACTATGTCAAGCCCGCCACGCTGGCTGAAGCCTTGCAAGCGCTTGCGCGTTCTGACGGTCAAGCGAAGTTAATGGCGGGGAGTCAATCTTTGGGCCCTATGCTGAATTTGCGACTGGCGCGTCCGGCACAAGTGCTGGATGTATCGCGCCTAAACGAATTACGCAGCGTTGACCTGGTACAAGGGAACGTGCGAGTCGGGGCCTCGGTGACGCACGCTGAGATTGAAGATGGTCGTTTTGAACTCTTGCGCGGGCATCCGGTGCAAGAGATGGCGGCGCGCATCGCCTATCGATCTGTGCGAAATCGTGGCACGGTGGGCGGTAGCTTGGCGCATGCCGATCCCGCGGCCGACTGGATACTTGCCGCGCGTGCGCTGAATGCTCTGGTCGAAGTGCGTGCTGTTGAGCAAGCGCCACGACTCATTAAGATGCAAGATTTCATGTTGGCAGCCTACACCACTAGCTTGGGTGAGGGCGAGGTGATTACCGCGTTACATCTGCCGCGCTTAAGCGCACAAGCGCGTTGGGGCTATTACAAGTTTTGTAGAAAGACAGGCGAATTCGCCGAAGCCAGTTGCGCGGCCTATTTTGAACCTGCAAGTGCCACGGCCCAGATCGTTGTGGGCGCGTTAGACGGTGCGCCCGTGGCACTTGAGGCGCTTGCTGGCGAAGTGGCTCGTAGCGGCGCTGCTGCCGCGTCTGAGGCGGCCATTGATGCTGCGTTAAGGCGGGAAATCGGTCAGCTTGATACGCTCGGGCGCCGTATGGCGGCTGCAGCTGTGACGCGCTGTCTCAAACAGGCCTTTGGTTTGCGAGGTGATACATGAAGCCATCTGTGAAAGACACAACAGTCAGTTGCTGCATGATACGGCTGCTGAAAAATATGAATATTGTGAACTGCAATGACTGGGCCACTAGACAAAGCCTTGAGCCGAGAATTCACGCATGAACATCATTACGTTAACGGTGAATGGCAACACGATTCAGAAGGCGGTCTCTGACCGCACCCACTTGGGTGATTTCTTGCGTGACACGGTGCAGCTCACGGGTACCCACCTTGGATGCGAACACGGTGTCTGTGGTGCCTGTACCGTACTACTTGATGGCGAGCCCGTCAGGGCTTGTATCACTTACGCCGTGGCCTGTGAAGGGCGTGCTATTACGACGATTGAGGGGTATGAATCTGACCCCGTGATGTCGCGCTTACGTGCTGCTTTCCAAGCCCATCACGCTTTGCAATGTGGCTACTGCACACCAGGCATGCTGGCAACAGCGCGTGACATCATTTTGCGTTTGCCACAAGCCGATGAGCAGCGCGTGCGCATTGAACTCGCGGGCAATTTGTGCCGTTGCACCGGCTACATGGGAATTGTCTCGGCGATCTTAGCGGTGTTGCAAGACTTACGCGAGCAGCCCGATGCTCACGTTCAGTTGATGCGCGTAGCGATTGCTGGGGGAAGAACAGAGCCAATTGAAGCCCCACAACTTGCGCAAGGTTTCACGAGTTTTGAGGCCAAGCGCCAGCCTGGCTCACCCTCTGAGTCGGGTGAGCAAACGCCTGTGCGCCCTGTCATCACGGGCGGCGTAGCAGATACGCAGGGTCGAGAGCAACAAGTACAGCAAAAAGGCACAAAGGTGAACGCGTCGTTTGACGTTCCGTTTGGTGTTGACGCGGTTTGGGCTTTCATGTCCGACTTAAAAGCTGTCGCGAGTTGTTTGCCCGGCGCTCAAGTTGACAGCGAGACGTCTGAGCAGGTCGCAGGCAAGATTGCGATTAAATTCGGTCCAATGTCGGCAACCTTCAAAGGTAGCGCCACGATTGAGCGTGATGCGGCTCAACGTGTTGCGGTCTTGAAAGGGACGGGTCAGGATTCGGTCAGTCAGTCGCGTGCGACCGGCGATGTGCGCTACCAACTTGAAGTGCTTAGCGCTACGAGCACGCATGTTGCTGTCGAGTTGCTCTACTCCTTGCAGGGGCCGTTGGCGCAGTTTTCACGTTCTGGCTTGGTACAAGAGTTTGTGCGACGGATGGTGGCGGATTTTGGTAGGAATGTGTCGCAGCGTTTGGCGTACCCAGATACTCACGAGACCCCGCAGGCTCAAGCCATGAATCCTGTTGGTGTCCTGCTCAGTATCCTCTGGCAGAAAATCAAAAATCTGTTCGGGATTCGCTAACTGACAACGCTCAAGTGGCCAGCGCGCGAACCGCTCGATGTATTTAGCCGCCCGATAAACTTTTAGTATCTTCAGCTAAATCAGTGCCGTCTAAGTGCGCCGTACAGTTGACGAGTTCAGCCGTGAAGGGGTGCTGTGCGACCACGCGCGTGATCGAGGTGTTGCCGATGCGCGCTGGTATTGCCTGTTTGCTGACGTCAATGCAATTGGCCAACATGGCATGAATGACTAAGCCATGGCAAACAACCACTAATGGGCCATCTAGCGATACACGGAGTCGCGCTGCATATTCAAATGCCTCGGTCACGCGCTCGTGAAACTCGGCCAAAGATTCACCGTTTGCAGGTGCCTCAATCATCTCAAGTGGATTAAAGCTCAGCGTGTCGTAAGGGCGGCCGCGCAGATCGCCAAAATTACGCTCGCGTAATAGTTCAGTGCTGAGTGGTTCGAGCCCCGTGCGGCGTGCGATTGCTTCGGCAGTTTGCCAAGCGCGCGGCATATCGCTTGATAAGATCGCTGCAGGCTTGAGCCCAACCACCCGCGCGGCGACGAGTTCAGCCTGCGCAAGTCCGCGCGGCGCAAGAGGGGTTGCGGCAGGTTGCACCGTGCGCGCGGCATTGAGCAAAGTTTCGCCGTGGCGAATCAAAAAAAGTGACATATGAAATCCAAATAAATTCAAGCGAATCTGATTGTTGCGGTGACAGAACTCAACAACACCCGAACCAAGCCCAATGACGATAGTCTTAAAACAATTATTCGATTGTGATTTTCGCTTTTTCGGCAATCGCTTTGGATTCAGCAATTTCAGAACGAATCATTTGTGCCCAGTCGTTGGCTGGACTCCAGCTGACATCAAAGCCTGTTGCCGTCATCTTCTCGACGAAGGCGGGATCTTCCATGACAGCTTTCAAGGCTTTTTGTAAAACAGCTTTGACGTCAGCAGGTAAGCCTTTTGGGCCGACAACGGCTTGCCAAGCCACAATGTTGAAGTCTTTTAAGCCAGACTCTGCCAAGGTGGGAACATTGGGCAATAAGGCTGAACGATTGATGCTGGTGACAGCGAGAGCCCGAACGCGGCCGGCATTATGCTGCGGTGTCGTCGCCAAAATCGTGTCGTACGCCATCGGGACCTGCCCGCCGATCGTATCGTTCATGGCGGGTGTACTGCCCTTGTATGGGATGTGCATCACGTTCAAGCCAGTGACTGAATTGAACATTGCGCCAGCAAAGTTTGAGGTAGTGCCGTTACCATAACTTGCATACGAATACTTATCAGGGTTCGCACGAATCAGGGCAATCAGTTCTGCGACGTTTTTTGCTGGGACTTGCGGATTGACCAATAACGCTAAACCGAGCGTACCCATTTTGCCAATGGCATCAAAATCCACCGCAGCGTCGTAAGGCACTTTAGGCATTAAGGCGGGGTTCAGCACAAAGGTTGAGTTTGCGCCGAGCAAGATGGTGTACCCATCAGGTTTAGCATTGGCGACGTAGGCTGCACCAATCACGCTACCAGCGCCTGCTTTGTTTTCAACGATCACCGGTTTGCCGAGCTGCACTTCAAGCTGCCTGGCCAGTAGACGTGCGATCACGTCAGCAGCACCACCGGCTGGAAAGGGCGCAATCAATGTCACGGCCCGTTCAGGAAAAGCAGCTGAGCAATTGGCACTAAGCACTAGGGCAGCGAGGGCCGCAAGGATTCGAGCTTTCATGTGATCTCCGGCGCCCGCACTGAGGCGCATATTGTTTTAATTACAACGGTCGGCAACCTAGAGGGTGACTCTACGAACTGACGCAGTACGTACATGCATACTGCATGGCGTAGACCACCTCACGCAACGCAGCCATGTATTGCTCAATATACAAGAAATTACGTCGACTCAGCCAATATTGAGTGCAAGAGGTGTAAAAAGCGCTATAGTGTTTCGCAGTTTCTACCAATAATTTCGACGAGGTCAATGTGAATTTTCCAACAGCGATTACTACCTGCTTGTCAAAGTTTGCCACTTTCAGTGGTCGTGCGACGCGAAGTGAGTTTTGGTGGTTTTATTTGTTTACCTTGTTGCTCAGTTGGTTTGCGCAGATGGCTGTAGGCGCAGGGGTCGCTGGTGTTGTTAGTTTAGTTTTGTTTCTGCCCTTGTTGGCGGCCACAGTGCGTCGTCTGCACGATATCGGTCGAACCGGCTGGTGGATACTCATTGCCTTTACCCTAATAGGGATCATTGTGTTGATTGTTTGGTATGCAACCGAATCTGAAAAAGCCGCTAATCGATACGGTGAATACGTCGCACCCACCGCTTAGATATTACGCAGAGCATTGCCGTGTTGCACCGGCTTCTTGAGCCCTAGGGCAGCTTGAAACGGCGCACAAGTCTGCACTAGGGCTTAAATTGCCCGATGAAGATCGCCGGATCGACTCGGGCATCGTTCAAGCTGACATTCCAATGCAGATGAGCCCCGGTGACTCGGCCGGTTGCACCGACCTTGCCCAGTACCTGTCCGCGCGCGAGGGTGTCCCCCACCTTCACATCAATGACAGATAGGTGGCAGTACATGGTGATCAAGCCCTGGCCGTGATCTAAAAATACGGTGTTGCCATTAAAAAAATAATCACCCGTCAAGATTACTTTGCCGGCAGCGGGCGCTGCGACTGGCGTACCCGTTGGTACAGCAAAGTCTAAGCCTGAGTGTGGTGCTCTGGGTTCGCCGTTAAAAAAACGTTTCAGACCAAAAGGGCTCGAGAGAGGCCCTTTGACGGGAGGGTCAAGCAGAATATTGCTGGGCGTATTTGGACTGAACTGCCGATAGGCAGCATTTTGCAATTCAAGTTCGCGCGTGATGCGGGTCATGTCGTCGGCCAAGGGGTTGACATGGCGGCTATTGCTGACCGTGATCCGCTGTTCGCGATATTTTTTATCGTTGACCTCAAACTTGATCTCGCGGGTTGTTGGCTGCTGTTCGCGGTATCTCTTATCTTTAATCTCAGACTTGCTCTCGCTGTTTACCGGTTGCTCGGTGACGATGAGCACTTGAGTCTGTGGCGAGAGGTCAAGCGGCAGTCCTACCACTGCCACCCACCGTTGCTCTTGGCCTGCAACGACTAAAACAGGTTTCTGAAGAAAGGTGACCTTGGGTGGGATGCGGTTGGTGCTAGGCAAAGCAACGATTGCGACACCCCCAGGCACGGGTTGGTGTAGGCTTTGAAGGGTCAGAGAAGCCGCTTGAGCGTTGGGTGGCAGCGTCAGTGAAAAAAGACTCAGGAACAGTTGGGCGAGCACTGCGGCAACGCAGCCCATCAAAGGCACTTTGATCAAACGAAATGTATCTCTTGGCACGTATGCTGACACTCTTCAATACTCAACAGGACGAGGTTTTACGCTCTGGTCGTTCAAGAATTAGGCAGACATCTCATTCAAGAAGCGCGCATAACAATGATGAAGTGGGTGGATCGATCAATCAGTGAACATGCATATCGAGCAACAACCCATTTAAAACTTCCAGAGATATTGCGTAGGATTATCGGGACAGGGCCCGAACTGGCAGACCATGACTGAGCTTACCGTGTTAGCTGCCGCTAGCGCAAAAAATAAAATAATGACCGCGGTGGCAATCACGCCTGAGGTGCCGCGATGAGGCTGTTTGTTGGGGTGGCGATCAATACAAAGCATCAGTGCGCAAAAGGCCATCATGACAACAAAAGAGATAAAACCCCAAGTGTAAAAATGCAAGCCAAATAAGGCAGAGCCATACCCTTGATCGCCGGGGGCAATATGTAAAAGAATTTGCCGCATCGAGGTAGCCGCGCCCACTAAGGCTGAGGCCAAGATCATTGCGTAGTGGATATTTGAGGCGCCAAAACGGATATTGAGCAGCATGCCAATGCCAGCAAGAGTGAGAGCAACGCGCTGCAATTGACAGAGTGGACAGGGCAGCTCGTTAAAGACGATTTGATAATAAAACGCTGCAAGGAGTGAGCCGCAGATGGCAAATAAGGCCAGCAGATTGAGTTGACTTGAAAACGTAGTGGTGAGATTGCTGCGCGAGTTTGTCAGGCTGATCATGGCAAACTCTAAAGAGAAATATTAAGCGAATCGGTCATATGAAATTTCATCCAGACCAAAAAAATAATAAACGAGATCACCCAGACGCCAATCGCCTGTTGGCGCAGCCCCCGCATGCTGAGCGCAATCGCAATGAGTGTGGTGAAAAAGGGCAACATCATGACCATGCCTGAGATCCCTTTAAGAGGTATCGCGTGCGATTACGGGGAAACAGCTCAATCGACTGTAGCACACACGCGGTGTCGAATGACCTAAGTTTTCATGAATCGAATAGCGTGAATGAAATGAATAGCGTTATTCAAACGCATAAGTTCCCTCAGCTTGTTGGCCAACCGCGAGTGTTTGCCCAACGCCAGCGTGAACAATGCCATTCATGCCAAAACAGATCGCGCCGTTGACTCGCGCCAATGTGCGATAGGGCCGAAGGGTATCGTTGACCTCGGGTGACGAGATTGCAGTTTCTGGATTGATATCCGGAATCGCGCAACGAGGGCAAGGCTTAACCATGTGAAGTTGAGCGCTCCCTTGGATGGTGTGAATTGTGAGCTCACCGAGATGGTCTTCGGTGTGCGCCTCGAGTTGAGCCAGCACAATATTAGGTCTGAAGCGCGACATCGAGACAGCTTCGTGGCCCTGCTCTCGTAAACGTGTATTCAATTCGTCGAGGGCGCTTTGTGTCACGACTAGAACGGCAAAGCCATCACTGAACTTATTGACAGCCTCAACGCCTTTTGTCCAGTCAAGAGCCGAGAGCCGCCGCGCTTGTTTTGAAAAGCGTATCAAGCGATAGTGCTTGCCGGGTACCGCAAGATAGGCATCAAGCCATCGCGCGACCGCATCACCTTGGTCGTCACCCAGCAGTGTGTCGCGCCAGACGGTGACTTGTTTTGGGGCAGAAGGAAGTTCAAGCGGAACGCTGACTGAGTCAAACCCAGGCGCTGAAAGCGTCAGGGCGGTACTCGAGAGTGCCGGTGTGATCCACACCATATGAGGGATCTGGCGTTGCGTTAAAAACATACCGTCTTGATCGACGATCATCCATTCACGATCCATGCTCAGACCGGTTGCGGTGAGCTGCGCCTGGGTGACTTCAATCCCCGCGCACGATTTGATTGGGTAAATGAACAGTTGGGTAATCATGCCAGTGCAGTCGGCCATAGCGATCTCTTGGTAGAAGTGGGCTTCACGACATTCTAAGGCCAATGTATCCTAAAATGTGACTTGATTCTTTTGTTAGGAATACGGCCATGCCTTCTTTTGATGTTGTTTCTGAAGTTGACAAACACGAACTGACCAACGCGGTGGATCAGGCCAACCGAGAACTCAGCACGCGCTTTGATTTCAAGGGTACCGATGCTAAGTTTGAGCTTGAGGGCTTTGTGGTCACCCAAATTGCGGGCAGTGCTTTTCAGCTTAAGCAAATGCTTGATATCTTGCGCGCCCGGTTAAGCGCTCGAGGCATTGATACACGGTGCTTGGATGTGGCTGACCCGCTCGAAAACTTAGGTGGCGCGCGTCAAAAGGTCACGATCAAGCAAGGCATCGAGCAACCCATTTCTAAAAAATTGATTGCCTCAATGAAAGAAGCCAAGCTTAAAGTCGAAACCCAAATCACGGGCGAAAAATTGCGCGTCACAGGTAAAAAGCGTGACGACTTGCAAGACGCTATCGCGCTACTGAAAAAAGCAGACGTTGAGTTGCCTTTGCAGTTTAATAACTTTAGAGATTAGCGCATCGCTGCAGCGTAAAAGATCAATAGGTCGCTGCTAAATCTCGAAACACGACTGCAAAAAAGAATTGACTGTTCTCTCAAGCGATCGTTCGTGCGGCTCTCGCAGCGAACGATCTTGGGTCGTGAGAGTCTTGGAAAGCTCTAACGGCCACCCTGTTTAATGTCACCAAACAAAGTGCTGAGCCCACGGGGCTGTGAACGCCAGTAAGGCTTTGCGGCTTGCACTTGGGCGCCAAGTTGTGCGGCGGCATGCCAAGGCCAACGTGGGTCAAACAGCATGCCACGTGCAAGCGCCACCATATCGGCTTCGCCATTCACGATAATGTCTTCAGCCTCTTGGGGCTCAGTAATTAAGCCAACAGCCATCGTGAGTAAGCCAGTACCTTTTTTAATTTGCGTGGCGAGTGGCACCTGGTATTTGGGCCCCAAAGTGATTTGTTGCTTAGGTGATACACCGCCGCTCGAGACGTCGATAAAGTCGCAACCCAGTGCTTTGATCGCGCGACCAAACACAATGCTGTCTTCAGCTGTCCAGCCGCCTTCGACCCAGTCTGTCCCTGAAATGCGTAGACCCAAGCACACGTTGGCGGGTGTGACTTCGCGCACGGCCTTAAAGACCTCGAGCGGAAACCGCATACGATTTTCAAGCGAACCGCCGTATTCGTCGGTGCGTTGGTTGGCAATCGGAGATAAAAACTGATGCAGCAGATAACCGTGGGCGCTATGCAACTCAATGCCATCAAAACCGATGCGTACTGAACGTTTGGCGGCATCAACAAAGGCTTGGCGAATACGCTTTAAGTCAGCGAGTTCAAAGGCTTTTGGCGCGGCTTCGGTTGGAAGCTGCGGGAGCGCAGAGGGTCCGGCAACTTCCCAACCGCCGTCTGCGGGGGTTTGCAACTGACCGCCCTCCCAGGGGCGATAGCTTGAGGCTTTGCGACCCGCGTGACCCAACTGGATCATGATGGGCATGGCCGAGTACTTGCGCGCAGAATCAATGACTTTTTTGAGGGCCGTTTCGTGTGCATCTGAATACAAACCCAGACAGCCGTGCGTGATTCGACCAACAGCTTCGACCGCAGTGGCTTCGATAATTAGCAAGCCCGCACCGGATAGAGCCATTTGGCCAAGGTGGATGGTATGCCAGTCAGTCGCGAGCCCCTCGTCGGCCATGTACTGGCACATCGGGGCAATGATGATGCGATTGGCCAGTTTAAGTGGGCCGACTTGGAGGGGGGTAAAAAGCTGGCTCATGCGATATTGTTCCTGTAAATGATGGATGGACCCAATGCTAACGGGGCGCGAGCAGGCTCGCAAGTTGGTCAGCCTCGCAGTCTAGCACCGGCGCCGTTCGCTGGGCGCTCAAGCGAAACTGGCCCCACTCACCGTTTTTTCGTACTTTGCGATGGCAGGCGATGAGATGGCCGATGCTGTTGGCGTGGCTGTCTTCACTCTTAATGGCCTGCTTGCAGTTCAGCAAAAGACACCAATTTGCCAGCGATGGCGCTGGCTGCGACCGTGGCGGGGCTGGCCAACCATACTTGCCCCGGCCCCGAGCGCCCAGGAAAATTACGATTAATGGCGCTGACCGTTACTTGCTCGGTTTCGGACGATGAGCCGGGGCCACAATTTGCACAGGCCCCGCAGGCAGGCTGCAAAAACTCGGCACCAACCGCCTCGAAGGTCGCGAGGTAGCCCTGTGCTGCACAGTAGTCGCGCACGCCTTGTGTGCCGGCTTGTAAAAATAACGTCACACCGGCGGCCGCTTTGAGCCCCTTGCTTGCAGCC
>Ga0114968_10001105_pt1 | contig 20436 bp, 17 predicted proteins | sample M_130807_EF_Meta_FD_87020 | JGI IMG/M metagenome (GOLD analysis project Ga0114968, IMG submission 87020) | Freshwater microbial communities from Lake Montjoie, Canada to study carbon cycling - M_130807_EF_MetaG | ecosystem: Environmental > Aquatic > Freshwater > Lake | place: Lake Montjoie...
CCGCCTATCAGTAGGTATGCATTGTTCATAGAAGGATTATAAAAGTAGCCCAAATATCCATAATTTTACAGCGTTAAACTACTTTATCTCCGACTATTTTGGGCATTTTGGTTTAATTTAATATTGCAACTTCATGAAAAGCTTTTTTAAAACATTTTTCGCAGCCTTGTTGGCTTTGATTATTTTTTCTTTACTAGGTTTTTTTATTTTAATTGGAATAGCAGCTGCATTTTCAACAGATGAAAAGGTAGCCGTAGCACAAAACTCGGTTTTAGTAATTGACGCTTCTGAAACATTTTTAGAGCAATCGAAAAATGACCCCTTTAGCGAATTGATGAATAAAAAAAATGGCAAGCAACCAAGTTTGTCAGAATTGATTGGGTTATTAAATTATGCAAAAAAAGATTCTAGTATTAAGGGCATATATATCAAGTGTGCAGAAAATCCAAATGGCTATGCAGCTACAGAGGAAATAAGAAAAGCTTTGATTGATTTTAAAAAATCAAACAAATTCATTGTTGCGTATGCGGAAACAATTTCGCAAAAAGGATATATGATGGCAAATGTTGCCGATCAAATATATACACATCCACAAGGAGGCATGGAATGGTCGGGCTTCAATTATGAGACTATGTTTTTCAAAGGCTTAATTGACAAACTTGAAATTGAGCCACAAATATTTTATGCAGGTAAATTTAAAAGTGCTACTGAACCTTTCAGATATGCACAAATGTCGGAGGCAAATAAATTACAAACAGGGATTTGGCTAAATTCAATTTATAACAATTTTATTCAAGGAGCTGCTGAAATGCGAAATTTAAACGCAGATTCAATTAAAGCTTTTGCGAATGAAGGAAAAGTACAAAATGCGAAGGATGCATTAAAATACAAATTAGTGGATGGTTTGATCTATGATGATCAATTAAAAAAAATCATTAGTAAAAAATTACGTGTAGTGGATGAAACTAAAATATCTTTTGTATCCATTAATAATTATGCGGAATCAGTTGCATTAAGGGGTACGGGTAGTGGTAAAATTGCAGTAATTTATGCAGATGGAGATGTGGTGATGGGAAAGGGGCAAAAAGATGCTATTGCAAGTGATGATTATCGGGCATTGCTTCAAAAAATACGAAATGACAAATCTATAGACGCAGTTGTATTAAGGGTAAATTCACCAGGTGGAAGCGCATTAGCGAGTGATATTATTTGGAGAGAAATTGATTTACTTAAAAAAGAGAAACCCGTGGTGGTAAGTATGGGAGATTTGGCAGCGTCGGGTGGTTATTATATTTCCTGTGGTGCCGATTCTATTTTTGCAGATGCAAATACGATTACGGGTTCCATTGGTGTATTTTCAGTGATCCCCAATGCGGAGAAATTTTTGAAAAATAAATTAGGTATCACTTTTGATCGTGTTAAAACAGGACAATTTGCCGATGCGCCTTCCGCAACAAGAGCATTAACTGTCACAGAACAAAAGTTTTTGCAAGCAGGTGTGGATAGTGTTTACTATACATTTAAATCAAGGGTGGCTGTAGGTAGACAAAAAAGTGTGGACTATATTGATTCGATCGCGCAAGGACGTGTATGGACAGGCGCAGATGCAATCAAAGTGGGTTTGGTGGATAAGATTGGAACTTTAAATGATGCATTGGCGTCTGCCGCTAAAATGGCGAAATTAAAAGGGTATTCTATTAAATCATATCCAGAAAGTAGGTCCTTTATCGAAGAATTTTTCGACGGGTATAAAAACGAAGTAAAAGCTAAAGCAATTCAACAAGAAATTGGAATAGAACAATGGCAGGTATTACAACACGTAAAATCAATCAAACAGATAATGGGCCAGCCGCAGGCTCGATTGCCTATCTTTGAACTTAACCAACGTTAATATATGCCTGCGTATAGTCAAATTAAAGCAATGCTTGCGATAACAAAAGCAAGTTTACGTGCTACATTTAGAAGTCCCTCAGCTGTTATCTTTAGCATTGCATTTCCGTTGATATTTATCCTTGTTTTTGGTTTTTTAAGTAGTGGGGGTAATATCAATGTGAATGTGGCTTTGACGCAAGGGAGTGATACAAACAACCCGATTTACACCGCAATTAAAAATATACCAGGATTTAAATTTGCAACAGGGGATAGTAATAAAATTCAAGGAGAGCTTGCCAAAGGCCGTATTACCACAATGATTCATATTCGGGCGACCGGTAATCCTAATTTACCTTATACCATTGATTTAATCAGCTCGGAAGCTGCCAATCCGCAAAACATTCAATTAGTAAAGTCTATTTTAAATTCAGTCATTTCAAAAATAAATGAGCAACGCTTTAAAGATGCACCAAGCATTGCGGTCGTTAATAATAATGTAAAAAAAGTGCCTGGACGAATTTATCGTACCATTGATTTTATATTGCCTGGACAATTAGGGTTTTCCTTATTAAGTGCAGGTGTATTTGGAGTTGCATTTTTGTTTTTTAATTTAAGACAACAATTGGTATTGAAGCGATTTTATGCGACACCTATTCGTCGCTTATATATCATTTTAGGGGAAGCGTTGAGCAGGGTTATTTTTCAACTCATTACGGCCATCATTATTATTGGCATTGGCCATTTTGCTTTTAAGTTTACCTTAGTCCATGGTTGGGTCACTTTTGCGAGTATTATGGGACTTAGTTTTATAGCACTTATTTTATTTATGGGTTTTGGGTTTATTGTAAGTGGTGTAGCAAAAACGGAAAGTACCATTCCGCCATTTGCTAACTTAATTACACTACCTCAGTTTTTATTATCAGGCACCTTTTTTTCTATTGATAATTTTCCAACTTGGTTACAGCCATTTTGTAATATACTCCCGTTAACGCATTTTAATAACGCGATGCGAAATATTGCATTTGAAGGAAATAGTTTAATGGATTCTTGGACCGACATTTCCATTTTATTAATATGGATTGTGATTGTATATGCATTGGCGTACAAAATATTTAAATGGGAATAAATGAAATTGATAAAATTGGCTGTGATTAGTCTTTTATTACTTAGTATTTTGGTGACCACTATTTCATTATTGTTCCCTAGCACAGTAATTGTTTCCAGGGCCATTGAGGTAAAGTCGACATCAGAAAAAATAGCTTTTTACACCGCTGACTTGAATCAATGGAACGCATGGATGAGTGACTGGAAGCAAAATCAAGTTCGTTTGCAAAATGATACCGCATTTATTGGTACACAAACCATTCATTTTGAAAGTAAAACGGATTCTTCTGTTAATTATCAATGGGTCGCGACAGGGCAGGCGCCTTATTTTGTTAAAATTGAATGGTTCCCTTTAGAAAAAGGCAATTATGTAATTCACTGGACATTTGAACAGCATGTACGTTGGTATCCTTGGGAAAAGTTTCAAACCTTATTGAATGAGAAATTGTTAGGGAGTAAGATGGAAATGGAATTGCAAAATTTGCAAGGGGTGATTAATAATTAATTATTGTTCTTTTTCTTTCTGATCCATCAAAAATTGAACGTTCCTTTTAAGTCCTTTTAATTTTGATCTCAGTAAGGGTGATTTTTTAAATCGCTCTTTAAAAGTGGTTTCTTCCATTTGAAGCCATTGATCCCGACTCATATTTAGTAAGCCATGTAAAGGTTTGAATTTTGCTTCATTGTGTGATTTGCTAAACCTATTCCAAGGACATACATCTTGACATATATCACAGCCAAACGCCCAATCGGAATAATTTTTATTTGCATTAATTTCCGACTGTTTCAATTCAATGGTATAATAACTTATGCAGTGATTTGCTTGAATGGTTTTATTGGGTAAAATAGCATCCGTAGGACAGGCGTCGATACATTTGGTGCAAGTGCCACAATAATCATTGGGTATCGGGGTGTCATAATCCAATTCAATATCAACAATTAATGTTGCAAGGAAAAAGAAGGAGCCTGTTTGTGGTCGAATTAAATTCCCATTTTTCCCAATCCATCCTGCGCCTGATAACTTCGCCCAGCTTCTTTCCAACACCGGTGCTGAATCTACAAATCCGCGTCCGGTGATGTGCCCTATTTCTTTTTGCATCTCACCAAGTAACATTTGAAGTTTGGCGCGAATTACATCATGATAATCTTCGCCCCAAGCGTACTTAGCAATTTTTGTATTTGAATCAATTTGTATTAATTGATCTTGTTGCGATGGAAAATAATTAATTAAAAAAGTGATGACCGACTTTGCACCGGGTACTAATTTTCTTGGATCAACACGTAAATCAAAATGATTTTCCATGTATTGCATCTTGCCATGATAGCCATTGGATAGCCATTGTTCCAAACGATGTGCATCATCTGTTAATTCCTTCGCTGCGGCAATGCCACAATAATCAAATCCAAATTGCGCGGCTAATGATTTGACTAATTTTGTATTTTCGGCTTGACTCAATCTTCTAAATTCATTTTATGAAAAAAGCGATGTGCGATAGGGGCAATTAAAACACCAATATTGGTAATAAAAATAACGCCACTAAATAATGCATAAAAAGAAGAGAAAATTTTGCCCCAAAAAGTTTCAATCGTTACCACAGGTCCCATGCCACCTAATATCATGGATGCATTGTGCAATGCGTCAATCCAAGACATAGGCCCAGTAAATTTGTATCCGATGATGCCAATGAATAAACAGGTCCCTAAAATAATTAATGTCCACATAAAATGGGTCAATACCCGTTTTAAGAAAACACTACGTTCTGCGATGGGTTCACTTTTATGTTCGTACTTAATTTTGAAAATCCCGGCGTTATGATGTGGTTTCATTTCCTATAGTCATTTCATGTAAAATTAGCAGAAAATCCTTGTTGTACCTGACTTTAGTTCAGTTTTAATTACTTATTTATGCCATTATAACTTATATCATAGTTTGGCTTCTCATTTGCCCCTACCTTGTTATAATAAATACAATTATGAATTTAAGTCAATATACCATTAAAGCACAGGAAGCGATTCAGTCGGCCCAGCAGTTAGCTTATAATAATAAGGATGCTGCTATAGAAACGCTGCATTTGTTAAAAGCTATTTTGTTAGACAAGGATAGCTCAACAGAATTCTTATTAAAAAAGAATAATTTAAATCCATTGTTGATCATGCAAAAAGTGGATGCTGCATTGCCAGGTTTGCCTAAGCAAGCCAGTGGTGAGCCAGCGACCAATTTAAGTAGGGATTTGAATAGTGTATTATTGAAAGCAAATGGAGCACTTAAAACATTTGGAGATGAGTTTGTCACGGTGGAACATTTATTAATTGCAATTTTACAATTGAGTGATGCGGCTGCTAAAATTTTAAAAGATGCAGGTCTTACAGAAAAAGGATTGGTGGCTGCTATTAAAGAATTAAGAAAAGGGGAAAAAGTGCAATCTGCAACGCAGGAAACACAATTTCAATCTTTGTCAAAGTATGCAAAAAACCTAAATGATTTAGCAAATAAAGGTAAGTTGGATCCGGTGATAGGTCGTGATGAAGAAATTAGAAGAACCTTACATATCCTTTCCAGAAGAAGCAAAAATAATCCCATCTTAGTTGGCGAACCTGGGGTGGGTAAAACGGCCATTGCGGAAGGATTGGCCATGCGTATTGTAAATGGGGATGTGCCTGATAATTTGAAAAGTAAAATAATTTTCGCATTAGATATGGGGCAATTAATTGCAGGTGCGAAATACAAGGGAGAATTTGAAGAAAGATTAAAAGGGGTCGTGAAGGAAGTAGCGGATAGTGATGGAGGCATTATTTTATTTATAGATGAGATACATACCTTGGTAGGTGCAGGAGGTGGAGAAGGCGCGATGGACGCAGCGAACATTTTGAAACCAGCATTGGCAAGAGGTGAGTTAAGAGCGATTGGAGCGACCACTTTAAATGAGTACCAAAAGTTTTTTGAAAAAGACAAAGCATTGGAGCGTCGTTTTCAAAAGGTAATGATTGATGAGCCAAGTAAAGAAGATGCAATTTCTATATTAAGAGGATTGAAGGAAAGATATGAAACACATCATCATGTCCGAATTAAGGATGAAGCCATTATTGCGGCAGTTGAATTATCGACCCGTTATATTACGGATCGTTTTTTACCTGACAAGGCCATTGATTTAATTGATGAGAGTGCTGCAAAGTTGCGATTGGAGATGAATTCAATGCCAGAGGAGTTGGATACCCTGATTCGTCAAATTCGCCAACTTGAAATTGAAAGAGAAGCAATTAAGCGGGAAAATAATCCGGATCAATTGAAAGCGTTAAACATTGAAATAAGTAATTTAACAGTGCAACAGGATACATTAAAAGCAAAGTGGTCGGAAGAAAAAGAATTGGTGGACAAAGTGCAAGCTACAAAGTCAAATATTGAAAAATTAAAACAAGAAGCAGAGGTTGCGGAACGAAATGGTGATTATGGAAAGGTGGCTGAAATAAGATATGGAAAAGTGAAGGAGCAGGAAACGAATTTGTTGGCGTGTTCCAAGCAATTGCAGGAAATGGGGGAACATGGAAAACGTTTAATGAAAGAGGAGGTGGATGCGGAAGATATTGCAGAGAATGTGGCAAAGGCCACGGGTATCCCAGTGAGTAAAATGATGCAGTCTGATAGAGAAAAATTATTGCATTTAGAGGAAGAGTTGCATAACAGAGTCGTGGGTCAGGAGGAAGCGATAAGCGCTGTATCAGATGCAATTAGAAGAAGCAGGGCGGGATTGCAAGATCCTAAAAAACCCATTGGTTCATTTATATTTTTAGGCACCACAGGTGTTGGTAAAACAGAGTTGGCAAAAGCATTGGCTAATTATTTATTCGATGATGATGCCATGATGACGCGTATTGATATGAGTGAGTACCAGGAAAAGCATTCGGTTTCAAGATTGGTAGGGGCGCCTCCCGGCTATGTGGGTTATGACGAAGGGGGTCAATTAACGGAGTCGGTTCGAAGAAAACCCTATAGTGTGGTGTTATTAGATGAAATTGAAAAAGCGCATCCCGATGTTTGGAATATTTTATTACAAGTATTGGATGATGGTCATTTAACAGATAATAAAGGAAGGACGGTGAATTTTAAAAACACCATTATTATAATGACTAGTAATATTGGAAGTCATTTAATTCAAGATGCTTTTGAAGATGTCAATGAATCCAATGTGGAAGAAAAAACTGCGCAGTCCAAACTGGAAGTTATGGCTTTGTTAAAACAAACCATTCGTCCTGAATTTTTAAATAGGGTAGATGAAATTATTATGTTCTCTCCTTTATTACAAAAACAAATGGCTTCGATTGTTAAGATCCAATTAAATAATTTAAAGTCATTGGTTGCAGAAAATGGAATGCAAGTTGATTTTTCAGATTATTTGGTGGAATATTTGTCCGAGCAAGGTTTTGATTTGCAATTGGGGGCAAGGCCTTTAAAAAGGTTGATCCAAAAAATGGTCGTGAATGAGTTTAGTAAAAAAATATTAAGTGGGGAAATAGATAAAACCAAAAAGATTTTGATTGATATTTTTGATGGGGTGGTGGTATTTAGGAACGAGGCCTAATTGGCTTGCCATGCTTGAACTAATAGCTGTTGGTTAACTGCTTTTTGAAATATACCTTAGTACTTGTATATTTGATTAACTCATTTCAAGTATTATGTCAAATCCCAAAAAAGCAGCAGTTGGTTTTATATTCATCACTATTTTAATTGATGTGATGGGTTTTGGGATCATTATACCTGTGGTGCCTCAATTATTGCAACAATTATTACATGTAACAGATCGGACTAATATTAGTGCGATATCACAGCCTGCCATATTTTTAACTTTGATTTATGGGCTAATGCAATTTGTTTTTGCTCCCATTTTGGGCAGCTTGAGTGATCGGTATGGTCGCAGACCGGTCTTGCTTTTTTCCTTGCTAGGTTTTGGTTTGGATTATATTTTTTTAGCTTTTGCGCCAACCATTGGTTGGTTATTTTTAGGAAGAATGATATCAGGCATTACGGGGGCAAGTATAACTACTGCTTCCGCGTATATGGCTGATATTAGTAATGAAAAAAACAGGGCACAAAATTTTGGCATGATTGGGGCTGCTTTTGGTCTTGGTTTTATCATCGGCCCCATGTTGGGTGGTTTGTTAGGTGAGATGGGAACTAGGATTCCATTTTTAGTAGCCGCAGGATTGGCGTTGGTGAATGCTTTGTATGGTTATTTTATTTTGCCAGAGTCCTTAGACATGGAACATCGTCGTTCCTTTGATATCAAAAGAGCAAACCCGGTGGCCTCTTTATTAAAACTTAAAAAATATCCAGCGGTACTTGGATTAATTTGTTCTTTACTATTAATTTATTTAGCTGCACATTCTGTACAAAGTAATTGGAGTTTTGCCAACATTAATAAATTCGGATGGACGCCTAAAATGATTGGGATATCATTAGGGGTAGTAGGGGTATTAGTTAGCTTGGTACAAGGCTTACTCATTAGAGTGGTGAATCCTAAATTAGGAAATGAAAAAAGCGTTTATATTGGAATCGCATTATATGCCATTGGATTAACATTATTTGCATTTGCAACCCAAGGATGGATGATGTTTTTATTTTTAGTACCTTATTGTTTGGGTGGAATTTCAGGACCCGCTTTGCAAGCGCTAATTTCGGCACATGTTCCTAAAAATGAACAAGGAGAATTGCAGGGATCATTAACAGGTTTAAATAGTTTAACCACCATTTTCGGACCTTCAATGATGATTGGATTAACTTCCTATTTCTCCATTAAAAACGACCCGGCGCATATCTACTTCCCAGGTGCCGCCTTTTTATTCGGGGCTGTATTAATGGGATTAAGTGCATTAATTGCTTACTGGGTGTTAAAACATGATATGAGTTCCTCAAAGCAGGTATAATATTGGGTTATAATCAGTGAGTGTTTGTTATATTTGTGCCTAATATAATAGGAAAATATGACGCCATTAATGACCCAGTTAAATGAAACTTCATCGTTTATTCAATCAAAAATTAAAGATAGCGCACATACAGCGATTATCTTGGGTAGTGGATTAGGGAATTTAGCAACCCAGATTAAAGTTGAATTTGAAATACAATATACGCAGATTCCACATTTCCCAGTGAGTACGGTGGAAGGCCATAAAGGCCGATTAATTTTAGGTACTTTGAATGGAGTTAAGGTTTGGGTGATGGAAGGCCGCTTTCATTTTTATGAAGGCTATTCGCCAGAGCAGGTTGCATATCCAGTGCGCGTATTAAAATTATTGGGTGTTGAAAATTTAATTTTATCCAATGCGGCAGGTGGCGTAAATATTGATTATGAAGTGGGCGATTTGATGATTATAAAAGATCATATTAGTTTGTTCTCCATTAATCCACTCATTGGAAAAAATGAATCCGATTTGGGTACGCGATTCCCAGATATGAGTGAGCCTTACGCGCAAAGTTTTATTGATCAAGCAAAAGCAATTGCCGCGAAGCACCAAATTAAAGTGCATGAAGGTGTATATGTTGGCGTGACTGGTCCTACTTTTGAAACAAGAGCCGAATATAAATTAATAAAAGCAGTGGGTGGCGATGTGGTTGGCATGAGTACAGTGCAAGAAAATATTGCAGCAGTTCATTGTGGCATGAAAGTTTTTGCGATAAGCGTCGTGACTGATTTAGGAATTCGTGAAGATAATAATGTGATAACACATGCTGAAGTATTAGAAGCAGCCAATGCAGCTGAACCCAAGTTGACACTTATTATTAGTGATTTAGTTAAACAAATTTCCTAATTCAATATTTCGCATGTCATTTACGCAGCGTATTATTTTTTTTAGTTTACTCCTTTGTAGCCTACATATTCATGTTAAAGCACAAAAGGTTTTGCAAGTCACAAACGATATGATGGGTGGTGGCGGGATGGGTGGATTTTCTGGAGGAAGACCAGCTGCTAAAAAAGGAAATGACTCACTTCAGTTAAGAGATAAAAATGCTGATTCAATTACCATTTATTATAAGTTGTATAATAGCAATGACATCAAAAAATTGGATACCAGCATCAATGATTTTTTTGTACACTATCCCTTGTCCTATACGCATTATAATTTGGGGAATTTAGGTGCAGCAAGCAAGTCTTATTTAACCAATACCATACAAAATGGGGGTTTGGACATAGGCTTTCATGCTTATGATGTATACAATTTTACTTTAGAACAAACGCCTTTTTATCAAACCACAAGGCCTTTTACTGAGCTAGGTTATTTGATTGGCGGAAAGGGAGAACAATTAATTGAAGTTAAGCATACGCAAAATAAAAAGCAGCAATTGAATTTTGCCTTTGATTATCGATTCAGCAATTCCCCCGGGAATGTAAAAAATCAAAGTGCTAATGTAAATAATATGCGGATGACCGCGCATTTTCAATCCAAGAGAAAACGCTACGAATCCTTCTTGACCATGATCACAAACAAAGCGGCATCTTCTGAAAATGGGGGATTGATCAAAAGTGATTTATTAGATAGTCTGTCATTAGGCAATCCCTATGAATTAGATACGAGATTGGGTGTGAGCGGCATGACCTTTAAAAACCCATTTAATACTTCAATTTCAACGGGTACTACCTACAAGGAAAGTATATTTTTGTTAAAGCAAACCTACGATGTTGGCCAAAAGGATTCTATTGTAAAGGATACGGTAACTACTTATATGTTTTATCCAAGATTGCGTTTTCAAAATGAACTCAAATTTAAAAAAAGCCAATACTTATTTGATGACCAAAACCCAGATTCAATAGGGTATAAAAATTATTTCAATTTCACAATCCCAATAGGTAAGGAGATGACTTTTCAAGACAATTGGAAAGTGTTAAATGATGAATTTAGTTTAATCAGTTACCCGCAAAAAAATAATAGCAATCAATTTCTACAACTAGCCACTGGGTATATTAATTATACAGCCAGCTTCCCTAATCAAGCAGGATGGAGCAATTATGATTTATATGCATTTGCGGTATACAAAAATAAAACAAGGAATCAATTGTGGGATATGTTGGCTTCTGGAAAATTATACATCAATGGCTATCATGCAGGTGATTATGAAGCCAAGGTTTATTTGTCAAGGATTTTGAATACGAAGGGAAATTATATGAAATTGTCGTTTCAAAATTATAATCGAACACCCTCCGCAAATTTATTGGGTCGTACGCAGTTTCCAATTATTGGACTTTCAAGTACAAAAAAAGAAAATACAATTGATTTAATGGGGGTCATTGGTAATTATAAATCAGAATGGTTAGCACAAGTAAATTATCAGATGATCAATAATTATAATTATTTCTCCAATGGCTATCAAGCCAATACCTACGGAGGGGCAATTAGTTATTTGCGTATTCAAGCCGAGCAAAAATTAAAATTATCAACGCATTGGAACTGGTACAATCAATTAAATGTGCAATTGGTTGATCAATCAAGCCCTATTCACGTACCATTAATATTAACCAGGCAGCGTTTGGCGTTTGAGGGTAATTTTTACAAGAATTTAAATTTATCTACTGGACTAGAATTGATATATCATACATCTTATAAAGCAGATGGATATATGCCTTTGACCGGACAATTTTATACGCAGAATAATTATACATTAACGAATAGGCCTATTGCCAACGCTTTTTTACATTTTATGATCAAAAGATTGAAGGCATATATCCGATTAGAAAATTTAAATACACTGATTCCAACCAGTGAAAAATTGGGTCCTTCCTATAATTTCGCAGCCCAAAATTACCCAACCAATAGTTTGTGGTTTAGGGTGGGTATATGGTGGAATTTTATCAATTAAAGATATAACTAGAATAGCATATCTATTTGTGCTTCCAGTTAATTCTTCTGCCTACATAACATTTAACATTGAGTCCATTGGAGCTTTCAGTTAGGCCTTTACCAATTCCAAAGTTAAATTCATATAAAGGGTGTAAAAATAAATCAAGCGCAAGATAAACTGCATGTTCCTGTTGTGGTAATTTATAAGGGTTAAATATCTTCCCAGTATTTCCAAAGTACTCAAAACCAAAGCTGGCTTTTGGTACTGCAGCAAATGCATATTTTAAATTAGGTTCAAATAAATATTCCTTATTAGTAAAAGATAAGCCAAGGTTCGGGTTAAATGAGAGGTAATGACTTCCAATTGTTTTATCAAATATGGGTCTGATTTCAGCACCCCAATCGGATTGCTTTGACATTGGATCAAGACTAAATCCAATTTCAGATGACAAACTTACGCCAATTGGCCAATTCCATGCTTCCGGTGCTTTTACCCTTGGACGAATATTGCTTCCGGTATATTGTAGCTTCCCATTATTATTGTAAGTGAAAATATAAAAGCCAAGTTCAAAATCTTTAGTGACCCCTGTAGTTATTTCAATTGTTTCTAACAGCGGGTGGTATTTTTCGTTTGACTTGGGACCTTTAAAAGTATAATTTGAGTGTAGTTCAATGATGGTTGTATACTTTGGAGTCGTAGCTGAAGCATACACCTGTATTTCGTTAGCATCTTGTGCTTTTACAATTTTATTACAAGACAGTATTACTAGGATAAAAATAAATTTCTTTATTCGTACAGTTTGAAATTCGATTTTATTAAACATAGTAGGTTATAATTTTAGCAAAAGTAAAGATTTTATGAAGCCGAAATTTAATTTAATAGTATTTAATTGACAATACATTATAAATTTTCAAAATACGCGATTGTGCCACCTACCCAGGTGGCAGTTTGGTTATAATTAACGCCAATCATTTTGCCTTTGCTTAATCTAGATAAGTTTAAAGTTGCGATGTATTTTTGTGTGGGCTTATCCCAAAAGTAAAATAGTCTTATTTCTGCTTTTGCATAACCATCAGGTGTTGCAATGCATGGCGCATAACTTACTTTTTCTTGCAATATCCAGTTTTCAGGATCGGTGATGGCTGCAAAATCGGCGGCTTGTATATCTATAATGACACCTTGCCCTGCAAAAGAAAATAAAGGCTTGAGTATATATTTTTCTAAATTATTGGGGATGCTTTGTATTTGGTCTACAAATTGTGTTTTAGGGATATAATCATGTTGCAATAAGGGTAGCAAGTATTTGCTTATCCTAAAAAAATGATTAGGGTGCGTCACCCAGCTTACATTAAGGTCGTCGTATAAAATTGCAGCCTTTTCTTTTATTTCATCGGATTGCTTTTTTAATTCATCTGCAACTACACGATTGTATATCCGATCAATTTTTATAAAAATACCATTTCTTTCATAAAAAAGGTCCTTCCCTTTTTTAACAAGTTCAGTAACACAAACAATAGGTACATCCAAATAATCGTTGGTACAATAAAAATCAATTCTTGTTTTTTGTTGTTTTGGTAATAGCTCTAGTAAAATAGTATGTTCCCCCAGTTCGCCTTTAATAATAGTGGATAAGTGGTGTAGGTATTTTTCCTTAGTATAGCCATTTAAATAGGGGCTCACATTTTCAGATATTGTATAACTATTTCTTATTGCTTCGTCTTGAAGTACTTCAAATGCAAATAAGGAGGGAAAGCCTTGAAGTTCAATTAAAGCGGGTACGATTTCGTTTTGATCATTATTGGCAATGGCGAAATCCATCACGATACATTCGGGTAGCCCCTTTTCATTGGGGGTAATTTTTGTATTTTGTAAGGATTTTTCGGTCTTGTTTATAAAATCAGCAGCTACAATTTGCGAACACACATATTCACCCACTTCAAGTAATTGTGCTTTAAATGCTGCTGTTAGGAATAACGGGGTTTCTGCAATTCTAAAATCAACTGAATTCGGGTATAACGCATTGATGTAATTGAGGTATGCCTGATATTTAGTTTCATTAAATTCCGCATTAAATTGCTTTCTATATAATGGGATCATGCTTTGAGTTTTTTTAATTTCCAACAGCGAGGTTCAGAAAGTTTGGAATAAAATGTGCATGAGTTTTTGGTAATTTTTCTGGATCGTTCAATTTGCTAATAATTACCTCCCATTTTTGTTCACCAAATTTATCAATAATATTTTTTTTCATTTTTTCTTCATTGAAAAAATCAAGCAAAACATTTTTTTCTCCTTCAGGATGAAACTGTACCCCATACATTTTATCACTAAATTTAATTGCCATAATTGCTCTTTCTAAAGGGACATGTGGGCGGTGTTTTTCAAGTGCAATAATTTTTGCGCCTAGTGCATTTATATTTTCATCATTTGGTGCAATGATTTGATAAAGTCTACTTTCTAAAGTATAAAATGGGTCATTCAAATTTGCAAAAACAGGGTCTTCCACTAATGGATGCACCGGGAGTACCCCGATTTGTGTTGATTTACGTAAACATACATTTCCAAAATTAAAATGACGACAAGCAATTTGAAAACTATGGCAAATGAGTAATACAGGTTTCTTGATCAAAAGCATATCCTGTAACCAATTTACATATAGGTTATCCCATGTGCTTCCTACTGAATCAATTGGAGAACCGGGCCCACCAGAGGATAGGTAAATATCAAAACTGTGATCGGGTATTTCACCTTTAAGTCGGAGTGGAAATATTTGATATTCCATCTCAATATCCCTTTGCTTACTCCAATGGTTTATGATATCTACAATACATGCCATCCCCAAATTACTGGTATCATCATACATGTCAATGATAGCAATTTTAATGGGGATGCTGGCCATTATAAGTAGCTTAGGTTTGTTTTCGGGGTCAAGGTTAATAATGTTTCATACATCAATTGAATTGTATCAACGATATCTTTTTTATGAATCATTTCAACGGTGGTATGCATATATCTTAATGGTAGGGAAATGAGTACAGAAGGACAACCATCATTTGCATATGCAAAACTATCAGTATCTGTTCCAGTACTTCTACTTAATGTTCTAAATTGTACGGGTATTTTTTTTGCTTTTGCTGTATTTTCCACAATCGCTAATAATTTGTTGTGAATGGCAGGAGCGTAAGCAAGTGATGGCCCTTTTCCACATTGAATATCACCTTCAATTGCTTTATTAATCATAGGTGTATGTGTATCGTGTGTTACATCGGTAATGATGGCAATATTTGGTTTAATTCGACGTGCAATCATTTCAGCGCCACGTAAGCCAATTTCTTCTTGAACTGCATTCACGATATATAAGCCAAATGGAAGTTTCTTTTTATTCTCTTTTAATATACGTGCAACTTCAGCAATCATAAAACCACCAACGCGGTTATCAAAGGCACGGCCAATAATAAAGTTATTTGCTAATTCATCAAAGCCTTCTTCATAGGTCACCACCGATCCAACATGTATGCCTAGCGCTTCCACTTCTTTTTTAGATCTTGCACCACAATCCAAAGTTAAATTATCCACTTTTGGTTGGGGTTCCTTTTGTTCAGGGTTGCTTAATCTGGTATGAATAGCTGGCCATCCAAATACAGCTTTAACGGGTCCTTTTTTACCATGGATCCAAACGCGCATGGAAGGGGCAATTTGGTGATCCACGCCGCCGTTTCTTTTTAAATGGATCAAACCTTGATCGTTGATATAGTTGACAAACCAGCTTATTTCATCCGCATGGGCTTCTATCACCACTTTAAAAGGGGCTTCCGGATTAATGACACCCACTGCTGTGCCATACGCATCTGTAAATGTTGTATCAACATACTGTTTAATATAATCCAACCATAACTTTTGTCCACTTGTTTCAAAACCAACTGGGGAAGCATTATTGATATAAGTCTTTAAGAAAGCATAGGAGGTCGCATTAATTAATTCTTTTTTAGCAGGGGTATTGCCTTTTTTTGTTGTCGCTTTTGCCATAAAAAATATTTAAATTTTACCCTTGCAATATACTACTAATTACGATATCCTTAGACCGGCATTCAAGCGCAATTTTATGGCTTTATTATTCTATTTTTGTCCTGACCAAATTAATCATTTTGATTCAGCCACCTATTGCTATTGAAAGTTTATGGACCCTGTCCAGTGATCAATTTTTGCCCACCTGTACAAAGTTATTTCAATGGCAGGTGCAGCAAAATCCGGTGTATCAAAAGTGGGTTCAATTAATGAAGCATCAGGAACAATTATCGAATCAGATTAACCAGATTCCTTTTTTACCCATTTCCTTTTTTAAGACCCATGACGTTTTTGTGGGAGAACAGCCCACCACTTTATTTGAAAGTAGTGGTACTACACAGGATGTGGTGAGTAAACATTGGGTGAGTAATACGGCTATTTATGAAGAAAGTTTTTTGAAATGTTTTCATTTATTTTATGGAGCACCCGCAGACTATTGTGTAATTGGTTTGCTGCCTTCCTACTTAGAACGTAACCATTCCTCCTTGGTATACATGGTGAATGCGCTAATTAAAAAATCAAATCATCCAGATAGTGGCTTTTATTTGGATGATTTTGCTTCACTAGACAAAGTTTTAAAAAAATTAGAAAATCAAAAACAAAAAGTTTGGTTGATAGGTGTCAGTTTTGCATTGATTGATTTTAGTTTGGCTTTTCCACAGCAATTGAATAACACGATTGTCGTTGAAACAGGCGGAATGAAAGGGCGAAAACAAGAACTGACTAAAACGGAACTACATACTTTATTAGCAACGCAATTAGGCACGCAAAAAATCCATTCAGAATATGGGATGACTGAATTATTAAGTCAGGCCTATTCTAAAGGAGATGGAATTTTTATTTGTCCTCCTTGGATGAAAGTATTGGTGAGTGATGAAGATGATCCCACAATGTTAAAAAGTATTGGAAGGGGGGTATTGCATATTATTGATTTAGCCAATATATACAGTTGCTCATTTATTGCTACGCAGGATTTGGGTGAGATCAATGAGGACGGCAGCTTTCAGGTATTAGGAAGAGTAGATGCCAGTGACCGCCGCGGTTGTAGTTTGTTAGTGGTATAACTATAATTCAATTTAGCAAGGTAGTTTCTGCAACCCTATTTCTTTTTCAAAAAGGTTAATTCGCTAATATAAGCATCCTGTAGACCATAGTTGAATTGTCGCTTATCTAAGCCATCCCTTGTTTTGATAATCAATGGCAATTCTTTATGGGTGGCAAATTTAAATTTTTGATTTATTTTTAAAAAATAATCACTTCTATTTTTATTTTGCGTCATCACATCTTTGTTTTGTACCCCAATAATTTTATTGATCAGTTTGGTTGAAATTAATCCTCCCTTCAAGTGATGTTCGTATAGTAATTCAATCAATTCTTTTTCAATCACTGTTAAAGATGCAAAAAAATGGTTGTTTAAAATATGGGATACTTCTTGGTTCAATTCGGTATTTTTATTACGTTTTTTAAACCAATAGAGCACAATGGTAATGACAACTAATCCCAAAAAAAAGTATAAGGATATGTCAATAGTATGATGTGAAATTAATTGTAATAATTTATTTGTAGGAATATAGATGGGTTGCTGATTACTTAAATCTAAAGCATCATTCGTAATTTGAAAAGAGTTGTAGGTTAATTTATTCTCCGCATCAATTTTGATTAGATAAAATGTGTTTCCCAGAAAGAACTGTAAACTGTTGTATTTGGTATTATTTGAATAAATGCTTAACCAGTTCTCTTTAAATTCTCCATTGGTACGATCCTTAAATTTCCCAAAAGTATTATTGTCAAAATTAGCCCAAATCAATTCAAGTTTATTTTGAATAATACTATATTCGTTCATTTGATAATGGAGTGCCCCTTTTGTTTCAATGATTGCTTTTAATTGGGGGTTGGTTTGACCAAGATTGGTCCATTCATGACTATTTGTATTAAATTGATAAACACTATCAATGCTTTCCACATTCAAAGAGGCGGGGAAATCAACTTGCAAAAACGAATTTGAAATATAAAGGTTTCTTTTTTTACGATCAATATGGTATACTAGGTTGTTGTTAATGTCTTCAAAAGCAATAACCAATCGATTGGCATTATATAACTCCCACTCGTGCGTTTTGTTACTAAAATAGGTAAGATAACCTCTAATATGCCAATAGCCGTCACCGCCATATTGGAATAGCGTATCATTCATGAAAAAGTTGATGGCGTTGAAGTTGGCACCGTTAAAAAAGGTGGAATCGATTCTTTCCAAGTGATATTTGCCTTTTTGTTCCTTTTTAACTTGATATAATTTTCCTGTCCCAAGGGGTTGGATATAAATTTCCTTTTTGTTTTTTAATAATGAAATGGTAGAATTTGTGAAAGGGGTGATACCAAATTTGAAAACCTCCCCATCTAATTTAATATTAAGAGGGTTAATGGTATCCTTAGAAATGATATCTAATAAAGCAGTTTCTGTTTCAGTAATGCTGCTTTTAGTTGCTACTCTTTGACCAAAGCTTACATTTCCAGCAAGAAGCAATAAGAAAAGGGGACGTAAGATCGCATATTTCATATTATGAAAATAACTAAAACTGCGATAAATAGTTAATTTCTAACCTATTTTTTAAAATAATATAATTTATTAATGTGTATTTATAAGTAAATGAGTTATTTATTAAATTAATTAAAATTTCATCACTTATTTTAATAAATAGTAGTATTATTTTAAATTAATAATTCATATTTGATTTATAAAAAATAAATTTAATTTTTATATTAATAAAATATTGAATATTTAAGTTTTTTATCCTTTGGGGGAAGGATAATCGGGGTGGTCGGGATTCGTTCTGGTCGCCCCAAATTTTTTAACAACCAGCCACCTTTAAACCGCTACATTAAAATCACGCAATGCGTCATTCAAGCTTGTTTTTAGATCGGTACTTGGCTTTCTTTGACCAATGATTAAGGCACAGCTTACTTGGTAATCGCCAGCCGGAAATGTTTTACGATAGGAACCTGGTATTACTACGCTCCTTGCTGGAACACGGCCCTTATATTCAATTGGGTTTGCCCCACTAACATCAATAATCTTGGTGCTTTGGGTTAATACCACATTCGCACCCAACACCACTTCTTTTTCTAAATGCACCCCTTCAACTACAATACATCTACTGCCAATAAAGCAACCATCTTCAATAATAACAGGACTTGCTTGTAAAGGTTCTAATACCCCTCCAATACCTACACCACCACTTAAATGCACTCCTTTACCAATTTGCGCACAACTTCCAACAGTTGCCCAAGTATCCACCATGGTTCCTTCATCTACAAATGCGCCAATATTCACATAGCTTGGCATTAAAACCACATTTTTAGCCAAATAGGCACCATATCTTGCTACAGCATGCGGCACAGCTCTTACACCTAATGCAGCATAATTTGATTTAAGTAACATTTTATCATGAAACTCGAATGGCGCTAATTCCCATGTTTGCATGGGTTGTATAGCGAAGTACATTAGAATGGCTTGTTTTACCCATTCATTCACCACCCAAGTATCTCCTTGCGGCTCCGCTACTCTTAAGCGGCCTTTATCCACTTCTTCAATCACTAATTTTATTGCATTACTATACGCTTCTTGTTTCAATAAACTACGATCATTCCAAACCTCATTAATGGTGTCTTTGATTTCCATGATTTTCAAATTTTGACAAAAATACATGCTAGTCATCTAATTTAATAAGTTTGTTTTACACATTAAAGAATAACTATTTATTATTGAGATTGTTTAAATTGCAGCATGTTTCAAAACCATGCGGATATTAAAGCTTGTTTGTCCATCCTTGAAAATGGTGGCATACTATTATATCCAACGGATACGGTTTGGGGGATTGGTTGCGATGCTACAAATGAAGCAGCAGTAAGTAAAATTTTCACCTTAAAAAATCGAATTGAAAGTAAAGCAATGATTGTTTTATTGGAAGATGAAACGGAACTATTGAATTATGTGGAAGATCATTCTTTTCAAATTTTTGATTACATAAAAGGCATTCACAAACCAACGACCGTAATTTATCCAAGCGCAAAAAATTTAGCTTCCAATTTAATAGGGGAGGATGGTTCTGTAGCGATTCGTATCTGTAAGGATCCTTTTTGTAAAACTTTAATTAAACAATTTGGAAAACCCATTGTAAGTACATCCGCTAATATATCAGGGTATCCTACTCCAATGTGTTTTAATGATATTTCATTAGAAATTATTGAAGGTGTTGATTATGTCGTGAAATACAAGCAGGATGACAATGAAATTAAACAACCCTCTGCCATTGTCAAATGGGATGCCGAAGGTAATCTTGTTATTATTCGTGCATAGTGGTATGTTAGAATAGGATTATTTAATTAAATTCACTTCATGAAAAAAATATTGGTGATTCAAACTGCTTTTATTGGTGATGTTGTATTAGCAACAGCATTGATAGAAAACTTGCATCAACAATTTCCGGAAGTAAAGATTGATATTTTGGTTAGAAAAGGCAATGAATCCTTATTCCAAGCGCATCCTTTTTTAAATCAAGTGCTTGTTTGGGATA
>Ga0114968_10001106_pt1 | contig 20432 bp, 16 predicted proteins | sample M_130807_EF_Meta_FD_87020 | JGI IMG/M metagenome (GOLD analysis project Ga0114968, IMG submission 87020) | Freshwater microbial communities from Lake Montjoie, Canada to study carbon cycling - M_130807_EF_MetaG | ecosystem: Environmental > Aquatic > Freshwater > Lake | place: Lake Montjoie...
GGGATTGTATTACCTCGAAGAGGCTCCGTATGAAATGGACGAATCGCGTTTCATTACAGACAGTATTTGCTTCAGTGCTTGCCGTGTTGCAAAACGCATAGGAGCAACCAGCATTGCAACCATGTCGTTTTCAGGATACACCGGATATAAAATTTCAAGTTCTAGACCGAAGGCACATGTCTTCGTTTTCACAGGAAATAAGCGTATTCTAACTCAGTTGAATTTAGTTTGGGGAGTGAAGGCATTCTACTACGACAAGATGGTAAGCACCGACCAAACGATTGCAGACATTCGTTATATCTTGAAGAAAAACGGTTATGTTCAAGAAGGAGATTTCTTGGTAAACGTAGCCTCTATGCCTATTGCTGAGCAAGGAACTACAAATATGTTAAAGATCAGTCGAATATAGTTTTCGGATTGCCCTGCAATCCGCCAGTGTGAAACATTAAAACCGAACCTTCGTTCGGTTTTTTATTTCCGACCAAAAACGCATGCATGAGTTTTCCTGTGTACACAACGTCGAGAGGAAGTTGATGCGCTCGGTTAATCTCTTGAACGAATTCAATCAATCGATCATTGAACTTTCCATATCCACCAAATTCATCTTCGCTAAAGACTACCGCACGTTCTAAGAGCTCATCGGCTGCTGCTTCATCATGAAAAAAGTAAATAAGCTTGTTGCGAATTTCATTACGCATGTAGTGCTCTCCTTTCAGCGCACTGTATATCCAAACTTTCTGATGAGGTTTCGATTGCACCAAAAGTCCAGCTGCTGTTGTGCCTGTTCCGGCTGCAACGAGCCAATGATCAAATTCAAAATCTTCTTCGCTGACCATTTGCATGGCGCCGTTCATACCCAAATAATTCGAACCTCCTTCAGGAACTAAAAAGGCAGATTCCCATTTTTCATGAACCCATGCCTTCATTTCCTCACTGTTCCTTTCCTCATAATCGGCTCTGGAAATAAAGCAGAGCTCCATTCCACATTCCTTTGCAAACAACAAGGTTGGACTATAATCCTTCGGTTCTTCTCCTCTTATAATTCCAACAGCATGTATTTCCAACTCCTTGGAAGCGGCGGCTGTAGCATGAATGTGATTGCTATAAGCACCCCCAAAAGTGACCAATTGCTTGGCCCCACGCCTATTCATCTCTTCCAAATTGAACATTAACTTAAACCATTTGTTTCCATTAATTGATGGATGTAACCGATCGAACCGTTTAACGACTATCTTTCCGTTTTCGTCGAGATTCAAACTATCGTAAATAGGAAGTTGAAAATTTATTTTTTTGTTCAAGTCAGTAAATTGCATTTTTGCCATATGAGAGAAGAAGAGAATTCAAAAGTACAGGTAGAAGACTACTATTTAAGTGAAGAAGGTTTTTTTATTTTCACCGAAGAATATCACTTAAAAAGAGGACATTGTTGTCAAAGCGGTTGCAAACATTGCCCTTTTGGATTCGATAAAAAGACGGGTAAATTCATTAAATAACTTCGCATCTTTGTAAAAACCATTGTATGCGCCTGCTTTTTACACTAGTACTGCTCTTTCCTAAATTCGTTTTTTCTCAAATTAACAAAGACAGCATTCATTTTTCAGGGTATACTGAAATCTACTTCTCCCAAGATCAACACAACTGGAAAGACCATCAGCGTCCGGATTTTTTATACAGTCACACTTCAACCAACCACGTAGCGCTCAATACAGCGGTTCTAGACTTTAAGTATAGTTCAAACAGAGTAAAAACTCAGCTCTCGCTCGTGGAAGGAACATACGCTAACAAGGTCACCTCCTCAGAGCCAATCGGATTCGGTGCACTTTACGTTGGAAACATTTCGTACAAATTGAGTAATAAAGAAAATCTCTGGCTGCAGGCGGGTGTAATTCCATCGCACATCGGACTTGAAACCGCTATTGGATTTTCGAATTTATCGTTAAGCAGGAGTTTAGCTGCGGAAAACTCTCCTTACTACGAAAGCGGAATAGCCCTTCAATACACATCTAAAAACAATAAATGGTTTGGGTCTGTTCTTGCGCTCAACGGATGGCAAACGATGACACTCCGTTCGCAACAATCCCGTCCTGACTTTGGTTCGCAACTTCAATTCAAACCCAATTCGAAAATTACACTTAACCACTCTACCTATTTCGGTGAGGTGGCCATACTAGACAGTTCGCAAACAAGATTCTATCAAAACTTTTATGCACAAGTTCAACTAAAGGACAAATGGACTGTTCAGTGTCAAGCAGATTACGGAATGCAAGAAATAGAAAACAAAGGATTGAATAAACATTGGGCAACCGGCTTTATAGGATTGGCTTATCAGGCAAATGAAAAGCTTTCACTTGTTGGTCGAGGAGAATTGTTGAATGACCCCAATAACTTGGTTATAACTGGAGTAAACAATGATCTTTGGGGATACAGTTTCAACATAAATTATTTACTTGACGAGCACTTGATGTTCCGCGCTGAATGGAGAAACATTACTTCAAACCGCTACACATTCGCCTATCAAAACTTCAACGACAAACGCATGAACGGATTAAATTTGTCGCTCGCTGCTCAATTTTAGCACACTCACTTATGTCGACATTTCACACTCAAATACAAGAAGGAATCCCAAGTTACTTGCCGGAAATTCCTTCCATGGATTCAAACATCAATCGTGCTCCGAAGCGAAAAGAAATTCTTTCGAACGAGGAAAAAGGTCTCGCGTTGCGCAATGCGTTGCGTTATTTCTCTGCAGAATTCCATGAAGCATTGGCCAAAGAATTTGCGGAAGAATTAAAGGCATACGGACGAATATACATGCACCGCTATCGTCCGACATACGACATGTATGCGCGGCCTATTTCAGAATACCCTGCAAAATGTCAACAAGCCGCATCCATCATGCTCATGATTCAAAACAACTTGGATCCGCGCGTGGCACAGCACCCTTATGAATTGATTACCTACGGAGGGAACGGCGCAGTCTTTCAAAACTGGGCGCAGTATCGTTTGGTGATGAAGTATTTGAGTGAGATGACCGAAGAACAAACGCTCGTAATGTACAGTGGTCATCCGATGGGACTCTTCCCTTCTAGCCCTTCGGCACCGCGCGTTGTGGTAACGAACGGCATGATGATTCCGAATTACAGCAAGCCAGACGATTGGGAAAAATTCAATGCTTTGGGTGTTACGCAATACGGACAGATGACTGCAGGATCGTACATGTATATTGGTCCGCAAGGCATTGTGCATGGGACAACCATTACGGTTATGAATGCGGCGCGTATGCTTCGTACTAAGCGCGGTGATAAGAAAGTCTATGATCGCGCAGCTGAAGGATTGTTGTTCGTTACCGCTGGATTAGGCGGTATGAGCGGCGCGCAGCCGAAGGCAGGAAACATTGCAGGATGTGTTTCCATTACAGCAGAGGTGAATCCGAAAGCTGCTACGAAACGTTTCGAGCAAGGATGGGTAGATGAGCTAATTGATAACATTGACACACTTTGCACGCGTGTTCAAGAAAAACTTAAAATAGGAAAAGCACACAGCTTCGCGTTTATTGGAAACATTGTTGAAGTTTGGGAAGTGTTCGCTGAACGCGGCATTCACATTGATTTAGGAAGTGACCAAACTTCGTTGCACAACCCATGGGCAGGCGGGTATTATCCGGTTGGATTATCTTACGAAGAGAGCAATGCACTCATGGCAGAGATCCCAAATTCATTCAAAGAAAAAGTTGAGGAATCTCTGATTCGTCATGCTGCTGCGGTGCAAAAGCACAGCGAACAAGGCATGTACTTCTTCGATTACGGAAATGCATTTTTGTTGGAAGCTTCGCGTGCAGGAGCAAACGTGATGGCCGATGTTCCAACACTGGAGCGCGAATTCAAGTATCCATCTTACGTTCAAGATATTTTAGGACCTCTTTGTTTCGACTACGGGTTCGGGCCTTTTAGATGGGTATGCGCTAGCGGGAAATCGGAAGACTTAGATGCAACGGATAACATAGCGTTAGAAGTTATGTTGAAGTTGAAAGAAACGGCACCAATGGAAATTCAACAACAGTTGGCAGATAATATTCAATGGATTCGCGAAGCGAAGAGCAACAAATTGGTTGTCGGATCTCAAGCAAGAATTTTATACGCAGATGCCCAAGGACGCATGGAAATTGCGGCAGCATTCAATAAAGCCATTGGGGAAAATAAGATTGGGCCTATTGTGTTAGGAAGAGATCATCACGATGTAAGTGGAACCGATTCGCCTTACCGTGAGACTAGCAACATATATGACGGTTCTCGATTCACGGCAGATATGGCGGTGCAGAACTTTGTGGGCGACGCATTCCGCGGAGCTACATGGGTGAGCTTGCACAACGGTGGTGGTGTCGGCTGGGGAGAAGTGATTAACGGCGGATTCGGAATGTTACTCGACGGCAGTGAAGCGTGCGATAAGAAATTACGCAGCATGTTGCATTGGGACGTTAACAACGGAATCGCACGCAGAAGTTGGGCACGAAACAAAGAAGCTGTTTTCGCTATTGAACGCGCCATGGAACAAGAGCCCTTGTTGAAAGTTACCCTTCCACAAGAAGTGAAAATTTCATTGGACTCTTTTATTCACTAGGCCACTCCTTTCACAACAGGAACAGCCGGTTCAATGGTATCCTGATAAACAGGACCGACATATTCTTCGTCGTAGGCAAGAGCTAAATTCAACATATAAAAAACGTTGAACAAGCAAACCAAAAGGGCGTCTGTATTTGAGCGCTTTCCGAACGATTGCGCCAATTGAACCAACACTTTGAATCCAAAGAAAATATTCAAGACAGGAATGGCGAAATACCAAGCGTGTTTGGCAGGTCTTCCAATCATTTTCATGATAACAATCAGATCCCAACCTGGCACAAAAGCAGCCGCAAGCGGTTGATTGGCCTTTGCGAATAGTTTCATTTTAGATACGAATCCGACAAGGATTATAAATCCTGCGATTAGAATGAGGTGGGGCTGCTTAGCCCAAACCTCTTGCAAAGCAATTGTAATGTTCATGATCTTTTTAGTTAGGTACTTGAAAGACGGATATAGTCTCTTTAAGTTGCCTTAACTTCTTGATTTTGAATACTGACATATATTAATTTTTACCATCCTGGCCTGATTCTTTCGAATGGGTTGTAAATTCGCCATATGCGCAAAGGACTGCTTCTAGTATTAATCATTCAACTCTCAAGCTTGAGCTTGTTTGCTGGTGGATTACTTACAGAAATCTGTCGAATTCCTTTACTCATCGAGCATTTCGAGGAGCATGAAAAAGAGAACCACGAAATGTCAATCCTTACGTTTCTAAACGAGCATTATTCTCAAACCGATTCAAGCGATAGCGAACACGGAAACCTTCCATTCAAATCGCACATGCACGCATCTTCGATTCTACTGGCGCTCGATGTAAAAAACAAGCAACCCGAACCGGTTGAATTCATCGAAGCTCAATCCTTTGTATTTCCATCTTCTATTGGAAATGAAGTGAACACCGTTATTTCAGTGTTCCAACCTCCGCAGTAAAATCTGTTGATTGCACAAGCCTTGTGCGCCCTTCTTTTTCTAGGCTTCTCATGAGGAAGCAAATTCATTATTTAAATTATTTATTATGCTCTCAAGAATTATTCAATTCTCGGTTGGAAACAAACTTATCATAGGAATTCTCACGCTAGCCCTTATTGGCTGGGGAGTCTATGAAGTAACGCAACTTCCCATAGATGCCGTTCCAGATATAACAGATAACCAAGTACAAATCATAACCGTTAGTCCTGCGCTTGGTGCGACAGATATTGAGCGTGTCATTACTGTTCCCATTGAACAAGCCATTAGTAACATTCCCGGAAGGAAAGAATTGCGTTCATTCTCGCGTTTCGGACTATCGCTTATTACGATTGTATTCGATGAGGAAACAGATGTGTATTGGGCACGTCAGCAAATAGCAGAGCGACTTCAACAGGTTCAAGGAAGTATACCCGCGGGTATTGGTAAACCTGAAATGGCACCTGTTACCACAGGTCTTGGAGAAATTTATCAATACACAGTTCGTCCCGCTCCGGGCTTTGAAAACAAATATTCGCTCAGTGAATTGCGCACCATTCAAGACTGGTACATTCGAAAGCAGTTACTCGGAACTCCAGGCGTAGCTGACGTTTCAAGCTTCGGAGGAAATTTAAAGCAATATGAAATTGCTGTTCAACCGCAATGGATTGCTGCGCGCGGAATTACGCTCGACAATATTGTAAAAGCGGTAGAACAAAACAACAGCAACACAGGAGGTTCATACATTGAAAAAGGTCCACAAGCCTTGTTCATACGAACAGAAGGATTAACACAATCGATGAACGATTTGGAATGGATTGTCGTGGGTTATAAGAGTGAGACTCCCATTTACTTGCGCGATGTGGCAACAGTTAAAGAAGGGAAAGCCAATCGCTTTGGTGCCATGTGTTACAATGATGAAGGAGAAACAGTGGGTGCTATAGTTATGATGTTGAAAGGTGCGAATTCTTCTATTGTGATTGAAGATGTAAAAGCCCGAATGGAACAAATAAAAAAAACACTTCCTGAAGGAATTGTTGTTGAACCGTTTTTAGATCGAACAAAAATGGTGAACAACGCCATAACTACTGTTGAAACAAATTTAATTGAAGGGGCACTCATTGTCATATTCGTTTTGGTGTTATTCCTTGGACAGTTTCGTGCAGGTTTGTTAGTTGCTTCGGTAATTCCGCTGGCCATGTTGTTTGCAGTGGGGATGATGAATTTATTTGGCGTTAGCGGAAACCTTATGAGTCTTGGTGCCATTGACTTCGGAATGATTGTAGACGGCACCGTCATTATTATTGAAGCCGTCATGCATCAACTTACACATCAAAAGAAATGGAAGGAAAAGCAGGCCTATTCGCAAAATGAAATGAACGAAGAAGTGAAAAGCGCTTCCAGTCGTATTTTGAATTCCGCGGTGTTCGGACAATTGATTATTTTGATTGTTTACTTGCCTTTGTTAACGCTATCGGGTATCGAAGGGAAAATGTTCAAGCCCATGGCGCAAACATTAATTTTCGCAATTATTGGCGCGTTCATTCTTTCGTTGACATACGTCCCAATGATGGCCTCTTTGGTTCTTCCAAAGCAGTTGAAGAGCACGAAGGTTTCGTTTTCAGATCGGATGATGATTTTTATTGAACGAAATTATCAGCACTCATTGGAGCGAATTTTCACAAGATCAAAAATGGTTATTCTACTTACTATTTTCATATTCATCTGCGCCGTATTCACTTCAACATTGCTCGGTGGAGAATTCATTCCAAAATTGGAAGAAGGTGATTTCGCTGTAGAAACGCGCGTGCTAACCGGAAGTAATTTGAACACCACCATTGAAACTTCCCAGAAAGCAACACACTTATTGCTTCAAAAATTTCCTGAGATTGAAAAGATCGTAACGAAGATTGGAAGTGGAGAAATTCCAACAGACCCCATGCCTATGGAAGCCGGAGACATGATGATTATCTTGAAGCCAAAGAGTGAATGGACATCGGCGAAAACATTTGACGAGTTGGCTGAAAAAATGGGCGAAGAGGGAAAGAAAATTCCTGGCCTTACACTCGGGTTTCAATATCCTGTTCAAATGCGATTCAATGAATTAATGACCGGTGCCAGACAAGACGTAGTCTGTAAAATATATGGAGAAGATTTAGACACCCTCACCCATTACGCATCAAAAATATCAGCAATTGCAGAGGGTATCGAAGGGGTGAAAGACATCTATGTTGAATCCGTGACAGGAATGCCTCAAATGATTGTGAAACTCAGAAGGGATCAGTTAGCTAAATATGGCATTACAGTAGACGAAGCCAATGCTTGGATTGAAACATCCTTTGCAGGAAAAACAGCAGGATCTGTTTATGAAGGTGAAAAAAAATTCGACATTGTTATTCGTTCCGATGAAAATTTCAGAAACAAAACAGAGGACGTTCTTCAAATGATTGTTACCAATCGAAACAACGTAGCTATTCCGCTTTCAGCTATAGCAACCATTGAAGAAACAGATGGCGTGAATCAAGTGCAACGTGAAAACACGCGCAGGCGAATCATCATTGGATTCAACGTCCGTGGAAGAGACGTGCAGTCCGTTGTTCAGGATTTAAAAAGCAAAGAAGAGAAGGATATCAAATTCCCAGATGGATATAGCATTAACTACGGCGGAACTTTTGAAAATCTGACTGCTGCTAAAGCTCGATTATCTATTGTTGTGCCTGTTGCCTTATCCATGATTTTTTTGCTTTTGTATTTTGCCTTAGGAAGTATTAAAGACAGCTTGCTTGTTTACACAGCCATTCCTCTTTCTGCCATTGGCGGAATATTTACGTTGTTCGTCACAGGAACCAACTTCAGTATTTCAGCAGGTGTTGGATTCATTGCATTGTTCGGAGTTGCCGTATTGGAAGGTATTCTAATGATTGCAGAATTCAAACGTTTAGAAAGTGAAGGATGGACTGACTATAAAAGAATTGCAGCACAAGGAACAAAAATTCGTTTGCGTTCTGTATTAATGACCGCGCTTGCACCTTCTCTAGGATTCATTCCTATGGCCGTGTCTCAAGGCGCTGGGGCTGAAGTGCAGCGTCCGCTTGCGCTTGTGGTAATTGGTGGACTTATTTCGGCTACCATTCTTACCCTGTATGTTCTTCCGATTCTATATGTCTGGCAGCGAAACAGAGAGTCTCGAAAAGGAATAGCAATTCCAGCAGCTATCATTCTAGCACTGCTATCTATTTCGTCTGTACAAGCTCAACAAAAAGTAGGTGTTGAGGACTTGATTGCCTCAGCAGAGAAAAACAACCTCTCGATTCAAGCTGCTAAATTGACCTTTGAGTCGGAAAGCAAAAAAGCAAGCGTTTACCGCAATTGGTCTCCACTCTCTGTAAACAATGAATACGGCAATGTAAACAGTGCTGCAATGGATCATCGGATCTCTATTTCAGAAGCGTTTCATTTACCCGGATACTCTGCTGCGTTGAACAACCAGCAACAACTCACGGTAAAAAAAGCCGAAGAGAAAATTCTTCTAACAAGAAAAGAAGTCGTTCGATCTATCAAACAATCGTATTACACGCTCGCTATTTTGTCAAGAAAAATTTCACTCCTAAAGGAAAACATCTCTCGCGTTAGGCAGGTAGAAATACTAACGAAAAAAAGAATTGAACTAGGGGATGAAACAACGTACGCCTTGATGCTTGTGGAGCAACAAAGGGTTCAATTGGAGCAACAAATTTTTCAATTTCAACTTGAAAAAAATCAAGAGATTTATAACCTGCAACAGTTGGTTGGATGGAATGGAACGTTGACTATTCAAGAAGATCAATGCGAGTTTCCGTATTCAGCAAACAGCAGCGAAGATTTTATAAATTCCGAAATTCGCGTAGCAAAACTCGAGCAAGAATTCGTTCAATCCGAAGCCGCAATTTTGCAACAGATGAAAAAGCCAACCTTGGAATTTTCATTGAACAACATGTCCATCATTGGCTACCAGAACATAACAGGAACCGATGATTACTATGGTCCTTCCAGCAGATTTACATCGGTGGGCGCGGCCATTGTTCTTCCAACCGACAGAAAAAAACAAAATGCTTATTTAGCTGCGAATCGCATGGACTTCGACATTCAACAGCTTAAAACCAATTTGCTCATTCAACAATTCAATGTAAGATTGAACACGCTTTATGAGCAGCTTAAACAAGTGAATGAGCAAATTCAAGGACTTCAAAAATGGTCGAATGGATCGGAACAAGCACAAACAATTTCAACACAATTAACCAAGCAATTCGAAACGGGAAACGTGAACTTCATGGAATGGTCTTGGAACCTTCAAAATTTGATGCAGATGCAACTGAGCTATTGGTCTGCCCTTCAACTTAAAAACAACACAGTCATCGAAATTGAATTCATTAAAGAAAATTAAAATTATGAAATACATACTTCCCCTTATTCTCCTATTCGCCGCGTGCAGCAGCGCACCTGAAGAACAAAAGAAAGAAACCGCTGTGCAAACGCAGGTTCAACTTTCAGCCGATCAGTTGGCACAAATAACTGTGGCATCTGAAACACCGCAACAATTACCCATTAACCGAACCATTCAAGGAACAGCAACGGTTGAAGTGAATGCGAATGAGCGCATTCAAGTTACCTCACCATTTGGAGGCTACGTTGTTTCGAGCAACGTCATTCCCGGACAACAAGTTAAAGTTGGACAAGTATTAGGTGTTATTGAAAACCCTGAATACATTGTTCTTCAACAAGATTATTTATTGGCAAAAAACGAATTCGAATTGCTGCAAAAAAACGCAAAGCGCCAAGAAGAACTTGCTGCTTCACATGCGACCAGCGATAAGAATTTCGAAGAAGTAAAATCTGCAGAGCAGTCGGCTCTTATTCGAATGATGAGCTTGAAAGAAAAATTAAATCTGCTTGGAATTCGTGCAGATAAACTAACTCCGAACAGCATCTCTTCGAAGGTTAGCGTGATTGCGAAAAACAACGGAGTTGTATCAGCAGTGAACGCCTCTGTTGGAAGCTACATTGCTGCAGATGCCGTTTGGATGAGCTATGTGGGGACTGAAAATCCACTTGCGAAAATTATTATCTTCGAAAAAGACCTTCCCTATTTAACTATTGGACAATCTGTTCTCTTAACCGATCTAATGAACGCCTCAAAAACTATTTCTTCCACCATTCAATTCATTCAACCTACGGTAGATGGCAATGGTAAGATTGAAGTGATCTGTTCGTTAACCGGACAATCAGCTATTCCAGGATCTGTTTGGAATGCAGATATTACCACACCTAATTCTATAGGATGGATTGTTCCGAAAGAAGCTATTATTCAATTTGAAAAGCAGAATTATGTTTTTATAGATAAGGGAAACGGGCTGTTTGAAATGACTTCAGTAAACCTAGGATATACCAATAACACACAAGCAGAACTTCTTTCGGCAGATGCATTGAAAGACACGAAGATTGTGGTGAAAGGTGCGTATAACATTTTTATGCAGCTGAAGAACAGCACTGAAGAATAAGTATTAAATTCACACTCTCATGAACGTTAAAACCATTCATTCTTTCGACGAAATACAATCCATTCTTACACAAGAAGTGGCATCACATTCTGCGACATTCATTTTGTGCGATTCGAATACAAACGAATATTGTGTTCGATTCCTTTTGGAAACGATTCCAGCTTTGAACAATGTTCCTATCATTGAAATTCCTGAGGGAGAAGAGAGCAAATCACTGGAAATTGTTGGACAACTCTACGAAGAATTACTTCATCACAATGCAGACAGACAATCGCTTCTTCTGAATGTGGGTGGCGGCGTTATTTCAGACATTGGCGGATTCGTAGCTTCTACCTACAAAAGAGGTATTGACTTTATTAATATCCCAACAACAGTTATGGCGCAAGTAGATGCTGCTATGGGCGGAAAGTGCGGAATAGATTTAATGGCTGTGAAAAACGCAGTTGGACTATTTAGTTGGCCGAAAAGCGTTCTTGTTTTTACTGGATTCCTCAATACGCTTCCAGAAAAAGAATTGAAATCGGGATTCGCTGAAATGCTAAAACACGCGCTTATAGCAGATGCAGAATATTGGGAAGCCCTTTCGCATGTCAATGCACACGAAGCCTCGCACATTGCGGTCTTCGTTAAACGCTCCAATGAAATAAAATCTGAGATAACCATTGCAGACCCGAATGAACGTTCGGTTCGAAAAAAATTGAATTACGGACATACTGTTGGACATGCGATTGAATCTTTTTTTCTGTCGAAGGCGGAACCAATTACCCATGGACATGCAGTGGCTTGGGGAATGGTAATCGAAAACAGAATTGCAATGAAATTGGGTTTGCTTTCTGAGAATCTAGCTCAAACCATTGAAAATCGTATCCTTGACATCTTCGAACAGGTGCCACAATTTTCAGATGAAGAAGTTCAGCAGATATTGGAATTTATATTAAATGACAAAAAGAACACACCTCAGGGAATTAACATTAGTTTAATTTCTGAAATTGGAAAATGTTCTTTTGACAACTATGTATCCCTTGATATGGTTAGAAAAGTAATTGAATCTCTTGTAAAGTCTTAATATTCAGTTTCCGTTTTGAACACACTTCGTTAATTCATTTACTGTTTATAAACCTTTGAATTAATGTAAACTTTAAGGACCGTTATTTTGCGGTCCTTTTTAATACTCGTTATTTGTGTTCCAAACAAAAGGGTTTGGTAAGCATTGGTCAATATAGACAGTTCTTTTTTCCACCCGAACAATCGTTCGGTCACCCTTTTCACCTTAAATTTTTACAGTTATGAAATATGAAAACCGCCGCGAGGTAGAACTGCTTGTGTTGTCCGATATTCACCTTGGAACATATGGATGCCATTCTAATGAATTGGTTCGCTATTTAAAATCTGTAAGGCCAAAAACATTGGTGCTAAACGGAGATATTATAGACATGTGGCAATTCTCTAAGAACTACTTCCCTGCTTCACACATGGCGGTTTTAAAGGAAATACTTCGCATGTTGTCTCATGGAGCAGTTGTATACTATATTACGGGAAATCACGACGAAATGCTTAGAAAGTTCGCTGGACTAAACTTCGGGAATTTAACCATTGACAATAAACTTGTTCTTAACCTCGACGGCAAAAAGACTTGGATTTTCCATGGAGATGTTTTCGATGTAAGTATGAAATATTCCAAGTGGGCTGCGAAGTTGGGAGGCAAAGGATATGACATTCTCATTCTAGTAAATCGATGGGTGAATAAGATCAGTGAGCAGTTCGGTCGCGGAAAAATATCACTTTCCAAAAAGATTAAAGAGAGTGTTAAAGCCGCCGTAAAATATATTGACAATTTTGAAGACATTGCTATAAACCTTGCGCTTGACAAGGATTTCGATTATGTCATTTGCGGACACATTCATCAACCTACCATTCGTCAAGTCACTAGAAACGACAAGTCGATTATCTATCTGAACAGTGGTGATTGGATTGAGAATTTAACTTCACTTGAATACAACAACAGAGAATGGTCGCTCATTCATTTTGAACACGACAAAATAAAAATGTCGGTCGAGGAAGAGCAACTCGATTTTGAAGTTGAGGCTTCTTACAAAGAACTATTTGCTGCATTCAGTCTAGAACTTCAACAGTCATGAAAATTCTATACGGTGTTCAAGGAACTGGAAATGGCCACTTATCTCGGGCAATTGAGCTATTACCTGAATTTCAGAAACACGGAACCGTAGATGTTTTAATCAGTGGTGAAAAAAATCTCTTGCCACTTCCCTTCGATGTTAAATATCGATTCAAAGGCCTTACACTTGGAATGAATGAAAAAGGAAAACTCAGTTTTTCTAGAACATTTGCCCAGAATCATTTGCGCCCTTTCATTCATGAAATTAGACAGCTCAATATTGAAAAGTACGACGTTGTCATTAGCGATTTCGAACCTATAACGGCTTGGTCGGCTCTTATGAAAAACAAAGAGTGCATTGGAATTGGAAATCAGTTTTCTATGATGCATCCAAATGTTCCCATGCCACATGAAGACCGCAAGTTCGCTCGGTTTATTACTGAAAATATGGTGCCTGTAACCGACAGTATTGGTATTCATTACGAAGCTTACAATTCCCAAATTGAAACACCCATTATTTCCAGGGAAATCAAAAATATGAAAACCGATGAGCAAGGATTTATTCTTGTTTACTTACCCGCACATGATCCCAACTATATTGCATTAGTTGCAAACTCGCTGCGCAATCAACAATACCAGTGGCGCATTTTTACTCCATTCGTAAAACAACAAATGCAATTTTCTAAACGCGTTGCTTTTCATCCGCTTTCGCGCGAAGAATTTCAAAAGAGTTTGGCCACTTGCTCTGCAATTATTAGCGCTGCGGGCTTCGGATTAACAAGCGAAGCACTTTACCTTGGAAAGAAGATTTGCGCCATTCCAATTAAAAAACATTTCGAACAAGAATGCAACGCCGCTGCACTGAAAAATTTAGGAGTCTACATCCTTCCCGCGTTTAACCTGAAGCATTCTGCCGACATAGATTTTTGGCTTGCTCGCGTTATGCCAGTGAAAATGGATTATCACGACAAATCCACTGATATTGTAGACAAAGCCCTTTGCTTGGCTCAAAAACTTGAATTCACTGCTGAGAAAGACCCCGTAAAAAAGAAATTCCTCTCGTTGATTGTGTAGATTTGCATCTTCATTCAACACCCATGGAAATTCCAAGCAAATACTCTCCGAACGAGACGGAAGACCGCATTTACGCAATGTGGCTAGAGAAGAAGGTTTTTAAATCTCTTCCTAACGACAAGCCCGCGTACACCATTGTTATTCCTCCGCCGAACGTTACAGGAGTCTTGCACATGGGACACATGTTGAATAACACCATTCAAGATTTACTCATTCGTCGCGCAAGAATGCGCGGATTCAACGCTTGTTGGGTGCCGGGTACAGACCACGCCTCTATTGCAACCGAAGCGAAAGTGGTTCAGAAACTTCGCAAAGAAGGAATCAAAAAATCTGACCTTTCTCGCGATGCGTTCATGGAGCACGCGTGGGAATGGACGCACAAGCACGGCGGAATTATTTTAGATCAATTGAAGAAGTTAGGAGCCAGCTGCGATTGGGATCGCACGCGTTTCACCATGGATCCGAAATATTACGAAAGCGTAATTGACTGCTTTATTGACCTTCACAAAAAAGGAAAAATCTATCGTGGCGAACGCATGATCAACTGGGATCCTGCTGCGCTTACTGCATTATCAGACGAAGAAGTAATACACAAGGAAATACAATCGAAATTGTATTTCTTGAAATATCAGATTGAAGGAACAAATGAATTTCTAACCGTAGCAACTACGCGTCCAGAAACCATTCTAGGTGATACAGCAGTTTGCGTGAATCCGAAAGACGAACGCTATGCTCATCTTCACGGAAAACGTGTTATTGTGCCACTTGTAGGCCGCTCTGTTCCTGTCATTGTCGATGAATATGTTGAAATAGAATTCGGAACGGGTTGTTTGAAAGTGACTCCAGCGCACGATCAAAACGACTTTATGTTGGGTGAAAAATACCAACTGGAAGTGATTAACATGATGAATGCAGACGGAACTATTTCCGAAGCAGGAGGCATGTATGTGGGTCAAGAGCGCTTTGCTGTTCGTGATCAAATTGCAAAAGATTTAGATGCTGCCGGATTGCTAGCCAAGACGGAAGAGCACTTGAATAAAGTTGGATATTCAGAACGCACAGACGTGGTTATTGAACCGCGTTTGTCGTTGCAATGGTTCGTTGACATGAAAGACCTGAGCAAGCCTGCTTTGGAAAATGTAATGAACGACACCATTCGTTTCTTCCCTCCGAAATTCAAGAACTCGTATCGCAACTGGATGGAGAACATCAAGGACTGGTGTATCTCTCGTCAATTGTGGTGGGGACATCGTATTCCTGCGTTCTACGCACCTGACGGAAGTTTCGAAGTAGCGAAAAATATTGAAGACGCAGTTGCTCAGTTTCAAACCAAAGGCGCTTCATGGAGTGCTGCCGATTTGAAGCAAGATGACGATGTGTTAGACACTTGGTTCAGCTCTTGGTTGTGGCCAATAAGTGTATTCGACGGATTCTATTCGAAAGAAGAATTAGACTACTACTACCCTACCGCCGATTTAGTAACTGCTCCAGAAATTATGTTCTTCTGGGTGGCTAGAATGATAGTGGCGGGATATGAATACGTTGGAAACTTCCCTTTCAAAAACGTTTACTACACCGGTATCGTTCGCGACAAGCAAGGAAGAAAGATGAGTAAGTCGTTGGGTAACTCCCCCGATCCGATTGAACTTATGGAACAGTTCGGTGCAGACGGCGTTCGCGTTGGAATGCTGCTTTCTTCTCCTGCAGGAAACGACCTTCCATTCGATGAATCGTTGTGTGAACAAGGAAGAAATTTCGCTAATAAAATTTGGAACGCCTTCCGTTTGGTGAAGAGCTGGGAAGAAAAGATTGATGCTTCTTTGGAACAACCTGAATCTTCGGCCATTGCCGTGAAGTGGATGAACAATCGCTTCGAGCAAGTGCTTGCTGACATGGAAGACGGTTACGAAAAGTTCCGCATTAGCGAAGTGTTGATGCAGACGTACAAATTAATTTGGGACGACTTCTGCGCTTGGTATTTGGAAATGGCGAAGCCATCTTACGGAAAAGGAATCGATTCGAAAACATACAACGACACGCTTGATATTTTCAAAAATTTATTGAAAGTGTTGCATCCGTTTATGCCTTTCCTAACGGAAGAAATGTGGCAACACATGGAATCGTGGCAGAGCGAATCGGAAATGATTTGTATTGCGAATTGGCCAGCAGCGAAGAGCTTCGACACGAACATTCAAAAAGAATTTGAAGAGTTTGAACAGTTGGTAACGGAAGTTCGTAACGTTCGCAAAAAGCAAAACCTTCCGAACAAAGAAGCCTTGGTTGTTTCATTCATGAAAACAGAAAACAGAAATGCTTCTTTCGATGCGGCGTTCAAACATTTGTGCAACATCTCTGAATTGAATGAAGTGTCTGAAAAGATGAATCCTTCGTTCAACTTCATGGTAAACGGAGTTGAATATTTCATTCCGTACACAGCGTCTGTAGACGTAGAAGCAGAGAAAGCGAAGATGAAAGAAGAGTTGGCTTACCTCGAAGGATTCTTGAAGTCTGTAGAGGCGAAGCTTTCGAATGAACGATTCGTAAACAACGCACCGGCTGCTGTTTTGGACGGAGAGCGGAAAAAGCAATCAGACGCGTTGAGTAAGATCGCCGCGATTAAAGAACAGCTCGGATAATAGAAATTATTTCTTTCGTGTTGAAATGAAATCGCGAACGATTTTCTTTTCCGCGAAAGCTTTGTTCCAACTGTCGTGTTTGACATCTGGAAAAGAAATGAGGTGAACATTCGTGTTCACCTTTTTTGTTGCGTTCACCATTCGAACTGAATTCTCATAGGGAACAACATTATCGGCCTTTCCGTGAAAGGCCCAAACGGCGGTTTGCGTATTGTTCTTCGCTTGTGCAATATCTCCACCTCCGCAAACCGGCATTGCTGAAGCAAAGCGATACGGCTGTCGCGCAATGTACTCCCACGTCCCATATCCGCCCATGCTCAATCCTACAATGTACATGCGCGTGGTATCAATCGTTGTGGAATTTGCTACCAATGAATCAATGCCGCGCATAAGTAACTCCATAGGCCATGTCGGATTTTTTTTCATGGTGTGAACAACAGCCTTCCAATCGACATCGGTCCACCGCTGATCGCTCGGACATTGCGGTGCCCACAAAACATAGTGCTCCAATCCTGCAGACTTCAGCGTTTGCATGAGCACAGGTAAACCCACTTTCGTTTGTGCAACATTGTCGCTTCCGCGCTCTCCAGCGCCATGTAAAAACAAGATAAACGGAAGTCTCGCTTCGTATTCGCCATTCACCACATACTCTTTCAATGGTAATTTCTTTCCATTTGAAACAAGGAATTTCTCTTGCTGAGCTTGGGTTTCAGCAAGAATAAGCAAGCATAAAACAAGAAAAAGACCTCTCATAGAAATGAAATTTTTGAATGGATATGACGCTCAAAGATAGCACGCTCACAGACCAATAGGCCTTCGCCTTTCGTTTGAAAAAGAAAACAACAGTTATGAAAACGACTCGCACCCTTTTCAAAACACTCGATGAAGTGGTTTTTGAAACTAGAAACAAAATGTATGGAGCTTATACGCTTCGTAAGAATTACGGACGCAGAACGTTGCTCTCTACCGCCATGGGTATTTGCTTGGTATCGGGATTCCTCTTCGTCCTAACCCTTTCCAACAAAGCCATTGAGAAAAAAGCACCAGAAGTGCAGATAACACAATTAGCGACTGTTCGATTGGATGAAATAAAAATTCAACCTAAAAAAGAACCGAAGAAACAATCTCTCGTGCAGAAAGCACAAGGAGGTGGAGCTGAAAATCGCACGGTGACAATTGTAGATAACACGACCAAGAAAACCAACGTTTTTAGTCGCTTTGGTGGAATTGGACTCGGTGGAGATGACGAAGATTTCTTTGGATTTCCAGAGGAACCCAATTTCACGGTTGACACCACCACCGTTAAAAAGAAAAAAAATAACAATTTCAAAACATTCGCTCAATTCATGCCTGAATTCCCTGGAGGAGTGTCTGAACTTTATGCCTTTCTTCAAGAAAACATCTATTACTCCGAGCGCATGAAAAACCTCGGAATCGAAGGAACTGTCTACGTTTCCTTTGTAATTGAAGAAGACGGAAGTATCTCTCGAGTGTCGGTAGAACGTGGTATAGAAGGTGGTGATGAACTAAATAAAATAGCGATAAAAGCCATCCAAAAAATGCCGAATTGGATCCCCGGTCGTAGCGGAAATACGTCCGTTGCTGTAAAACAAACTATTCCTATTCAATTTTCACTCGTAAACGATTAAATTTGCACCCTATGCTAAAAAAGCCGTTGCTCATTAGTCAGATTATTATGGTAGGAGTATTCATTGGAATGGCCATCTTTTGTGTGGCCTCCAGTGCGTTAGACAACACTTTGCCGGGCCAACGAAAATATTGGTTTGCATTGGTGCTTCTGCTCTATGCTGCATTGCGCGCAAGAAGAATTGTTAAGGCGTGGAAGGAACTTAAATCAGGGGAAACCACATTATGAAAAACCTATTCTTTATAGCGCTAGTAGGCGCTTTGCTAGCGAGCTGCGGCAACTACGACACAACAGCACAAGGAATTTCATCTGGAGAATTGAAAATAGGTGTTGACGAAAGTTACAGCCTCATGATGCAGTCTGAAATTCCGGTTTATCAGCAGATTTACGACAAAGCGAAAATTAAACCTACGTATTCAACGGAAGAAGAAATCATTCGCTTACTATTGGCAGATAGTATTCAAGCGGCCATTATTAATCGCCCTTTATCGCAAGCGGAACTGGATTTTTTCGCATCGAAGCAACGCTTGCCCGAGTCTGTGAAAATCGCGACAGATGCTATTGCGCTTATTATTCATCAAGACAATCAGGACACCGTTTTAACACTTGATCAAGCGAAACAAGTTCTTGGCGGACAGATCACCAATTGGAATCAGATTAATCCTTCAAACAAAAATGGAGACATTCGAATTATTTTCGATCACAACGGATCGTGCAATGCGCGATATGTACAAGAGAATTTTTTGAACGGTGGTGCAATGCCTGCGAATTTCTTCGCAATGGACAGTACGGCAGCTGTAATAAACTATGTACATGACAACCCTGGGGCAATAGGAATCATTTCTGTAAGCTGGATAACTGATCCGGAGGACAAGGTTACCAAGGCGTTCAGAGATAAGATAGATGTAGTAGGTATTTTGAACAACACCCTTACCGATCATCCGGAACGTGTGCGATATCCTTTCCAAGCCTATGTGTTCGATAAGAGTTATCCGTTCACTCGCGATGTCTATGCTATCCGCACAGGATTGAAGGGAACGGTTGGAACTGGATTCATTTCTTTCTTGAACGGAGAAAAGGGCCAGCTGATCATTCACAAAATGGGCATGGTTGCTGCTACGTCGCCCACAAGAGTTATTCGAATTAAAGACTAAACCTGAAATAAGTAAACATGAATATGAAGAACCTATTCACAATCCTTGTAGCCAACGTGCTACTTATCTCGTGCACAGCACAAAAAAGAGCTCCCTTGGAACTCAATCCCGCATTCGATCCAATACGCACTTCAACCTTGAACGAGCGTTACGAAAAAGCACTTCGTGATTTAGAAGCTTTACCTTTTAGCGCTGAAAAATTTGCTGTTGATGGATTCAACTATTTGGAATGGGCTGTCGATGGCAAGTCAATTGATGCTGTTAAGACAGCTGATGCGAAAGCCGCATTCTTGGCAGGTGTGAAAGCCGATTCACTTTTCCCATTAAACTATATTGGCCTAGGTCAAATAGAAATGCGCGAAGGAAATGGCGGAAAGGCCGATACCTATTTTGCTAAAGCGCGCGGCATTGTAGACAATAAGAAAAACAAAGCATCAAAAGATCTTAAGTATACCACTTACATTGCTATCGCAGCTGCGAATATTTCAGAAACCTCTAAAAACCTTGGTACTGCTAAACAAACCCTTGATGCATTAGCTGAAGTTGTAATTGAAAACACCGCTATTCGTCTTCAATTGGGATTAACGCTAGGGGATTACCAAAGCGTTAAGGAAATTAATAACCAATCTCCAGCTATTGCTGAATACAACAAATGTCTGGAAATTGATTCGAAATACGTACCTGCTTTATACAGAAAAGCGAA